>Ga0185307_1002165_pt1 | contig 10368 bp, 7 predicted proteins | sample LHCtaG_FD_128010 | JGI IMG/M metagenome (GOLD analysis project Ga0185307, IMG submission 128010) | Hot spring microbial communities from Little Hot Creek, USA to study Microbial Dark Matter (Phase II) - LHC4sed_matched (SPADES... | ecosystem: Environmental > Aquatic > Thermal springs > Hot... | reverse complement strand
TTTTATTTCCTTAACTTCTTTTTTAACCTCTTTTTTTTGACAGAAAAGAAAAATTATCATAAATGAAATGAGGAATTTTAAAACCATAACCACCTCCCCTTTAAAAATATTATTTTAAACATCTTGAAATAGAAATTTCAGCATTGTTAAAATAATTTTAAAATTTCTCTATATTTTCTATATTTACATTTTCAATCCCTTTAACATCCCATTTATATTTTGATGTATCTGTAACAATAAGTATTAAAATATTTTCAGGGTCAAGATATTTTTTTGCTGCTTCAATTATTTCTTTTTTAGTTAACTTTTGAATTTCTTCAACATCCTTTTCCCAGAAAAATTCAGGAAGATTATAAAGTTCTTGTATTAAAAGGTTATTTGCAATCTGTGTATATGTTTCTGTAACTCTTGGAAGATATCCCTTAAAATATCCCTTTGTATCCTCAATTTCCTTATCTTTGATCTCTTTTTTAATTTTATCTATTTCTTCAAAAATAACTTTTATTGCATCATTTGTATTTTCAATTTTTGTTTGAAGTTCAAAAATGTAAGTGGATGGAAAAGGGTCAAATGTAGAAATATAAGAACCAACTGAATATGCATATCCCCTTTTATTTCTTATTTCTTCAAAAAGTCGTGAAGAAAAGGAGCCACCACCAAAAATATAATTCATTACTCTTACAGCATTAAAATCAGAAGATTTTCTTAATGGTCCAAAATGTCCCATAGTTATATAGGATTGATTTATTTTCATATGATAAATTTTAACATTTATCCCCTTTAATCTTTCAGGCATTTCAATTTGAGGGGGCAATTCACCTTCCTCTTTTTCTTTTCCAAAATATTTATCAACAAGATTTATAAGTTCATCAGGTGATTTTGCACCAACAATAACACCTATGGAATTTTTTGGGGTAAAATATTTTTTATAAAATTCTATAACATCAGAAAGTTCAATATTTTTTAAAGAGTTTTCATCACCTTCAGGCAAATGAGAAAGTGGATGGTCTTTGTAAAGATATTTTGTAAAAAGAACTTCGCTAACATAATCGGGTTCTGATTTATCAGAAATTATTCTATTTATTAATCTTTCCTTTTCTTTTTTAAATTCTTCCTCTTTAAATTCAGGATTGTATATTATATCTGAAAGAATTTCAAGGGATTTTGGAGCATTTTCTAAAAGTGAAGTTATTCCAATTGTTGAAAATGTAGGTGAAACATCATAGAAAAATTTTGTTCCAAGAATTGCAAATTCTTCCATAATTTCCATATAACTTCTTTTTTTAGTTCCTTTTTCAAGCATACTGATAGTTAAATTTGCAAGTCCCTCTTTTCCTTTTGGATCATAAGCAGAACCTATTTTAAAGGCATAAATGAAGGTAATCATTGGCAATTTTTCTTTTTCATAAGCCAATGTTATAAGTCCATTTTTAAGAACTTCTCTTTTATAGTTCATTCCTCCATTTAAAATTCCTAAAAAAATCCCCATGATTATTAAACTCCTTTTCATCTTTCCTCCATATTATTTTTGAGGTAAAATTGGTTCAAGGAACAAAATGTTTCTTGAATTTTCATTAAGATAATTATTTGCAACCCTTTTCAAATCCTCTTCTTTTACTTTATCTACATCTTCAAGATAGGTTAAAAGTTTTTTCCAACCTTTTAAACTTTCAAATCTTCCTATAACAAAATTTTGACGGAGAATACTTTCCTGTGAATAAACAAAATTTGCCTTTATTTGATTTTTTGCCTTCAATAATTCCTTTTCTTCTATTTTTTCCTTCTTTATTTTTTCAATTTCATTTAAAACTTCATTTAAAACTTCATCAAAAGAAGAATTCATTTTTAAGTCAATAGCTATTACAAAAAGACCTTGGTCAATTCTTATATCTGCATATGCACCTACACTTGTTGCAAATCCCTTTTCATAAACAATTTTTTTATAAAGTCTTGAAGTTTTATCACCTCCAAGTACATATGCTAAAATTGATAAAGGAATTTCATCAGGAGAACCTGCTTCAGGAATAGGATATGCTATCCCCAATTTTTTTGCAAATCCTTCTTTCTTTATATAAGCTCTTTTTTCACCCATTTGTGGGGGTTCTTTTACATTCACTGCTGGAATTTTTTTTGCTTTTGGAATTTTCTCAAAATGTTTTTTAATTAAAGAAATTGCCTTTTTTTCATCTATATCTCCAACAACAATCATAAATGAATTGTTTGGTGAATAATAGGTTTTATAATGATTTTTAACATCTTCAAGAGTGATGTTTTCAAGGTCACTCATCCATCCAATAACTGGATTTTTATAAGGATGAACTTTATAAGAAAGTGCCTCAAGTTCTTCCCAAAAAACTCCTTCTGGACTATTTTCATGAAGTCTTCTTTCTTCCATAACTACCTTTTTCTCCTCTTCAAATTCTCTAAAAACACAATTTTGCATTCTATCTGCTTCCATTTCAAGAACTTTTTCAAAATTATCCTTTGGAAATACTTCCCAATATGCTGTTACATCATTTGAAGTAAAGGCATTATCAACTCCGCCCATTTTCTGAATTATTTTTGAAAATTCCTCAGAAGAGAGTTTTTTTGTTCCCTTAAAAAGCATGTGTTCAAGAAGGTGAGAAATACCTGTTTTTCCTGGAAGTTCATTTCTTGAACCAACCCTATACCATATTCCAAGGGATATAATAGGAGACGAATGGTCTTCAAGAATAAGAACCTTCAATCCATTTTTAAGATTATATTCCTTTATATTGTAATAACCTTTTTGAATTAAAAGAATTGGTAAAATTATAAGAGCTAAGGAAAAATCTTTCATTTTGCCTCCTTTTTAATCTTTTTAAAATATTTTTTGCAATTTGGGCAAAAATAAAAAATTTTTTTATTTTTTTTAATTTTTGAAATTATTTCAAAAAAGCACTCAGGGCAATTTATTTTTAAGGGTTCCCCTATAATTGTAAATTTACAATCAGGATAATTTGAACATCCATAAAATTCCCCCTTTTCACCTTTTCTTTTCACAAGAAATCCTTTTTTACATAAAGGACACTCAATATCTCCATACTTTTCCTTATATTTACATTCAGGATAACCTGAACAGGAAATAAATTTTCCATATTTACTATATTTAAAAATTAATTCCCTATTACATATAGGACAATTCCTCCCTATCTTTTCCTTTTCCCTTTCTTTTATTTCTTTTATATTACTTTTAAATTCTTCAATCTCAGATTCAAATTTTTTATAAAATTCCTTTAAAAATTCTATCCACTCTTTTTTCCCTTCCTCTATTTTATCAAGCTCCTCTTCCATCTTTGCTGTAAATTCATAATCAAATATATCTTTAAATTCAGGAACAAGAATATTAAAGGTTTTTTTTCCAAGTTCTGTTGGGACAAGTGCCTTTTTTTCTCTTTTTACATATTTCCTATCAAATAATGTTTTTAAGATTGGAGCATAAGTGCTTGGTCTTCCTATTCCAAGTTCTTCAAGTTTTTTAATTAAACTTGCTTCAGTATATCTTGGCGGTGGCTCTGTCTCCTTTTCAATAACATTTACTTCAAGAATTTTAATTTCTTCTCCTTCTTTGATTTCAGGAATATAAATTTCCTTTGGTTTTTCAAGAATTAATTTATAAAATCCATCAAATAATACATTTTGTCCCTGAACCTCTATTAAATATTCATCTATCAAAATATCAATTTTTTTCTTTAAAATTTTTGCAGATTCTGCCTGGCTTGAAATTGCTCTTCTATATATAAGTTCATAAACTTTATATTCGTCAGGATTTAAATAATCTTTAATGTTTTCAGGTTTAAGTTCTAAATTTGTAGGTCTTATTGCTTCATGAGCGCCTTGGACAAATTTGCTTTCCTTTTCAAAAATGTTTGGAATTTCAGGAATATAATCTTCTCCAAAATTTTCCTTTATAAATTTTCTTGTCCTTTTTATAAATTCTTCACTTAATCTTAATGAATCCGTTCTCATATAAGTTATAAGACCTGTTACCCTTTCTCCAATTTCTTTACCTTCATAAAGGGATTGTGCTATTCTCATTGTTTTATCAGCAGAAAATCCAAACCTTTTCGAACATTCCTGCTGTAAAGTGCTTGTTTTCAAAGGAGGATATGGAAAAACCTTAATTTCTTTTTCCTCTTTTTCCTTAACAATACCCTTATCTTTTCCCTTTATAACTTTTACAATATTTTCAACAACTTCTTTATCCTTTAATCTTTCCTCTGATTTTAATTTACCTAAAAATTTTTTACCATTTTTTTCAAAAATTACTTCAATTTCATAATACTTTTCTGGAACAAAATTTTCCCTTTCCTTTTCCCTCTCAACAATAAGTCTTAAAGCAACAGTTTGAACCCTTCCTGCTGAAAGCCCTTTTTTTACAACTTTCCATAAAAGAGGACTCGTTGAATATCCAACAATCCTATCAAGTATTCTTCTTGCAAATTGTGAATTCACCTTATTCATATCTATTTCAGTTGGATTTTGAATTGCCTCTTTTACTTTTTCTTTTGTTATCTCATAAAACAATACTCTCTTTGAATCATTTCTTTTTAAAATTCTTGAAATATGATATGCAATTGCCTCCCCTTCTCTATCAGGATCAGAACCAAGTAAAATTATTTCTGCATCTTCTGCTTCTTTTTTTAAATATTCAACAATTTTCTTTTTACCTTTAATTATTTGAAAATGCGGTTTAAAATCATTTTTTATATCAACTCCAAACCTTTCTTCTGGAAGGTCAACAATATGCCCTTTTGAAGCAATAACCTTGAATTCATTTCCAAGAATTTTACTTAAAGTTTTTGCCTTTGTTGGGGATTCAACAATAATTACTTTTTTCATTTTTAAAAGTATAAATTAAAAGGGAAAAGAAATTCAAAAATAAAAGAAAAATTGGTGATAAAATAAGGGCACCTTTAATAGTAAAAATTTTTGAAGCAAATCCATTTAAAAGAGAAAAGATTATAAAAAGTAAGTTTACAAAGAATTCACGAAATGAAAATATCCTTCCCCTATAATATGTTTCAACTTCTTCATGAATTATTGTATCTTGTGAAATCATTATTGGAGCAAGAAAAAAACCGCCCAAGAAGGAAATTAAAAGAAAAAATAGAAATTTCTTAATAAAGGAAAATAAAAATATTAAAATCCCAATAAAAATGAAGGAATAACCTATTATTTTTATTTTATTTAAGTTTTTACCATAGTTTCCAAACAAAAAAGCAGAAAAAATCATTCCTAAACTTGTAATCCCACCTATAAAACCAAGTCCTTTTGTCCCAAATTCAAGAATTTGTTGAAGATAAACTGAAAGTAATACATAAATAGTTGAGCCTGTAAATACAAGAGGAATTATAGAAAAATAAACAAATAAAATTTTTTTATTTTCTTCTGCGATTTTTAATGATTCTTTTAAATCCTTAATAAATTCCCTCTTTCCTTCTTTTTTTATCCCTTTAATTTTTAAAAATGACAAAATTGATGCTGAAAATAAGAAAAGAAAGGAATTTAAAAAAAGAACCACATCATACCCTTTAAAACCAAATCTTTTCCAAATTTCAATTTCTATAATAATTCCTGAAAAGAGAATTCCTATTAAACTGGAAACTCTTACTATAAAATTATTAAAGGAGTTTGCAGTTAAAATTTCCTCCTTACTTTTTAAGAATTCAGGTATTGACGAAATTTTTGAAATGTTTGAAAATAAAGTGGATAGAAAAAGAAAAAATATTAAAAAGTAAATTAAGGGTAAAGAAGAGAGTTTTATTCCTAAAAAAATTATTAAAAATATAAATAAACTTCTAAAAATTTCAGAAATTATCATTATAATTTTTCTATTAAACCTATCAATTATTATTCCTGCAAAAAATGAAAAAATAATGTTAGGCAATGTTATTGCAGCACCAAGAAAAGAAAAGGCAATTGCACTATAAGGAGCAAGGTCCTTCAAAATTCCAAAAAAAGCAAAATGATTGATTTTATCACCTATTTGTGAAAATATCTGGCTTAATGAAAAAATAAAAAAATTTTTATTTTTTAAAACCTTAAAAAATCTCAAAGAATTTATAAATTTATCCTCTCACTTCCTTAAATTTTTCAATATAATAATTTTCTAAATCGAGAACAATTTTTTCCCAAGAATAATTTTTTAAAACTTTTTCCCTTCCCCTTTCCCCCATTTCCTTTCTCAATTCTTCATTTTTAATTAAAATTTTCAATTTTTCAGCAAGTTCAACATAGTTTTTAGGTTCAAATAAAAGTGAATCTTTGCCTTCATCTACAACATAAGAATATCCCGGTATTCTTGAAGCAACAACAGGCTTACCTGATGAAAATGCTTCAAGTAATACAATCCCAAATGATTCATAACCAATAGCGGGAGAGCAAAATATATGAGAGGAGGCATAATATCTTGGAAGGTCTTCCCTTTTAACTTCTCCCTCAAATACAACTTTATCCTTTAAATCTTTTTTAATCTGTGATTTATAAATTTTCAATAAAGGACCTTTTCCAACAGCAATTAATCTTAAATTTTTAAATTGCTCATTTAATATTTCAAATGCCTTTAAAAGATATTTAAATCCTTTTCTTGGCTCCATTCTCCCAACAAAAAGTATGTTGATTTTACCATCCATAAATTTTTCAAAGGGTAAAACAGAAGGAGAAAACATATTTGTATCAACTCCATTTGGTATTATTCTATAATTCCCGGGGAAAAATTTTTCCATTGGTTCTTTTGCTGCTGGTGAAACTGCTATTAATCCATGAATTTTTTCAAAATATTTTCTTAAATATTTTCCAAATATTCTATACCCTCTGCTATCACCATGTGCTGAATGGAAAGTTGCAAAATTTATTGAATTTGAATGTTTTAAAGTAAGCATAGGTATCATAGGTGCTATTGGACCATGAGTATGTATAATATCAAATTTTTCATCTTCAAGAAATTCTTTAATCTTTTTAGAAATTCTTGGGGAAATAGTAATTGAGGAAATAGATTTGTTTGCTATTAATGGAATCATCCTCCCGATTCTTTTAACCCATTCAGGGTCTTTATAATCAGGATATTTTCTTTTATTATATCCACCTGTCAAAATCTTTACCTCATGCCCCCTTTTTCTAAGAAGAAGGGTAATATTATAAATATGCTCACTTATCCCTCCAATTTTTGGAAAATATATATCAGAAGCCATCAAAATTTTAAATTTCATTTTTTATATTTTTTTAATCCTTCAAGAATTATCTTAATTGCTTCAACCATTTTTTCCTTTTCATAAACAAAACTTATCCTTACCTCATCTTTACCTTTTCCTTTTGTTGAATAAAAGCCATCACCAGGTGCAACCATTGAAGTTTTTCCTTCCATATCAAATTCCTTTAAAAGAAAAACTGAAAAGTCTTCTGCATTTTCAACTGGCAATTTAAGCATTGTGTAAAAGGCACCTTGTGGTTTAAAATAAATTATGTCTTTGCTCTCCCTTAAAACTTCAATTCCTGCATCAATCCTTCTTTTAAATTCTTCTTTTGCAAATTTTATGAACTCATTTTCTTTTTCAATAACTTCGGCACATGCATACTGTTCAAGCTCTGGTGCAGATAACCTACCTTGTGCAAGTTTTAATACATTTGCCATAACTTCTTTATTTTTTGATACAATACATCCAATTCTTGCACCACACAAAGAATATCTTTTTGAGACAGAATCCGTTAAAATGCATCTATCCTTTATTTCCTCAAGTTCCATAACTCCTACATGCTTCAAATCACCATAAACAAATTCCCTATATACTTCATCGGATATTAAAAAGAGATTGTATTCTTTAACAAGTTTTACAAAAATTTCAAGTTCTTCCTGAGTATAAACTTTTCCAGTTGGATTATTTGGAGATGCATATAAAATTGCCTTTGTTTTTGAAGAAATATATTTTTTAATTTCTTTATAAGGTGGTAAAACAAATCCCTCTTCTATTTTTGTTGGTATTGGAACAAGTTTGCATCCTGCAAGTGAGGCAAATAAATTATAATTTGTATAAAAGGGTTCAAAAACAATTATTTCCTCTCCATAATCAGTAACTGCAAAAAAGGCAAATATAAGTGCTTCTGAACCTCCAAATGTAATTATTATATCATCTTCATCAATTCCATAACCAAATTGATTAAAATATTTAGAAAAGGCACTTCTTAATTTTTCTGTCCCTTGCGATGGTGAATAACTGATAACTTCCCTATTAAAATTCCTTATTGCTTCAAAAAAACTTCTTGGAGAAGGAATATCAGGTTGCCCTATATTTATATAATAAACTTTTTTTCCCTTTTTTTCAGCCTCGTTTGCATAAGAATAAAGTTTCCTTATAGGAGAATATTGCGCCTCTTTTATTCTTTTTGATAAATTCATAAAACCTCCTAAGAATTTAAAATTTTAAAATTAAAACACATTTTAAATCAATTTATTTAATCTCCTAAATTTCTTCTTAAAAAATCAAGAATTAAATAATAATATTTAAAAATTTTTTCTTTTTCCCATAAATAATGACCTGTTTCTGGAAATATAACCACCTCAATATTTTTATTTAAATCATTTAATCTATCAATCATTTTTAAAACAGGTTTTAGATGTGTTCTTGAATCCTTTTGAAAATGAATTATTAAAAGGGGTTTTCTAAGATTTTCACATTTATAATAAGGTGACCTTTCCCTCATAAGTTCTTTATTTCCTAAAAACATCATATTAAAAAAATTTTTAAAAACAGAATCAGAAAGTTCAAGGGATTCTTCCCAATCAGAAATTGATGCAATTGCAACTCCACATTCATAAAGATCTGGCTCATTAAACATTGCCCATAATGTCATATACCCACCATAACTTCCCCCTATTATAGAAAGTTTCTTAGAAATTTTATTTTCTAATGCCCATTTTGAAACACTTATAATATCTTTTAAATCTCCTCCCCCTATATCTCCTATATCCATCTTTCTAAAATTTTCACCATAACCTGTTGAACCTCTAAAATTTGGAAGAATAACATTATAACCCATAGAAACAAAAGCAAAAATTAAAGGATGAAATATGTCCCTTACCTCATCCCATGGACCCCCATGAACATAGATTATAGTAGGTAAAGCTTTTTTAGATGCTTTTATAATAAATGTGGGAATTTTTAATCCGTCAAAAGATTCAATATATTTAAATTCTAAGGATTTTGCTTTATTTTTTATCCATTTAGGTAAATTTATTCCAAAAATCTCTTCAAATTCAGGATATACTTTACAAATTTTTGGAGGGATAGTAAAAGAAGAAATATATCCATAAACTTCTCCATCAAAAATTTCCATCTGCCATATATTTCCATCTTTTATATCCCATTTTTTACCATCAACAAATAAAAAACTTTTACCTTCTTTTGCACCGGTAATAAAAATTTTATCAGATTTATCATCATATTCATAATAATAATTTCTATATCCTTTCCATTCTCCACTTTTTAAGTTTAAGTTCTTGTATTCATCATTTTTAAAATTATAAATTAAAATATCCTCTTCATCTTCATGAAAATAAGAGAAAATTAAATTTTCACCGTAAAACAAAGGGGGACCATAGGAAAAACCCTTAAATGGTTCAATTTCCTTAAAATCAAGATTTTTTAAATTAAAGAGAAAAATTTTGGGTTCACCTTTTTCATTAAAAAAATTTCCACAAACAATTTCTCCTTTAATATCGGTAAAAAATGTAGTTTTTTCAAACTTTTTCAATATTTTAAATTCATCTTTTGTTTTCAAAACAAAATATGTTCCATCTTCTCTATTTTCATCAAAAACAATTTTCTCCTCATCAAAAACTACTGTAAAAATTCTATAAGGAGTGTTTTCAAGTTTTTTTATCTTATCTTTAAGAGGGTCATATTCATATAAAAGCACTTTTTCTTCTCCTTTACCAACATCTTCTCCAATGATGATTTTTTTAGAATACTTTGATTTAAAAACATTATAAACTTCTAAATCAGATATTTTCCTCTCTTTACCATTATTTAAATTTCTTTCATATAATTTCATTTTTCCATCTTTATTAGAAACAAAATAAAGTTTATTTTCATCTTTTTTAACAAGGAAAAACCTTTCAAGATTTGATAAAATTTTTACAAGTTTCAAAATTTTCTCAATCATAATACCTCCTTATTTTTCCCTTTCACCAAATAAAAATCTTCCTATTCTTATCATATTTGCTCCCTCTTGTATTGCGTATTCAAAGTCCTCACTCATTCCCATTGAAAGATAAGGTAAATTTAAATTGTATTCTTTTTCTATTTTTTCTTTCAGTTCCCTTAAATTTTTAAATGCCTCCCTTGATTT
>Ga0185307_1002163_pt1 | contig 10378 bp, 11 predicted proteins | sample LHCtaG_FD_128010 | JGI IMG/M metagenome (GOLD analysis project Ga0185307, IMG submission 128010) | Hot spring microbial communities from Little Hot Creek, USA to study Microbial Dark Matter (Phase II) - LHC4sed_matched (SPADES... | ecosystem: Environmental > Aquatic > Thermal springs > Hot... | reverse complement strand
TTATATAAAGGGTTTCGAAGAGCCCGACCCCGACCCTCTCCTCGACGGCGACCTCGCCGAGCACATCTTCTATGAGCTTAACGAGGTTTTCAGCATTGGCGAGGGAGGAGGCAAGGATAACTAGGCCGCCGCCGTCTTTGAGTGCGGCGGCAGCCTGCAGGGCTAGTTTTGCGGAGAATTCAATCCCACTGGCACCGCCGCACCACAGTGGCTCGCTGCAGTAGTCACAGGGCAGGTAAGGCGGGTTAGACACCACTAGGTCTGCTGAACGCTCCCTGAGGGCAGAGAGCCTGTCTGAGACCACGACATCCACGTTGGGCAGCTTGCTGACGCGGAACTTCGTAGCCAGCGCCGCCCGCTCGCTTACATCTATGCCGACAGTGTACTCGCTCCTATAGGCTAGCTCCAACGTCACGAGCCCGCTGCCGCAGCCAACCTCGACGGCAACGCCAACGGGGGCTACCCGCTCCACGAAGCGCGCCAGGAGCAGCGTGTCCTCGGACGCTGGATAGACCTCAGCGTCGGTGATCGCAGGAGAGCACTCAGCCACGTGCGGCACCCTATTCAACTTGGAGGGGGTATCCGGCGCGCTGCTAGAGCCCCAGGAGCCGCCTTACCTCGGGGGCCATCCGGTCAGGTGTCCAGGGAGGATCGAAGACAAGCTCCACCTCAACGTTCTCTACCTCCGGTATTTTCTGTTTTATTACCTCCTCCACCATGTCGACTAAGTAGACGGAGAGAGGGCAGCCGAGGGTGGTCAGGGTCATCTTTACCTTTACTTTCCTCCCATCGACCTCAACACCGTACACGAGCCCCAGGTCTACTATGTTGAATGGTAGCTCTGGGTCATAGACCTCTCTCAGGGCGTTGAGCACGTCCTCCTCCTTCACCTCTGCCAAGGTTTATCCCTCTGTCATATTCTCCTCGGTGTTTTTATTGTTTTCTCCCTTCTGCAGGAGGAATGTCTGAGTGAAGTCGGTGTCCAGGATCGCGAATATCTTACTGATCTTCCTTGGACCCAACCCCACCTTGCGCAGCTCGGCTGGCGAGGCCAGGAAGAACCGCCTCGGTGTTTTGAAGTACTCCAGCAGTCGCCTCGCCGTGGTGCTGCTGATGCCGGGGAGGGTTGCGAGGAGGTTCAGCTGAACAATAGGCACGCTCCCGCTGTTCTTCCTCACGACTCTCCTCTTCGTAGGCGACAGGTACTCGCCCTCCTTCTCCAGCCTCCTCGAGAGCAAGTATATGAGCAGCGCCGTCCTCTCAGGGCCTGACACCTGAACCGCTGGGACTCGCATCTCGGTGAGCGCGAGCAGCGCCCCCAGTACCTGGTTGATCCTCACCCCCCTGCCTGCAACCGCTAGCTCGAGATCGCCCTCCACCACGATCAAAGGCTTCTCGTAGGCCTCGCGGAGGAGCCTCGCCTGCTCGAAGAGCCTTTTATCAATGATAGAGTCCACGAAGTCGTCGGAGCTCTTCCGCTCCACGCCGTAAATGCCGCCGACCACGTAGTCTCCTACTTCCAGCCGCTCAAAGACAGGCTTCAGGCCGAGCCTTATGAGCTCCGGAACCACCGGCGACCTGCGCTCTCTATCGTCCACTTTCACCTCCACCTTACCAACCCCTCCCTGGTGTTGCGCCTGCCCAGATTTAAAGCAGCGCTGTGTAGCCCAGCTTCTCAAGCATCCTCCTGGCGTACTCCGCGGGGTCGGCAAAACCTGCAGCCGGCACGTAAACCCTCAGGGGCCCGCTCACCTTGAGAAGCCCGGCGTCGTGCAGCTTCTGCAGCGCAGCGTCCCTCTCCTCCTCCGCTATCTTCTCATTGGTACGCTGGGCCAGCGCGTCCACGTTCTCCTTGATGATCGAGAGCGGCACGTACAGCTGGCCCAGCTGCAGCACGCCCAGGATAGCTGCGGCCAGAACCAGCCTCTCCTTCCGCGACAGCGCGTCCACAAGCTCCTCGGAGATCAGGTCTCTGCCGCTCAGCTGCGCAACCGCTTTCTCCACGTGCTTCCGCGAGACGCGGTCGGCACCCTCGCTCTCTGCGATCAGGCCAGCATAGAGGGTTAGATCCAGCGCTGCGCGGATATCTCCCTCGAAGAGGTCCAGCGTAACGCGGGCGATGAGCTCCGCTCCCTCCTCCAGGAAAGCCCCGCTCCTGAAGGCCTCCGCAACCCTATACAGTACGATATCCACGATCTGCTCGTACGTGTAAGGCGGGTACCTCACAATTATACGTCCCAGAGTACTCCTTTCCTCCGCGCTGAGGCCGATGCTCCACTCCTCCCTGCGTGCGATGAAGACTATAGCAGCAACGTTCTTGACGCCCAGCTCCTGGAGTCTCGTCAGGCTGTAGACAACCCTCCCGCCCTTCAGCGAGCGCGTCCCCACCAGCTCGTCAGCCTCGTCCACTGTGATCACAACCTGCCTTGGGCTCTCGCGCTCAATCAGCTTTACAAGCTTCAGGAAGGCTTCTCCGGCGCTGATGCTCCTGGAGATCCTCGCGCCGAGCTGCGAGGCTAGGTGCGAGTAGACTAGCCAGGGGGAGGGCTCGCTCAGCAGCTTGAGGTTCACGTAGAGGTGGGTGACCCGAGCCTCTTCCCCCAGCTTCCTCATGACCAGCGCGTCCGACGAAGTCTTCCCTGTGCCGACCGGACCGATTAGCTGAACCACCTGCGTGGCGCCTTCCAGCGCGCTCCTCACGAGCGAGTAAAGCTGCTCAACCTGCGCGTCTCTGTGCGGCAGCCTAGGGGGGACGTACCTGCTTGAGAGGGCCTCCCGCCTGACCAAGAGCCTCAAGCCACACCCCTAACCAATCCTCACTCCCGTTTTTCCCTCTCACTCCTAGGTATAACAGCGAAAGTGAAGTCAGATCGTCGCGAGCCTGTCACAGCTCCTTCGAGACTGGAGCGGCTTCATCATCCACGCACACTAAGGTACACGTCGATATAACGATTTCCGCGCGCGAAGCCCTTTAATACCTCGGCCCCCCCTCTACCTCGGCTCGCATGAGGCTTAAGGCTCTCCTAGTGCTAGCTCTCTCTGTGGTGGCGATAACCCTCTACTGGTTCCCCCAGCCGCTGGTAATCGGGGACTACGTGCTCGGCGGCTACCCCTGGTACGCGCCGGAGCCCTCCAGAGGTGCGATGATCGCGATCGGCGTTGTTTTCACAGCGGTTTTCGCGGTGCTCACAGCCTTCATGTTCTACATCTCCAGGGGGGTGGAGAATCCGCCGGGGAACCCTGAGCCCGCGCGAGAGGAGCTAGCCTGGTAACCCTTGCGCGGTGGCTCCGCGGTGAAGGTCTGGGTAGAGGCGCTGACGCCGAAGCAGGTCGTGCTCTTCTCCTACCTTCAGGCGGAGCTCCCGGGGGAGGTCTTCCTCACGACAAGGGACTACGACCTCAACGTGGAGCTGGCGCGCAGGCTGTGGAGGAAGTTCTACGTAGTCGGCAGGCACGGCGGCCGAAGCCTTGCCGGGAAGCTTGGGCAGAGTATCGGGAGGCTTCGCAGGCTCGCGCAGATAGCCCTCAGCGAGGCGCCCGACGTGCACTTGACGTTTGTCAGCCCCGACTCCTCCAGGGTTGCCTTCGGACTCCGCATACCCGTTGTTGCCGCGACGGACTCGCCGCACTCCGACGCTGTGAACAGGCTCACTCTACCGCTCTCCAAGCTCGTCGTGGCCCCCAGCTTCATCGCTCGGGAGCTCTCCGCCTACGCAGGTCTCACGACGATCACAGCCTTCGAGGGGGTCTTCGAGCTCGCCAGGGTGTTCAGAGGGGAGGGGCCCAGGGAGCGCTACGTCGAGGAGCTGGGGCTGGAGCCTCTCAACTACGCTGTTGTGAGGCTCGGCGAGGAGAAGTCCTACTACTACCCCTCTAGGCGCGCAGCCTTCGAGACGCCGCTCCGGCTGGCCGCCCACCTGCTGAGGAGCACCAGCCTAAACCTGCTCGTCTACCCGCGATACCCCGACCAAGCCCGCGCCGCGAGACGCGCCTTAGCCCCCTGGGCGGGGAGAGTGAAGTTCCTGGAGAAGCCCACAGACTTCCTCAGCCTCGAATTCTACGCGGTGTTCGTCATAACCGGAGGAGGCACGATGGCCACCGAGGCCGCCCTCCTCGGCACACCAGCTGTCAGCACGTACCCCGGCAGGCTCTCCGTCTTCGAGTACCTCAGGGCGAAGGGCCTCCCCCTCTACCAGCCCCCCCTGAGCCGAGGCCAGCTCAGCCTGCTGGTGCGGCAGGGACGCCGGCCGAGGAGCTGGGAGCAGGTGCTCGCCCGCTTAAGGGAGACCTTCCAGGATCCAATCGGCGTGCTTGCAGATGCCGTGCGCGCAGCTACTGGAGGCTAACGCGCGCAACACTTTTAAAGGCCCGAATCGCGGAGCAGAGCGGCGAGTAACCATGGAATACGTTTACGCGAGTCTGATACTGTACCACGCCGGGCGTGAGATAACGGAGGATAGCGTGAGGAAAATCCTAGAGGCGGCGGGCGTCCAGGTTGACGAGGCCAGGCTTAAGGCCATGGTCGCTGCTCTGAGAGAGGTGAACATCGCCGAGGCTCTCAAGACAGCCGCGCTGCCGGTAGCCCCCGTAGCAGCCATGCCCACAGCTCCCGCCACAGCCCCGGCGCAGGAAGCCAAGCCCGCGGAGGAGAAGAAAGAAGAGAAGAAGGAGGAGGCACCACCCGAGGAGAGCATCGAGGAGGGGCTCGCTGCGCTCTTCGGCTTCTAGCGCGGCCTATTTTAACGGAGTATTCCTTCTACGGTTTTCGTGGAGCAGCTCCTAGACTGTGTCAGGCGGCTCGCGTTACTCGCCGCGCTCATAGCGGCTGGTGTGAGCGACTACAGGACTAGGGAGGTCGACGACAAAATCTGGCTCGCGGGGGGCTTGGCCGCAGCCCCGCCGCTGCTCTACCTGTACGCTAAGGGCTTCTACGCCCCGGAGCTGCACTTGTTCTCGCTACTCTTGGCGCTGCTGGTCGCGCTCCTAATCCAGCTGGCCAGGCTGGCGGGGGAGGCGGACGCCGTAGCCTTGGTCTTCATAGGTCTCTTCGAACCGCCCACGCGCGTGGCTCCGCTCTGCCTCATGCCGCCCGCCACGGCGGTGGTTGCAGCAGGTGTGCTGGCGCTGCTTTACACGCTCTGGAACGCTGCCGAGAACGTCAGAAGGGGCGCGCTTGAAGCCCTCGAAGGGCAGAGCCTCCCGGTGAAGATCGCAGCTCTCCTGACAATGCGCTACGTTACAAGGGAGGAGTACCTGGCGAAGCAGCACATGTACACCCCCTCCTCCGGCGAAAGGGGAGAACCGCTGCTCAGCATCGCTGTGAAACAGCTAGAGAATCTACCACGGGCTGAGAGGTTCTGGGCCAGCGTTTTACTTCCCTACGTCACTCTGCTCGCCGCCGGCCTTCTCATCTACAATCTCCTCTGCTTTCTCACTGGCTAGGCTTCGAGGAGCGCCCGCTCTCTTCCCGCTCTTGCGCGCTGACGTCTAGCCCGTAGTCCTCCGGCTTCAAGTAAAACGTGTTCCTCCCGCTCTGCCAGTCTCTCAGCACAACTCTCGCAGCCTCCTCCACGAGCGGCAGCCCACCCTTGCCCAGCAGCCCCCTCCTCCGCGCGAGCTCCTCGAGGAACGCGTAGGCGTCGTCGGGCCCCGAACCCTTTGGGGCAAAGCCGTACAGGTCCTCAAGCACCTTAGGTCTCTTGCTGGCGATCAGCTGCACCAGCTTCATGGCTGCGGGCAGAGGGTCTTCGAGAGCCTCTGGGCGCAGCGCACTTCTCAAGGCAAGCTCCTCCTCCTCGAGCCGGGGGACCACGCCCGGAGCATCTATCACGCGGAGCCACGTCTTTGCTCTCACCCTAGTCACGGACCTCGTGAAGCCAGGGATAGGAGACGTCCCCACGCTGTGGGAGCCCCGCAGCAAGTTGATTATAGTCGACTTGCCCACGTTCGGCAGACCCACGACAGCGACGCTCATGGACCGCCTCTCCGTAGCCTTCTTCAGCGCAACCCACAGCTTCCTCGTCCCCAGCCTCCTAGAGGCGCTTATATACACAGCCTCCCTCTCACGCCTGAGAATCCTCACCCACTTGTCCAGCACCTCCTTTGGGACGAGATCGGCCTTGTTGATCACTATGACCAGCGGCTTCCCCAGCTCCTCTGCCAGCCTCTCGACTCTGAGCACCCTCGTGCCCCACGGGTCTCTCGCGTCGACCACCTCGAGAACAACATCGGCCAGCTCTACTACCCTGCGCACCTCGCGCCAGGTACTGCTCACAGGAGTTTGTCATGCCGGCAGGATAAAAAGGCGCGCGCACGGCAGGCGGGAAGGTTGGAGCTAGGGTAAATAAGAGGGGTTTACTCGCTACAGGCGCTTATATCATCTTCACCTTCTCGAGCGGCCTCACCGAGAGCACTTCCTTGTTGACCAGCGCTGGCGGCATCTCGCCCTTCAGCACCGCTACGAGGTTTCTTGCAGCCAGCTCGGCCATCCTCTGCCTGGCCTCTATCGTCGCGCTAGCGATATGCGGAGTCAGAACCACGTTCTCTAGCTTGGTGAGCGGGTGGTCGGGAGGCAGAGGCTCCTGCTCGAAGACATCAAGTGCGGCTCCGGCTATCCAGCCCTCCTTGAGAGCCTTCACCAGCGCGTCCGTGTCCATTACAGCGCCCCTAGCGGTGTTGATGAGGTAGGCAGTCTTCTTCATCTTCCTCAGCCTCTCCTCGTTGATCAGGTGGTACGTCTCCTCGGTCAGAGGCACGTGCAGCGACACGATGTCCGCCTCCTTCAGGATGGTGTCTGTGTCCGCGTACTGGATGTTCAGCACGGTCTCGACGTCCCACCGCCTCTCGATATCATAGTAGAGTATCTTCACGTCGAAGGAGGACAGCCTCTTCGCGACGGCAACACCTATCCTGCCGAGCCCTATCAGCCCTACCGTCTTGCCCTTGAGCTCGGGCCCCGTCAGGAAGTAGGGGTGCCAGGGCTTGTCCCATCCACCGCTCCTTATCAACTTATCAGCCTCCACAATCCTCCTCGTAACGGCAAGGATGAGCCCCACCGTGAACTCCGCGACGGCGTCCGTGAGCACCCCCGGCGTGTGCGTGACGTAGATTCCTCGGCGCGTCGCCTCGGCTACGTCTATGTGGTCGAAGCCTACGCTGTACGTGCTGACTACCTTCAGGTTTGGCGCCGCGTCAAAAACCTCCCTGTCTATCCTGTCCGTGAGGAGGCAGAGGATCCCGTCCTTGTCCTTGACCTTCTCCAGGAGCTCCTGCCGCGACGGCGGCCACTCCTTCGAGGGGTTGATCTCGACGTCGCAGTACTCCTTCAGTATCGATAGCCCAGGCTCCGGGATGATCCTCGTGACGTAGACTTTCGGCCTGGCCATAGCGCTAGCCCTCTGGAGTATAACCAGTAAAATTCTTTACGCGAAAAAAGAATAGTTTGAACGAGAGAGCTAGTACTTAAAGTCGCCCGGGTTGGGCCAGACCTGCGGCACAACGCCCGGCGGGTATGTCTTGTGCAACCACTCCACGAACTCGATAAGGCGCTGGATCGCGGTCTCCACGATGACCTCGCCTTTCTCCCTGCTCGCCTTGCTCGGATAGCCCACGCTCCCCTTCGGGTAGTGGTGTATCTCCATGTACGCGCTTACATCGTACCAGGCGAGCGGGCGGTTGTACACGTTACCAGCTTTGTCAATCCATTTGTCTGGTATGACCCCTACCATCTTCTCGGCGTCCGACTCCTTCAGCTTCGAGGGGTCGATCAGCTTCGGCGCCACGTACCAGAGTACACTCGCCTCCACCTCGTCCGCGTGGATGAACGGGGTTTCGATGAAGAGGCCCGGCTTGAGCTCAGTACCCACCTGTAGCTTGTCCACAGCCCAGCGCCACCAGCTCGTGACTATGATTAGCGCCTTCACCCCCTCCTCGATGATCACCTTGTCTTTCACAATCGGGAGCACGTACTCTTGGCCGTGGCTGTTGAAGAGAATGATCTTCTTGAAGCCAGCGTTGCTCAACCACTTCACCACGCTGGTCACGTAGTCGATGTACGCCTCCTTCTTGACGGGTATCGTCCCGGGCATGCCGTAGTGATGGCTCGGGTGGCTACCATAGTAGATGGGTGGCGCTACAGTCACGCCCGTCTCGAAGGCTACCCTCTCCGCGATGTAGGTCCCGATAATCGTGTCCTCGCCGGTTGCCTGCGCTAGACCGTGCGACTCTACGGAGCCGCATGGGACGAAGATTATGTCGTTTTTCTTAACTCTTTCAAGCAGCTCGGCCATGGTCATCTGGTCGAGGTAGATTTTCTCGCCGAACTTGTTGTAGACAGGTCTTGCGAACCTGGACTCGTACTCCACCATGCTATTCACCTGTCATACCAAACCGCGCGTATTTAAGTGCTCATTTTTAAGGTTTGATGGTTATCTTGCCGTCTATCCTCTGGTGAGCTCTTTCGAAGGCCTTGTAGACATCGTCGAGGCTGAACCTAGACGTGATGATCTGCGTCATGTCTATCTTGCCGGCTGCCATCAGCCTGATCACGTTCCTGAAGTTGCCGAAGCCCGAGTGGCCTTGGCTCCCGAAAAGCTGCCCTCTTCTCACCTGGAAGACCTCCAGGTAGATCGGGACCTCCTGGGGGGCACGGCCTATCCAGGCGATCTTCCCGTCTATCGCCAGGCTCCTCTGCATCTGTGGCAGTGTGTGCTCGGGCGCGCCGGCCGCCTCGACGTGCATCTCAGCGCCGTTCCCGCCGGTAACCTCCATGATCTTCTCCCAGGGCTCGACCCCGTTCTTCTTGAGCTCCACGGGGTTGAACACGTAGTCCGCACCGACTTTCTTCGCGAGCTCCCTTCTCACAGGGCTGACCTCGAACGCTATTATCTTACCGGCCCCCGCCGCTCTCGCAAGGGATATGGCGGCGAGGCCGATGGGTCCCGCGCCCCAGACCACCACGTAGCTGCCGGGCTTGAAGCCCCCGGCGCGTGTGAACATTGCATGGTATGCAACGCTCGTGGGCTCCACCAGGCTCCCAGCCTCGAACGCTCTTTCCTCGCTCTTGTAGGCCTCAAGCAGCGAGTCTATCTTCCAAACGTACTTCGCCTTGACCACCACGTAGTCAGCCATAGCGCCGTCGTGGGTGAAGCCGAGCTCTCCGTACTCCAGGTCAGCAGGGTCGTTAAGCCTGGTGCAGTGGTTGAAGTCCACGCTGCGGCATGCGTCGCACTCACCGCACCAGAACATCTCCTCAGATGTCACCATGTCGCCGGGCTTCAGCGTCTTGACGGCAGCACCCACTTTCTCGACTACCCCGCTGAACTCGTGCCCGATTACAACGGGGAAGCGCGTGAGCCCAGGGTAGATTATGTAGCCTTCCGAGTCGGTCTCCAGGAAGTGGATATCGCTGCCGCAGATTCCGACGGCTTTCACGCGGATCAACACCTCGTCCGGCTTGGGCTCGGGCACGGGGTAGTCGGTTCTGAGAACCAGCTTCGGGTTCTTCCAGACCTTGTTCCCTTCCCTCACCTTACGAGTTCTCATCTCAGCCTCTGTGAGCTTGTAGCCCGGCCTGGGTGCGAAGTCCGCGTTAACTATTGCAGCTCTCATTGTCGGCATGCTTACCGAAAGCTGTAGCTCCCAATACCTCCTATAAAAAAGATGGAGAAAGTTTATATTATGGGATCAGGGACGTGTAGTATGCCGCGTTACTAAGGCTGTGATAAATCCTCTGCAAGACCTGGGAGTTGCTATGACACGCTTCAAGGCGGCTATGGTTGCCACACCTGTGAAGGCCAGGTTCGAGGCTGTGGCTAAGGAGGACTTCTCGAAGGTGCTAACGATCCTGAAGGAGCTCGGCTTCGACGGAGTAGAGGTCTCCGTGCTCGAGCCCGAGCAGCTTGTATCATCGGCGGCGATGGCGAGAGAGTGCTCGCTGGAGATCCCCGCCGTGGGCACCGGCCTGAACTTCCTTCACTACGGGCTGAGCCTCACGCACCCAGACCCAGGTGTCCGCGGGCGTGCGCAGGAGAGGTTGAAGCAGCTCATTGACGCTGCGGCGCGTGTCGGGGCGGGTGGCGTGATCATAGGTCTAATCAGGGGAAGGGGGGATGAGGCGCCCACCCTCGAGGCGGCATACGAGCTCCTCAAGAGGCAGCTGGTGGAGCTTTGCACGTACGCGGAGCGCCGAGGGGTCAAGCTCTTCCTCGAACCGTTAAACAGGTATGAGAGCAGGCTCGTGAACACTGTGGCAGAAGGCTTGAGGCTGCTCGACGAGCTGGGGTGCGAGGCTCTCTACCTACTTCTCGACACGTTTCACATGAACATCGAGGAGCGCGTGATCGACGATTCGATCAGGCAGGCCGGCCCGAGGATAGGG
>Ga0185307_1002162_pt1 | contig 10379 bp, 6 predicted proteins | sample LHCtaG_FD_128010 | JGI IMG/M metagenome (GOLD analysis project Ga0185307, IMG submission 128010) | Hot spring microbial communities from Little Hot Creek, USA to study Microbial Dark Matter (Phase II) - LHC4sed_matched (SPADES... | ecosystem: Environmental > Aquatic > Thermal springs > Hot... | reverse complement strand
TGGCCTTCCATTATACGGGAACCCCTGTTTTGGCTATGGCGAAACGCTTAGCTGAAGATGATCGGGAACTTATAAACGACTTTGTAAACATTTACAAGGTTCCAAGGGAAAAGCTGAAAGAGTTGACAGACCCGCTGAACATGGCGCGCTATTTTCATGAAGAGATTAAGGAGGGCATGAAGCGGATAGGCTATTCCATAGATTGGAGACGAGAGTTCACAACTATAGATCCCCAATACAACCGCTTCATTGAATGGCAGTTCCACAAACTCCGCGAAAAAGGCTACATTAAAAGGGGAAGCCACCCGGTTGGCTGGTGTCCAAAAGATGGAAACCCCGTGGGACAGCATGACACGGAAGGCGACGTGGAACCCGAAATAGGAGAGTTTACGCTGATAAAGTTTAAGCATGGCGAGTGGATTCTGCCAACCGCCACCCTACGTCCGGAAACAGTTTTCGGTGTGACAAACATTTGGGTGAACCCAAGGGCGGAGTATGTGAAGGCTGTTGTTGACGAGGAAAAGTGGATAATAAGCCGAGAATGTGCTGAAAAGTTAACGTACCAAAACCGCAAGGTGACGGTTCTTGAAAGTTTATCTGGAAGATGGCTTGTGGGCAAAAAAGTTGAAAATCCAGCAAACAGCGATGAAATCTACCTTTTGCCAGCAGACTTCGTTGACCCTAAAAACGCAACCGGTGTAGTCATGTCTGTGCCGGGACACGCTCCTTATGACTATGTGGCTTTAGAAAACTTGAAAGGCAAACCGGAAGAGCTGACGGAGTACGGGCTTAAAGCAGAGAATGTAACGTCAATAACGGCCATTTCGATAATAGAGGTTCCCGGCTACTCGGAGGTTCCGGCTGCTGACGTTGTAAAACGGATGGGTATACGGGAGCAGACAGACCCGAAGCTGGAGGACGCTACGAGGGAGGTTTACCGCCATGAATTTCACAATGGTAAAATGAAGGAGAATACTGGCAAGTATGCTGGTTTGCCTGTGGCGGAGGCCAAAGAAAAAGTTAAGCAAGAATTAGTGGCTTCTGGAAAAGCTACAACAATGTATGAGCTTCTAAACAGACCGGTTAAATGCCGCTGTGGCACAGAATGTGTCGTTAAAATATTTGAAGACCAATGGTTTATAGATTATGGCGACCCCGAATGGAAAGCCCTAGCCCACAAATGCTTAGAAAAGATGAGAATATACCCGGAAGAGCTGCGCACACAGTACAGGTATGTGATAGACTGGCTGCGTGAGAAGGCATGCGCTCGGAAGTCCGGTTTGGGAACAAGGTTGCCATGGGATCCCGAGTGGATAATTGAATCTCTTTCAGACTCAACAATTTACATGGCCTACTACACCATAGCTCGCCACATAAAAATGCACAACATCCAACCAAACCAGCTTACAGACGAAGTGTTCGACTACGTTTTTCTAGGGATTGGAAACGCTGAACAAATAGCTGAGAAAAATGGGATAAGCCTCGCTGTTCTAGAAGACATGCGACGGGAGTTTCTATACTTCTACCCATTGGACAGCAGACACTCCGCCCACGAGCTGATTCCAAACCATCTAACCTTCATGATATTTAACCATACAGCCATATTCCCAGAAGCGCTTTGGCCTAAGCAAATAGTGACAAACGGCGTTGTCACCATGGAAGGCGCTAAAATGAGCAAATCTTTTGGCAACATAATCCCCTTAAGAGAAGGCCTAGCCACCTATGGAGCAGACCCTATAAGGCTTAGTGTGCTTGCCACCGCAGAACTGTTGCAAGATGCGGACTTCAGCTCATCCGTGGCAAAGACGATGCTGGAAAAACTGGAGAGGCTTTACAAGCTTGTATTACAAACAGCGCAAGCCGCCGGAGAAGAAAACCAAGAAGTGTTAACGACTGTTGATAGGTGGATGTTAAGCCGCCTACAAGAACATGTCAGAAAGGCAACTGAGGCCATGGAAAAACTGGAAGTACGAAAGGCTATCCAAACAATTCTATTCGAGTTAGACCAAGATCTTCAATGGTACCAGAAACGCGTAAAAAACAGCGGAAAAACAAAAACGAGCATAATCAGAGAAGTTTTGAAAACTCAAATATTGATGTTGGCGCCTTTTGCCCCCCATATGAGTGAAGAGTTGTGGGAAATCATGGGTGGAAAGGGCTTTGCGTCGCTTACACCATGGCCTAAACCAGACGAGGCGAAAGTTGACGTAAAAGCCGAGGAAAGTGAAGCCCTAATAGTGGGGGTTTTGGAGGACACCCGCAACATACTAAGAGCGACAAAAACAAAACCCCGAAAAGTTTTCTATTATACGGCGGCGCCGTGGAAATGGTACGTCTACCTAAAGGCGTTGGAAAAATCTGTTGAAGGCAAAATCGCACAAAACACCTTAATGAGGGAGCTGCTGCAGGATCCAGAGTTTAAGAAAAAAGCCAAGGAATTGGCAGATTTTGTAGGCAGAATCGTAGAAGAAGTCAACCAAATTCCTCCGGAAAAGAAGCAAAGAATGATTATGGCTGGACAGATAAACGAAGCCCAAGTCTTGAAGGAGGCGGAGGATTTTCTGAAGGACGAAATAAACGCGGAAATAGTAATCCTCGAGGAAAGCGAAGCACAACTCTACGACCCTAAAGGCAAGGCGCGTTTGGCTAGACCGCTGCGACCAGCCATTTACATAGAATAACACTAAACTGTTGTAGATTCCATAGGCCTTGTCAAAGTTTATTAGAGTAAAGCTTTATTCAGCCTCTTTAGAAAATGCCTAATGAAGGAAGGGTCCGTGGCGCAGCTTGGACATAAAGCCCTAGGGCTTAATCCAAAAAGCGCGTCGGCCTTCTAAGCCGGAGATCCCGGGTTCAAATCCCGGCGGACCCGCCACTCATTCATTCTCAATTTTGTTAAAGTTTAAAGGATGGCTGAGACTAAATTTGTTAAAGGTGAAACAAGTGTGAAGGTTACGTTTTGGTTGCTGGACGTAAATTATGAGGTTAAGAATCATGAGCCTGAAGTTTGGCTTTGGGGGGTTGACGATTCTGGAGATAGAGTTTTGATTATTGACAAGGGTTTTCTCATGTATTTTTACGCTGTTGTAAAGGATGGCTTTGATCCTTTTAGGCTTGCTGACGAGGTTATGACGAGAAGGGCGTTATACCCCTTTGTTGTCAGGGTTGAACCGGTGGAAAGGCGGTTTTTCGGCAAGCCTGTAAAAGCCTTGAAAGTTTACTGTAAGGATCCCGATTTGGTGGCGAAGTATGCTAAGGCTTTGCAGAAAATGGACGAGGTTGAAGAGTGTTTTGAGGATGATATTCGATATTCTATGCGGTACTTAATTGATAATGGGGTTGTTCCATGCGGCTGGCATGAGGTTGAAGTTGACGAGGCTGGCGAGATATCCAACGTTAAGGTTGACAAGGTCTATTTGGCTAAGTCTCCTCCAAGGTTTGTGGAGAGGGCGAATGTTCCAGAACTGAGGATTTTAGGTTTTTCAATGATATGCTACAGTAGGGAAGGGGCACCTAAACCCGACAGAAACCCAGTCATTATAATTTCGACAGCAACGAACACCGGCGAAGAAAAACAGTTTTTGGCTGGCGAAAACAAGGATGACAAACCAGTGTTGGAGGCTTTTATGCGGTATGTTCACAATTTCGATCCAGACGTTATTGTGGGTTTTGGCGTTAACAGGCAGGACTGGAGCTATCTGAATGAGCGGTGTAAAAGGCTTGGGATGCGCTTGTCCATTGATAGGGTTGGATCAGAACCCCACACAAGTGTTTATGGGCATGTTTCGATTACTGGAAGAGCTAACTTGGACATTTTTGATTTTGCCGACGAGTTTCCAGATGTGAAGGTTAAAACTTTGGAGAATTTGGCGGACTATTTGGGGGTTATGAAGCTTGAGGACCGCGTTTTAATCGAGGATGTAGATTTTGCAGACTATTGGGATGACAAGGACAAGCGGGAGGTTTTAAAAAAGTTTTCCATGGAGAACACCCGTTGTATTATAGGGATAGCCAACGCCATCTTGGATTTCGCCATACAACTTTCAAGCCTTGTGGGTTTGCCCTTAGACCACATTGGAACCGCGGCGGTTGGCTTCCGTGTAGAATGGTTCTTGATAAAGCACGCCCACAAAATTGGGGAGCTTGTGCCTAAAAGGGTTGAACAGCCCTATAGGCCGTATGCTGGCGCCATAGTGCTCAGCCCAAAACCCGGACTGCACGAAAACATTGCCGTTTTGGACTTCGCCTCCATGTATCCAAACTTGATGATAGCCTACAATCTTTCCCCAGACACCTACGTGGCTCCGAAGGACCCCGTGCCATCATGTGGTGTTTATGAGGCGCCCGAAGTTAAACATAAGTTTAGGAAGGAACCTCCTGGATTTTACAAGGAAGTGTTGTCGCATCTTATCGCCATAAGAAATGAGATTCGCGCTAAAATGAAGTGTTGCGCGCCGGATAGCCTTGAATACCGTGTTTTGGATGCTAGGCAGAAGGCTGTTAAAGTTATAACAAACGCCTCTTATGGTTATGCTGGTTGGATTGGCGCAAGATGGTACATGAAGCCCGTTGCCGAGGCTGCCACGGCTTGGGGTAGACACACAATTCAGACAGCCATCAAAATGGCTGAAGAGGAAGGCTTGACAGTTGTTTACGGCGACACGGACAGCATCTTCATAAAGTATGAACCCGAAAAAGTGGAGAGACTCATAGAGAAGATTTATGAAAAGCTTGGCTTGGAAATTAAGCCCGACAAGATTTACAAGCGCATATTCTTTACCGAAGCCAAAAAACGTTATGCCGGGCTTCTTCCGGATGGGCGACTCGACATTGTTGGTTTAGAAGTTATTAGGGGCGATTGGGCTGCCGTAGCCAAAAATGTTCAAGAAAAGGTTTTAGAAATAATTTTGAAGGAGCAGTCTCCGCAGAAAGCCGCCCGTTTTGTCCAACAGTTTATTCAAGAGCTTAGGCAAAGAAGGGTTCCATACCGCGATCTGGTAATATGGAAGACTCTGACCAAGGCTGTTGACGAGTATGAGGTTAAAGCGCCGCACGTGGCTGCGGCGAAGATGTTGATGGAGAAGGGTTGGAAGCTCGCCACCGGCGACAAGGTTGGCTATGTGGTGGTCATTGGAACTGGACGGCTTTATGAGCGGGTTAAGCCCTACATGTTTGCCACTTACGACGAAGTGGACATTGAATACTATGTGACCAACCAGGTTGTGCCAGCTGCAGCTAGAGTTCTCGAATGTTTCGGCATAACGGAAGAGCAGCTGCTTAAGGCTAAGGCGGTTGAAGGTGGCGTTAAAAGGCTTACAGACTTTTTCGGAAGCTAGCCTTCCATGATTTCTGAGAATGTTATAAGCTGCACGTTTAACGGTGGTTTTACGGCTTCCGAGATGCGGGAGGCAATAATGTTCCTTATGTTTTTCTCGCTGGCTATATCCACTATCCTTTGGGTTATTATGCCGTCAAAGACCACGGTGTCCACGCCGCTGACCTGCTGAAGTTTTTCGGCTAGCTGGCTGACGGGCAGCCGTTCGATAGGCTCCAGTTTCTCGTTTAGGAGAACAGCCTCCAACGTGCCTTGCAAGTCTTTTGCCAGCTGAACTACTTCTTTCGGAAGTTCCACTCGACGTTTTTCTCTTTTGGGTGGTTTGAAAAGTTCTTCCACAGACACTTTGGCAGCCAACGCCTCAAAGATTTCTTTACAGTTAAGCTCTTCAACCTCCTTGCCTCTAGGCGCCCGCGCCACATACTTCACGTTGGTTACTTGCAATAGCTCTTTGAGGATTAGGTCTCCGCCTCGGTCTCCGTCGAGGAAGGCTGTTGCTTCTTTTTCTCGGCAAAGCCTCTTTATGGTTTCAGGCACTTTTGCACCTTCAAGGGCTATAACGTTGTGGATGCCGCACCGCATCAAGTTGATCACGTCAGCCCTTCCCTCGACAATTATGATTTCTTTGGCGCTGTCCACTTCTGGACCAGCTGAAAGCTCCTCGGGCCCATATTTTTCAACTTTCGCCACTTTTAGGGTTTCAGCCAGCTCTTTGAAGATTTCATCCACGGTTGGCATGGATTCGATAGTCCACTGGTGGAGAATTTCTTTAGCCCTCTCAATAATGGCTTTCCTGCGGGCTTCGCGGACATCCTCGATTTTTTCCAAGGTTACCTTCGCGGCGCATGGGCCTACGCGGTTTATGCTTTCTATGCTTGCTGCCAAAAGGGCTGTTGAAACTCTGTCTAAGCTTGTGGGAATTATTATTGTGCCTGTTGTTCTGTCGTTTTTCGATTGAAGTTCGATTTCTATTCTACCGATTCGCCCGGATTTTTGGAGTTCTCTCAAGTCTAGTTCTGGTCCGAAGAGCCCTTCGGTTTGGCCGAAAACCGCGCCGATAACGTCTGGTTTTTCAACTACTCCGTCTATTTCGAATCTTGCGCGGATTACATACTTTACGGTAAGGGTTTGGGATGAACCCGTAAGCGTCACCTCCAGTCATAGTTTATGCCTTATTGTTAGTTTGAAAGGTGTGATGAGAGAACAGTGCCTCTCAACACCGGAGTGTCAATAATGACTGTCGCTATATATTACCTTTATGAATCTCTAATCTTGTTTTTCAAGGTTTTAAGGTATTTGGCTAGGCCTTCCACGTCTTTGACTTCTCTGCCTGTTAGGCTTGAAAGCTTGAGCCAATAATGGATGTTTGCTTTTATGCCCGTTTTTTCGATGTGCATTTTCAGGTGTTCGGTTAGTTCTCTGCCTTCTTTGTCGAAGTCTAGCATTAATATGATTTCGTTTGGGCTTGATTTTTCGATTTCTGAAATTACGTCTAAACGTGTTTTTAGGCCTTTTTTGGCGAATATTATTTTTCCAGTTATTCCTAAGGTTTTTAGGGCTTCGGCATCTTTCTCTCCTTCCACGAGGATCGGTTTTCCGCTTTTGTTTTCTTCGGCTAGCTGTTCTAGGATTTGCTGGATTTGTTCCATCTTTTCTCTTAAATGGGTGGACAAGGCTTTTACCTTGCTACTTCCGCCTTTTTCACCACTTCTAGGCTTTCTCTGGCTTCTTTGTCTGTTTCGAAATATCTCCTTATAGACTCGAGGATTTTGGCTAATTCTTTTGCCACGGCGTTTTTCAAGTCTTGAGGGTGAAGCTCCCCGGCTCTGTAGGCTTTTTCAAGTTCCGCATAGCTTTCAAAGGTTATGGTGCCGCCGTATTTGGATGGACGCTCCACTGTGAAGGTTTCTCTTTCATGGAATATTATGTATTTGGCTATTTCAAGCACCGGGTTCATTTCTGTCTGTTTTTCAGGACACCACGCTTTTCGCAGTTTGGCTTGGATTTTTTCTTCGGTGTCGTGGATGAATATGGCTGTCCAAGGTTTGGACTTGCTCATTTTGCTGGCTATCACTTGTTCCAACTTGTCCTTCGTGGCAAGTTTGACTGGCTCCGTCAAGCCCATTAGCAGGTGGTGGTGCACCGCTACGGGTTTTTTCCATCCCATTTTTGGGAAGATTTCGCGAGCTAAAACGTGGGCTTTGCGTTGGTCCATGCCGCCGTGGGGTATGTCGGCGCCTATGGTTTTGATGTCAACGGCTTGCATGGGCGCGTACAAGTACTGCGACAAATCCAGCTTTTCAGTTTCGCTTCGCCCCATTATGGTGAGGCAGCGGAGTGTGCGGCTTAATGTCATGTGTTTCGCAAACTTTAGCAGGTTGCGCCAATACTCGTCGTTGTTGTGGTAAAGCTCCGAGCCCACCACTATTTTTACGCCGGGACAGAAGAACTGAAAGGCTTTAGCGTAATATTTTGTGGCTTGGAGGATTTTGTCCCAGTCTCCGCCGAACTTGTTGTTTATGAAGCTGTGCCAATCCGCCAAGTAAACTTGGCAGCGGACACCAGCCTTCATTAAATCGTTTATCTTGAAACCAGCGATCACAAGGTTTCCAAGATGCAACAAGCCGGAAATCTCAAAGCCTATGTAGTGGCCTGGATGCGGGTTTGTTTCAAGAAGCTCCCGTAGCTCACTTTCAACCAGAATTTCCTCGGTTGGCGGACGCTTGATCAAATCGATTTTGGTTTCTATGTCCAAGCCCGGTCAGACCTTCACATTATACGCAAACGTATAACTTAAAAAGTTGTTTCCGAAAAGTGCATTTTATGTTTTATCGCGGACGCCCCCTTATTGTCTCCCAACGTCACCTATCACTTAACTTCATCGTGGAGCCATACGCTCCCCTTGGTTAAGCTCTCTCCGGCGTGGGAGTTTTTAGGGGGGCCCGCGCCCGCCGGTGTCCCATGCTTGGGTAAACCCGCCTTCACGGCAACAAGCGTCTAAACGCTTGCCGCTCGGTTGGGTCCGTCGGCATGGATTTATCCCGGCGGGATTCCGAAGAAGGCTCCGCTATGCAGACGGTTCATCGCCAATTCTAGTCTAAACCTTTTTACGAATTAAATGTTGCTGTTCTAGACGGTTGGAAGCAGAGGTCATATTTATGCTTGACAAAAAGCCACAAATACGCTACCCCTCTCTAGATTTTGGTGGTTAAACCTTTTATTGGTGATTGGCTCTAAACCGTATCTGGGATTCCACTGGGAGTTAAGGAGTTGAAGGCTCGGTTGCTGTTTGGCTTGATTTTTCTTCTTGCCATAATGTTAAGCCTCAGCGTTCAGTCTTCTCATGCTGAGAGGATGAATTGTTGGGTTGGGATTGTTCCAGAAAAGCCCACCGAGCTTGACGAGGTTAGGGTGATTGTGAACTTCCGTTTTTACACTGATCCGCCGCGTGTTGTTGATTTCAGCGAGGTTAATCGGGATGGCGACACGTTTTCCGTTAACGTGACTGTTCATGTGCCTAGAAAGGACGAGGCCGTCTTACAAGTCGTTCATAACCAGAGCCAAGCTTACATGCTTGGTAGGCTTAAGGCCGGCGAGTACACGTTTAAGGTTTATGTGCAAACCGTTCATGGAAGCAATGAATATTGGCTTGAAAAGGAGGTCAAGTTTACTGTTTCTTCTGAAGCGCCTACCCACGCCCCGGAAATTCCAAGTAACGGCTACTTGCTGGTCCTGTTAGCTTTAACATCGGCAGCCTTCATCCTACTGAAATTTTCGAAAAAGAAGCCAATTAGTTTGCAACGAAAATAACGCTGATTTCAGTTTTATTTTCTATCCCCCTCTCCTCTCTAGGCTTTTCTTTGTATTAGCCATTCGAGGTCTATTTCTAGGGCTGCTGTTGGATTTTCGATTTCAAAGTTGTTTAGAACCTGCGGGTGAATTTCGCCTAAAACGCCAACCTGTTTTTTGCCAATTTGGATGACGGCTGTTCGCCCCTCTAGGAAGCTTGGGTGTTTTGCCTCTTTTATTTGCCAGTCTACCAATCCCATGTTGGCTAGAAACGCTTCGCAGACAGCCCTTATTTCTGTGTAGTTGGCTGTTGAGTGGCATGTTGCAGCCGCCAAATGTAAGCGCCTTTCGCACATGGTTTCTTGGCGTCGGTTTATTTTGGCTACGTCGGAAACTTCGAAAAGCTTTTGCGGGTAGCTTTCATGCTTGTTTTCGGCTAGGTTCTTTAAAAGCCCGGGTAGGAGCATCTCCCTCATAATGGTGTATTCGGCGGAGACTGGGTTGGCTAGGCGCACCGGGTTTTTGGGCTTTAACCGCATAAACTCGTAGTGGACGCGTTCATTCGTCAGTGTGAAGTTCATGACTTCCAAGAAGCCTAAGCCCGTCATGATTTGGCGGACGGTTTCCGCCAGCTTGTTGGCTGGATGTTTCCCGCCGACAGTAACTGTGACGGGTATTGTTGGCTCAAGTCTGTAATAGCCATAGCCTATGGCAACCTCCTCGACAAGATCTATCTCGTGGAGTATGTCTATGCGGTAGGGTGGAATGGCGACTTCCAAAACGTCTTTTTCTATGGGTTTGGCGTCAAGCCGACATTTTCGCAAGCAATAAGCCGCCTCGTCTATGGAAAGCTTCAAACCCAGCATTTTGTTGGCGTAACTTACCCTAAGCCTCATCTTCTCGGGTTCAAGGTTCGGCGAAACTAACGTGCGGTCTGGATAATGCACAGTAACCTTCTCAAGTTTTCCACCCATGTCCGCCAGCGCCGTCGCCAAAACATTTAGGCTTTTCTCTACAGCCTCAAAACTCGGCCCGGTAACGTCCAAGAGTAGGTTCCGCGTGTTTTCGCTAACCCTTGTCAACTCGCCATTTATAATAGGGGGCATGGACAAAACCCGTCCATACTTGTCAATTAGCAGCGGATATTTCGGCGCCCAGTCCACAAGGTGGCGGTAAGCGACACCCTTCTCGTGTTTTTCTAAAATTTCTTTAGGCGTCATTTCCTCAGTTTTGCCCAGAGGCACAAATTTTACGC
>Ga0185307_1002161_pt1 | contig 10380 bp, 10 predicted proteins | sample LHCtaG_FD_128010 | JGI IMG/M metagenome (GOLD analysis project Ga0185307, IMG submission 128010) | Hot spring microbial communities from Little Hot Creek, USA to study Microbial Dark Matter (Phase II) - LHC4sed_matched (SPADES... | ecosystem: Environmental > Aquatic > Thermal springs > Hot... | reverse complement strand
CCGAGTTGCTTTACGGTGGCGTCTATCTCGTAGGGGCTCCCGAGCTTCAAGGCGTACCCCAAAGAGCATCCAAGGGCGCAGAGCATTCTATTGAGGACCGCTCCCCTGCACTGCTTCCTCAACACGACGGGCCTTTTGCCGATTTTTTGCGCATACTCAACATACTTGCTCGGGTCGCCAGTGCCCGATATCTCGACTAAGGGCATCTCGATGGGCGGGTTAGAGAAGTGGAAGAGGAAGACGTTCACGCCAGCTCCTTTGGAGATCTCTGATGGCATGTAAGAAGAGGTGTTAGTCGCGAAGAGGGCTCTTCTACAGACCTCCTTCGCCCTTCTAAAGAAATCTACCTTCGTCATCAGGTCCTCCTTTATGGCCTCAAGGAGGAAGTCGCAACCCCCTAGGTCCGAGAGCTCCGTGGTGTACTTGATCTCGAGCCTCTCACGCTTCTTCAGCCCGGCCCTTTCGAGTTCGAGCAGGTGTTCCCTTGCGTTCCTCTTCTTAGCCCTTTCCAAGGCCTCTCTGCTTATGTCGTAGAGCACGACCTCGTAGCCCGCATTCGCGAAGAGCGCTGAAATAGCGGAGCCCATGGTCCCGGCGCCGGCTATCCCTATGGTCTCCATGCTCTCACCTACGCGTCTACGGCCTAGCCCCGTTTTACCTCCTACACCTTAAGCTCTTTGAGTATGTCCACCACGTTGAGCTTCATGTCGAACTCAAAGTAGAGGGCCGAGAGTATTGCGTCGACCTCGAGCTTGTGCACGGGGTCAATGGCTGAGGGCGAGTCGTAGGTTACGCTAGCGGGCCCCGTGAACAAGACCCTCTCCCCTCGAGGGTCCACGTGGAAGTCTATGTCGGCGTACCACTTTATCAACTGCGTAGCGCCGCCCCTGCCCCTTATTGGCGGAAGGTGTCTTATCGAGTAGAGGTACGTGGGCTTCGGCAGGACGAAGTCTATGAGCTCCTTCCCCAAGGCCCTCGCGGTCGGCTTTATGGTGACGGTGACGAGCCTCTTGCCTGTTGGCCTCTCGAGAATGCCCTGAACCACGTCGAGCTCTTGGATCAGCTCTATCCTCGCCAGCTTCTTCGGGGCTCCAGCCAACTCCCTCCCGGCGGCGAGGGCCGCATCATTCGTCACATAAATGTACGGTATGTAGTAGCCCCTGTCACCGACTTCGTCCTCTACCTGAAGTACGCTTATGAACTCCTTGTACTCTCCAAGCGTGCTGAAGCCGTAGTGAGAGATCCACACAGCCCCGTTGCCAGTAGGCTTCAGGCCCTCAGGGATCAGGTCGCTGAGGTCCTTCTTCAATGTGAAGAGCACGGCTATTGCCTTGCAGTTCCTATACTCTACCCCTCTCTCCTCGTCTATTTCGTAGAGGGGGGAGTCAAACGGTATTCCCTTAATCATGTCACCTCTCCTCTCCGCTAAGATAATCGCGAAAGAGCCTAGCTATATGCCCGGCGTCGTAATAGTCCTCCTCGTAATTCTCTATTATGTCCTCGCTCGCCTCCAAGCTGAGGACCTCAACGGTGCCGTCTTCTATTAACATGCACCTCGCATCCCTAAACAACTTTTGTACTATGTAGTCCCTGTGCAACCCGTAGGCCCCAAACACCTGCAAGGCGTCGTGTGCCACCTCAAACGCCACTTTCTTCGCGTAGACCTGTGCAACCCTCGCGTGCCTAGGAGAGGCGTCCCACGTTTGAGAGTCGATGGTTCTCTTGTGGACGTGCTCCATCGCCTTCCTCACGTACGCCCGCGCGGTCTCGACCTTCTCAAACATCTCGTAGAGCTTCAACTTTATGTTCTTGTGCTTGATGAGAGGTACCCCGCCCTGTATCCTTTCCCTCGCGTACTTCAAGGCCTCCTCGAAGGCAGCCCTTGCAAGCCCGACGGCGAAGGCCCCCATGGCCACGCTAGTCAAGCACAGTAGCTGGTCGCAGAAGATGCCGTAGAAGGGCCCAAGAGCCACTACGACGTAGTGCTCAGGGATCCTGACGTTATCGAAGAAGAGCTGGCCTTGAGGGTCATCGCGCATCCCCAACATCTCTTGAGGCTCTCCCTTGGTGACGCCCTTGAGGTTCAATGGAACTACGCAGAAGAGCCCGTGGGCCAAAGTCTTTGCCCCCTTTACCTGCGCGTGTAGCCCGCAATGCGTGGCGACGGGGGCCGAGGACACCCACCCAGACTTCTGCCCCGTTATCACCCACTCGTCGCCGTCTCTTTCAGCGACCACGTTACCCCTGCCCATCTTCTCCAGAGTGCTTTCATCCTCCCTTAGCATCATCAAGTAGTCGCTCCCGTGCTCCGGCTCCGTGACTCCCCAGCAACCGATGAAGTCGTCCCCCTCGAGCCACGGGGCCACGAGGTCTTGATAGGCCCGTTCGTCTCCGAAGAAGGCCGCAACGGTGAAGGGGATCATGTCGACCCCTAAGGCCGTTGCCAAGCCGAGGCTACCCCATGCGAGTTCCTCAAAGGCTATGCATCGTTGCCGAGGGCTCATGGCGATTCCGCCCTTTTGAGGCGGAAGGTGGATCCTGTGGTAGCCGAGCTTCTTCATCTCCTTCATCACTTTGAAGAATGGAGAACCAGGCTTTACTCTCTCCTTGGCGGGCATTTTGTCCAGCTCTATTGATGCTGGCCGTATCACCTCTTCAGCAAATCTATGCACTTCCTCTCTCAGTAGCTTTTCGTCTTCAGTTAACTCCTCTAGATCCAAGAAATTCATCTACATCCCCACGCTCATTTAAAAAGTATTGGAGCGTACATAAAGTTTATCCATAACAGAAGCACTATGTGTATGCATGTACATGGACTTCTCGATATATGCGTTACGTTATCTCGCACCATTGCGTCCCTAAGTCTAAAGATCATGCTCGCGAGAGTCGCAAAGACGGATCCCATCCCATTCTCACGTTTAAAAGCTAAACAGCGGGGTTTACTTTCAATCGATGAACATTTCATGAACTTCGAGGTCGCGAAAGGTTTTCTTAGAATTGATAAGGTAAGATTGTGTATGAGCAGAGTCGCCATTTTTAAGGGGTCCAACCCGGTGGAGGTGACGGTCGAGGCGCTCAAAGCCATAGAGGACGACCTGAAGCACATCATCGCGAGCAAGAGGCCTATTCTCGTTAAGCCAAACTACATAACCGCCGACCACCCCTCGACCGGCGTGACCACTGACGCGAGAGTGATAGAGGGGGTGGTGAAGTTCTTGAAGGAGAGGGGCGTGGAGGACATAGTCATAGGAGAGGGTAGCGGCTTTGCCGACACGTTCGAGGCCTTCAAGGTGGCCGGCGTGGACGAGGTCGCCGAGAGGTGGGGCGTGGGGCTAGTGGACCTCAACAGAGACGAGTTCGTCGAAGTACGCCCTCCCAACCCGCTAGCGCTGAAGAGGGTCAGGGTGGCCAAGACGGCTCTCGAGAGGGTCATAGTCAGCGTGCCCAAGCTGAAGGTCCACAGGCTCGCGACAGTAACACTGGGCCTGAAGAACATGATGGGCGCTCTGGAGTCCAAGGGTAGCATGCACGACGGCAGGCTCCACGAGAACATAGCGGACTTGGCGTCGGTCTTGAGGCCTAGCCTGACGGTCATAGACGGCATAGTAGCTGGAGAAGTACACGAGATGAGCAGGTGCCCCGTTGAAATGGGCTTGGTGATCGCCAGCGCTGACCCGGTGGCCGCCGACGCTGTGGGGGCGCTCATCATGGGCATAGACCCCCGAGAAGTGAGGCACCTAGTCTTGGCCGAGAAGAAGGGCCTCGGCACGCTTCGCATGGAGAGTATGGAGGTCGTAGGAGAGCCCATAGAGAGGGTCGCGAGGAAGTTTCGCAGGTCCCTCATATCGAAGCTGTTGTCGTGGTTTTAGGCACGATGGACTCGAGATGTGTCGGCGAACCTCGTCGAAGCCTCCAATAGCCCTCAATCACAGCATGAGGAAAATCGTCAGTACACACAGCTAAGTCGACAGCGCCGTCCGCAAAACTAAGAGCGCCAAGAGCTTTGCCGCGGTCTTTATCGGATAGAAAGAGGCATAAAGTGGGGAGACGTTCCTAGGGAGGTCTTGCGTTGTTAGAAAGGCGAGCTTTCCGAGGGCGAGCGCTAACATGGCCTCTCTTGCCTCTATGAAATGTGACCTAATTAGTTCGCCGGCCATGAGCACTCCAGCCATAGGTCTCAAGGCAGAGGTCGCAAAGGCCGTTAGCGCTTGTGAGCTCAACGGCACCTTCATTTCTTGGAGGGCGATGCTCGTTAGAGAGAGGGCGCCGAAGTAGTCGAGGACGAGCAACACCGTTATGACTATGACGTTTTTGGATTGTCTTGGCTACGAACCGCGCAGCGTTTTTTGACGGATCTTCTAAGGCTAACTTTTCTGGGACCGACTTTGCCATCCCCTATCATTCCTAGCTCTGCGTTCTCCTCCGAGCCACGGTCCTTCAGCTTGAGCCTGCCGTATGCAACGCCCATCACTAGGCCGATAAGCGACGAGAGAAGCGAGAGTAAAGTGTACATCCCTTCGAGGTAGAGGCCTAGCGAGACCATGACTATTGGGAGGTAGTACTTAAACAAACGGAATTACGAAGAGAGGCGACGTGACTAAGTTGTACACAATACTAGCACCTCCCTCTCCTCCGCTTCCCCTCTTCAAGCGCGAGGACACCATGGAGTGCTCGTCCCTGCTGTTGACCATGGATATTAGGGCCGGTAGGAATAGACTCCGCGGCAACCCAACAACCCTCATCAGCGGAACCAATAGAAAGGCGGCTCTCCCGAGTACTTGATGGACGTGAGGACGTCTGCTGCTAAGACGTCCAAAAAGGTCGCGACCGCGAAGGCCAAGAGGTCTTGGGCAAGGGACCAAGCATTCACGAGGTCTACCTCCGTGAAGTACGTTGAGATTCCAACGCCCATAGGCCTGCGACTGGAAGTGCCGGTCAAGGAGTGCAAAAAGATAGATGCCGAGAGGGCCATGGCTTGCGTCGTCAAAGACACCGGTGACGACTTCATGGACGTTAGGGACGGCATAAAGATCTGTGCTATCGTTAGATTATTCGAGGGCTCAGGGGGTCATCATAAAGGGCGGGAGGGGCTGGCATCGTAACGAGGCCCGGCTTGCTAGTCCCCGTAGGCGAGGCCTCGATAAACCTCGACAGGGAGCCCCACGAGGGCTTTAGAGCGTGGAACAACGCCTTTGGTAGGGGCTCGAGGGACTTCAAAACAACGGCGATGGCGTCTCTCGAGGGGGTCCCAATAGACGCCATATCGCCCCTCAAGCAAAAGCTCGTGGACTTGCCGGCGAGCCTTAGGGCGTCGGCGGCGTCCAGCCCCGTGGTGCCCATGGTCATTAGCCCCTCGTGCATCAAGGTGAGGGTCAGGAAGGAGAGGATACCGGCGCTCCACGCGATACTCTTGGACGCCAGCGAAAGCACGCTCGCCCAGAAGAAGGTCTCCATTGCGAAGCGCATACTCAAGTCACTAGTGGAGGATGCCTACACCAAGAGGACTTACGCCTCACTCATAGTGTTCAGGGGGCGGAGGCGATCGCCGTGGCAGGGCCTGTGAGAAATTTGGACTTCGTGTACGAGGGCTTGGAGAGGGTGCCAATCGGGGGCTCGACGCCCCTCACGCCAGCGCTGTTGACGGCCCTCAACCACTTCAAGACGTTTAGGAGGGGTGCTCAGGAACTCGAAGCTGTCCCTCCACATAATATCCGACGGAGCTGCGAACGTCTTCTTGACCGGGAGCCCTAGAAGAGAGGTCTTAGCCCTTGCCGAGGAGTACAAGAGGTTGGAGGTTGAAGTAATAGCGTACCACACCGTCTCGCGCTTGACGAGGACGGCACCCGATTACCTGAGGCTGTTCGTCGAATCCGTCGGGGGGAGAGTACTACGGCGTTTAGCGAATTGTCAATACTGGTAGTGAGATAGGGGCTCCTGATCAAGCTAGGCGAGGATCCTTGAACTCAGACGACCATTACCGCCAACGCGTCAGCCTCGGAACTCTAGCCGAAGGTATTCCTCTAAAGTGGTCGCCGGACCGCGAGGGTTGCACTCAACCTTTTTATAAGGCTTTGGTAAGAGGTTGCTATTGATGACTGAGGTTGCTAGGAGGCTTAAGAAGGAGTTCCTAGACCTCCTCGAGAAGGATTTAGAATTTAGGTACGCAGTTGCGGGCTTCCTCGGCTTTTCCGAGATCTTGAGGAGGCTCGACGAGCACGACAAGAAGTTCGAGGAAATTTTAGCAGAAACTAGGGCCTTGAGAGAGGATCAGCATAAGTTGTGGGAAGGCCAGAACAAACTGTGGGAGAACGCCAATAAGCTATGGGAAGAGGTCAAGAGCCTGAGGGAGGACCAACATAGGTTGTGGGAGGAAGTAAGGGGCCTCAGAGAAGGTCAGAGCAGGCTGTGGGAAGAGGTCAAAGCGCTGAGGGAGGACCAGCACAAGCTATGGGAGGAGGTTCGCGGGCTTCGTGAGGTCTACGTAAAATTAGAGGGAAGAGTAACAGGCCTTGAGAGGGCAGTAGCCACTCTAGCTAGGACCGTCGGCGCAACGCTCAACGACTTCGTGGCCTCGTTCGTCGAGGAGATGCTCAGGTTGAGCAGCGTGCCCGAGGAGAAGATCAAGGTCTCGGCCAGCGCAAGGATAGTCTACGGCGAGACCGTCAGGGAGGTGGATCTCTTCAACGTCGATCCGCTAGTGGTGGGCCAGGTCACGACCTACATCTCGAGCATCGACGAAGCGAAGAGCGAGCTGGACAAGCTCTTAGAAGACGTGAGGTTCATCGAGAGGATCACGGGGAAGAAGGTGTTCATGGCGATACTCGCTGTCGAAAACGCTCCAAGTGATGTCGTTGAGTTCCTAGAAGCCGAGTGCGAGAAGCTAGGTTTGAAGTTCATCCCCGGACGACTCATCACCAAAATCTCTGCGCGTTGAATACCTCCTTGCGTCGGTCCATTGATCTGAGGCCTTTGCACCATCGCTTCGCTGATAAAGATCGTCGAACCGCGAAGACTCGGTCGTGGAAGGGGATCGACTTGCCGTCGACTGTTGAACGTAAGCTGAGCGACCCTGAAATCGGGGAGGCCACCTTCAGGGCCACAGTCACGAGCGAGGGGGTCCAAGCAAGGCTCTACGCGTTCGGCCTCAAAAGGCTTTGGAGCGTTAAGCCGGTTGTCAAGGGAGGTGAGACGTACGAGGTCTTTGTGGAGCCCCTCAGGGATCACATAGCGCTCTGCGAGGTCGCCTACGCTGAGGCCACGCTCCTCGAGGTCGGAGTCTTGGGCTTGGTGGTAGTGATCTTGTGCCCGCTCAAGGCCGACATAGTGGCTGAATTCCTTAGATGGGTTGAGGGGCTCTCCTTGAGAGCCCTCGAATTCCCGATCTCCTCGGTCAAGCTATTAATAGTCGCGGGGTCCTTGCCCTTTGAAGAGCTTGAGCGACTTGGCTACAAGAAGGCCGACGGCTTCTTCTCGAAGAACTTATGAGCCTTGACGACCCCTTTGGGGCCTAAAGGGTGAGGTGGCCTTCGTCCGGGTCTGGAGTTGTAGGGCTCGCGGGTTCTACGCATCACGTTAATCATCGGTCGATGTACTCAGGAGGAGGCGCAAGGATTAAGAGGAGCTAAGCGGTCGTTGAGCCGGACCTCTTAACCGCTCAGCGCTCGGTGAACGGCTTGAGGGTGCTCTTCAGTTCAGGAGGCAAGGACTCGTTCTACGCCCTGACGAAAGTGAATAAGGTTGACTTGGCGTTGATCCTCTCTTACGAGTTCCCCAGGCCTAGTCCACACCTCGTTAACATGGGCAAGTCTGTTGAGACTCACTTGAAGGCTGGCGTGCCAGTGCTGGTGAAGCACCTGAGAAAGGGCCGTGAGAAGGAGGAGACCGTGGAGCTTCTCAAGAGGCTGGGGACGTCGGAGATAGTCGCCGGAGACGTCTACGTAGAGGACCATTTAAAGTACATGGAGGGAGTGGCGAGGGACGCGTGTGCAACCCTCATAGAGCCCCTCTGGGGAGAAGACCCCGAAGAGCTCCTGTACAAGGAGTTCGAGAGCGGCTTGAGGGTTTTGGTGATAGGTTGTAAGAAGGGCTTGGAGAAGTGGTTGGGCGCCGAGGTGGACAGAGACGACGTCGTGGAGCTTGCTGAGAATTGCAGAGCAATTGGCGTGGACCCGCTGGGCGAAAGAGGGGACTACCACACCGTGGTGATCAACAGTCCCCTTCACAGAGAGGAAGTGAGGTATCGGAAGGTTTCGGTAGAAAGCCACGGGGATTACTGCATACTGCACGTGGTGTGATCGGCTCTAAGTAGCTAGAGCCTATATCGATTACGACGAAGGCATCGTCGTTAACAACGAACGGCGATCGCTACCGACTCCTTTGAGTTCTTGTGCACAGGGGGCGACGTTTAGGTGCCTTGACCTTTCTCCAGCTCTGATGGTTAGCCCTCGATCGTGAAAGAAAGTTTAAGTGCCTTCGAGACACGTGTGCTCGTGGTATGAAGGAGCGCCGAGCTGCCTTCGTGGGCCTGATTAGGGACCACAAGACGAGAATCGGTAGGATAAAGGCGACGAGAGGTGGTATGACTGGTCGTGAGGGTGAGGGTGGAGCTGCGGAGGGGCGATAAGGAGGTCGAGACTAGCGCTCTCGCAAATAGCGGTTACGAATCCGAGACCCCGCAGGTATTGATGCCAATAAGGGTCGCTGAGCTCCTCTCGCTCTGGCCTCCCACGAAAGACGTCGAGGAGAGCGTGTTCGAGACAGCAGGAGGGCCTCTGAGAGTTTGGATAGTGCCGAGGGCCGTTAAGGTAAAGGTCGTTGTCCCTGATGTAGACACGCAACATGTGGATGCAGACGCAGTCGTCTCGCCCATGGCCGACGAGGTCATGCTGAGCGATAAGATGATAAGCGAGCTCGGCTTGGCCCTTGAAGACGTTGGCAGGGGGTACTGGAGGTTCTCGTGGGAGCCGAAGGAGAGTACCAGGAGGAGTGAGCCTCCGAAGTACTGGAAGTGATCTTTAAGCTCCACTCATTGAGGTCAACCTCGTCACTTCTCGAAGTCTCGGTCCTGAGCTACGGTTGAGTGGAAGAAGGGCTATGCGGCGGGTTCTAGCGTTCACGGCGCTCTGAGAAAAGTTGAGTTAGGACTTCAAGTGTTTAAGAGGAGCCTCTCCAACCTCGTCTTGACGGCCTTTATGAACTCCTCAGTAGTCAAGACTGCCTTAACGGGCTCCTCGCAGATCTTGGCCACGTCTTGAGTCACGTAGCCCTCCTCGATCGTGAGCTTGGTCGCCCTTTCAAGGACTTCGGCGAAGCTTATCAAGTCGTCGAGCCCGTCTAGCTCTCCCCTCCTCTTCAGTGCTCTAGACCATGCGAATATTATCGCCGTCGGGTTCGTGGAGGTCTTCTCGCCCCTGAGATGTCGGTAGTAGTGCCTCTGGACGGTGCCGTGAGCGGCCTCTGACATGTAGTGGCCCTCGGGGGACATAAGCTCAGAGGTCATCATTGCGAGGCTTCCGGAGAAGGCCGAGGCCACCATGTCGGAGAGGACGTCTCCGTCGTAGTTCTTGGTGGCCCACACGAAGCCCCCTTCAGACCTCATAGCCCTAGAGTATGCGTCGTCTATCAAGTAGTATTCGTACTTCAAACCCCTCCTCTCGAACTCCTCCCTGAACTCCTCGTTGTAGACCTCTTGGAAGATCTCCTTGAACCGAGCGTCGTAGACCTTCGATATCGTCTCCTTTGCGCCGAACCACACGTCTAAATCGTTGATTAGTGCGTACCTGAAGACCGACATCGCGAAGGACTTTATCGAGCTGTCGAGGTTGTAATACGCTTGCAAGACCCCAGGGCCGACGAGCTTCGGCAGCTTCACCCTAAGCTCCTTGCCCGTGGCGGACCTGAAAACCACTTCCGCCTCGCCCGGCTCGTCGAACTTTATCCCGGCGCCCGAGTATATGTCGCCGAAAGCGTGTCGAGCCACTACTATCGGCTTCCTCCAGAACCTGACGGCTGGGACCACGTTCTTGACGATTATCGGGGCCCTGAATATCGTGCCGCCCAATGCTTCCCTTATCGTGGCGTTCGGGCTCCTCCACTCCCTCTTCAGGTTGTACTCCTCGACCCTCTCAGCGTTCGGGGTTATGGTCGCGCACTTGACGCCTACGCCCCACCTCTTGATGGCCTCCGCTGCCCTGACTGTCACCTCGTCGTTGGTCTCGTCCCTGACCTTCACGTGCAGGTCGTAGTACTCGACCTTCAGCTCAACGTAGGGCTCTATTAGCCTCTCCTTGACCCAGTGCCACATGACCCTAGCCATTTCGTCTCCGTCGATCTCGACTATCGGGTTTAGCATCGCTATTTTCTTCATACCCGACACGCACT
>Ga0185307_1002160_pt1 | contig 10382 bp, 14 predicted proteins | sample LHCtaG_FD_128010 | JGI IMG/M metagenome (GOLD analysis project Ga0185307, IMG submission 128010) | Hot spring microbial communities from Little Hot Creek, USA to study Microbial Dark Matter (Phase II) - LHC4sed_matched (SPADES... | ecosystem: Environmental > Aquatic > Thermal springs > Hot... | reverse complement strand
GTGAAGTTCGCTGGGCAATGTGGCTTCCAACAGTAATTTCGGCTGTTTCGGCAGTCATTTTGGGTTTGCAACCTCAAATTCTTCTCAGTTTAATCGGTGTAGCTTAGCCTTCTTCGCATCTATGAAACATCCATTCTTTTGACTTGAACTCTATTCCAAGATCCATGGTTAATCGTTCAATTAACTGTTGGATTGCGTAACCGCTTTTGCTAACAAGCTTAACCAGCTGATACTCCGCAGTGTAGATGGTGTATTGCTCTTCTCCAGCGACTATGTCCTCCTTTTGCGTGGTATTCCTCTGTTATTCCTCTGATAATTTATTGGGGAATTATGAAAACTGAAGATATTTCTGAGAAGCCTATTGTTGGCGGCGACGTGGAGCTGACGATCGGGGTTTCAATAGTGCTGGTTATTCATGCGCCAGGGAAGCTCTCGCCTGAAGCTGCCTTCAATATCTTCTGATCATTACGGCTATAAGCGCCCTCTTTGTTCTTCTAGCTGTGCTCATGATTTTTGTGGTAACACGCAGCTCAAATATTCTTGTCATGTTAGATAATTCCGTCCCGCTTCTAGAGAATCCACGTTTAATTGCGCTAGTCTTTATTGGCATATCCGCAAAGAGACTTCTATTGGATGTTCGCCTACTGTAGCATAGAAGAGTTTGGACATATGATCCTTCCGCTAGCTTTGTTTACACCATTGGGTCTCACGGCAGGTCAATTCTACATAGTCAACGTCTCGCTAATGAAAGCTGGATTAGTGGCGTGCTTAGGCTCAGTATTCATAAATACTGGAACTAGAAATATGGATTCGCTTGGTGGACTGGTTGGAAGCATGAGAACAACTGCGTTGACTTACATAATATGCACTCTTTCCATAGCTGGTGTTCCGCCGCTAAGCGGCTTCTACGCAAAATTCCTAATCTACACTGCAATTTATGAATTCATGCTTCAAAAAGCCGGGCTCTTCGTCTCAGTTCTAACAGTAATTTTTCTAGCATGCATATCAATCGTTTCCTTAGTATATTTGATGCGATCCTTCCATATGATATTTTTAGGTGAGCCAACTGAAATCTTGAGGGGTCTGCGGGATGTTCCATTTTTAATGTGGCTTCCAACAGTTATTATTTCCGGCTTAGCTCTCTTACTTGGTGTTCAACCAAATATACTGCTTAGTATTGCTAAATAAGCTCGGTACTGCCGGTTTCTCTATGGAAAGCCCAGTCTTTAGTTTCGATTTTAAGCCCAGTGTCCATTTTCAGCCTCTCAAGCAATTGTTGTAGGGCATATCCGCTTTTGCTAATCATTTTTATCATTTGATATTCTGCAGTGTAAACCCGATAAGTTTCTTCTCCGCTTACTTCTACTAGATCCTCCTTGCAGATTACATCGCCCATCACGTAAACAATAATCTTAGAGTCAAGGTATGTTCCTTCAAGAATCTTTAAGGACGAGAACTTTTTCTCCGTTTCCTCGGAAACTATGTGGGCTCTAGACTCTTCCCCAAAGACTATATCTTCCCTGTTCGCCGGAAATACTTCTCTTACTTCAGAAACCTCTTTCTCTTTCTCCTCAATTTTTCTAAAACCATACCTTTCAATAAGGAAATCTTCAAAAAGCGGGAACTCTGTGCTTCTATAAATTATGTTCTTCAGTATTAGAACGATATTTTCCTGCTGATTCGGCAAATTTTGTTCACCTAGGCACGTTAAGAAATCTATTGCATCTCGGTCTTTTAAGCGTTATTGAGAAGAAATTTCGCTCTTCGCGTAAACTATAATTTCAAAGTCCGATGTATGCTTAATCGCCTTCTTAGGACATGTCTCGCTGCATTGACCGCAGAGGATGCAGCGGTCAAGGCTGAAGGATACCTTCTTCTCATCAGCCATTATGGCGCCTGTTGGGCATGTCCTTATGCAGAGTAAACATCCGATGCAAGCATCCCGATCGTAAGATATTTTGCCCCTGTAACGCTCAGGAACAGGAACCTTCTCATCGGGCTTAGTTAAATATTGAACCGTAATGGGCTTTTTAAATATTGATTTAAGAGCTTCCCAAATCATAATCTTCCATCACCATCCTAAAACTGACAATATTAATGATATTATAGCCATAGGCAGTGGGAAAAACCAGTATGTTTTAAATGCTTGACCTATTTTTAAGCGGGCGAAAACCGTTCTTGGAAGAGTTACGGTGAGGAACATGACCGCTAAGGAGCCCAGTAGGCATATGCCTAAAGCCGCCATTTCGCCAAAAACAATTGATAATTCGGATATTGCTGGAAAATAAAAAAATAATGTGAATGCAAGCAACGATAATGAAAAATTAGTTAAGCTTTTAGCCAGCTTCAGCAAGGCGAGATGCGGACCGCTATATTCGATTAATGGTCCATGGATAATCTCGGTTTTCGCCTCTGGAATGTCGAATGGAACAACGCCGACCGCTGCTGATACGCATAGTAAAAATGTTAATGCTGCGATGGCTGAGCTGGGATAAGCATAGGCGAAGCATTTTCCAGACTCAATTTGAGATAGGATGATGCTGTAATGCGTTAGAGATGGTCCCGCCTTAATTGACAGTGATACGACGGAAACCAGCAGCGGGATCTCATAGCCAATCAGCATCATTATCTTCCTTGAGGAGCCAACCGCTCCATATGGGTTTCCTGAAGATGATCCGCCTATTACAACCATAATTGATGACATAGTTAACAAGTACATGACCAGAATCAAGTCTCCGATTATGCTATCTTTGGCAATAAGGTTAGCTAAGGGTATTGCGGCTCCAACAATTGAGGAGGCTGCGGCAAGAGATGGAGCCGCATTAAATATGCTTCTAGCCGCAGTTTCAGGCACTATGTTCTCCTTAAAAAGCAGCTTAATAAAGTCGTAGAAGGGCTGTATTATCGGCGGCCCAATTCTTCTCTGCATTCTAGCATGAATCTTCCTATCAATGCCCTCAAATAATAGGCTTAAGAAGAATACCGAAGGAATAGATACTAGAAGAATTTCTAGCGCAATCATAACTTCTTTCTCCTCAACTCGTCAGCATTAACAACTTTAACTTCGCCAGTCTTATAATCGACAAGAGTTACGCGGTTAGCGCAACTTAAGCATGGATCGATGGATGCAACGATCACGGGTACATCTGCAACTTCGCATCCAATAAGCATCTTTTTCAGGCTTATTACGTTAGCCAAGGTTGGCGTTCGAATTTTTAAGCGTTCCAAGCCGTCCCTCCCATCGGTTTTAACAAAATATATAAGTTCACCACGCGGCGCCTCAACCCTTGAAATAGCCTCACCCCTCGGGATTCTCCTCATAAGCCTCACGGGGCTCTCCTCCAATCTGATGGGTCCATTGGGAAGCCTATCGATTGCCGCCCGCACTATATTTGCCAGTTCAAACAGCTCTAAAATTCGAACCTCCGCTCTCGCATAGGAATCACCCTCATTCCTGGAAACAACTGAGAAGCTGTCAATTAAATCGTCATATGCAGCGTAAGGGTCATCCTTACGGACATCGAATGTTAATCCGGATCCCCTTGCGGTTGGACCGACAACGCATAGTTCACGGGCATCATGCTGGCTTAGGAAACCCAGGCCTGAAAGCCTTTTCTCCACAGTTTTACCTCTAAAGAAATCATGTATACGGCGCACGGCAGCCTCAACATCCTCTATTGCCCGAAGAGTTTTTTCAACCATTTTAGGTGTTAGATCCCAGCGTACCCCGCCGATAACGTTCATTGCATGATGAATTCTGTTGCCAGTAACCTCTTCAAATAAGTCTAAAACTTTCTCCCGGATTCTCCATATGTACATGAATAGCGTGTCAAATCCAATCTGATACGCCATAATTCCGAGCAGCAATAAATGGCTGTGAGCCCGCTCTAACTCGAATATTAGGGTTCTAAGGTATGCTGCTCTCTCAGAGGGCTTTAATCCCCCAATCTCTTCAAGGGCTTGGATGAAGCATGTTGTGTGGCTGTGGGAGCATATCCCGCATATTCGCTCTATAAGGTATATATTCTGAATCAAATTTCGATTTTCAGCAAGAAATTCTATTCCCCTATGGACATGTCCTAAACGAAGTTCAACATCTAGAATTTCTTCTCTTCTAACTATAATCTTAAGGTGGATGGGCTCCTTAAGCGCTGGATGCACCGGACCAACTGGCAAAATGAACCTTGCGAATTCATCATATTTGACTTCTCGCTCATCAACCATTAATTGTCACCCAAACTTTCTTTTAGCAGCCTTTACTATGCCGCCAACTATTGCCTCAGGCCTAGGTGGACAACCGGCAACATAAACGTCTACTGGTATAATCCTATCTAGCGGTCCCTCAATAGAGTAGCTCCCGAGGAATGGGGCTCCGGAGATCGCGCATGATCCCACCGCTACAACAGCCTTAGGCTCCGGAATTTGCTCATAAACCCTGATCACGCGCGGCATCATTTGACCGGTAAGGGGCCCGGTTAAAACAAGGATGTCAGCATGCCGCGGTGAACCCACTAAGATGCATCCTAAACGTTCAGCATCGTAGCGGGGGGTCAAGGCTGCAACTATTTCAATATCGCATCCATTACATGATCCAGTATTTAAATGGAAAATCCAAGGTGATTTAATCCGGCTTCTTGAAGCAATTCTCCACATCGCGTTTCTCATAGTAATAGCATAATCCTTATTATATTGTTTTCGAGATTACCTTTAACTAGCATCAATTATAACATAGCGTCGAAACTTATGATTAAATAGAAATATTTATAAACATTTTGTAATACTTATTTTCATTTAGTGAAATGAATAAAGTGACTTAAAAATGGTTAAATCGAAAAAATCGAAGAAAAGGAGAAAGAAGCGATAAACTCATGGCGCTCCGCATTAATCAGCGCGCTTATTATCCCCCAAAGGTTGTTCAGAAAAGGTTTAATCCGCTAAATATTTCTATGTTTAAAGTTAATATGAGGTTTCCGTAGATTGCGAAAAATTTATCTATAAGTAATTTGCTATATATATTACTAAATCATTATACTTTCACTAAGAAAGAAAAGGTGATGTTATTTGGATATTAAAGTTGCGATAGCTGGAATTGGCAATTGTGCATCGGCATTAGTTCAAGGAGTAGAATACTATAAGGATGCCAGAGATGGTGAAATAATTCCAGGATTAATGCATATAAATTTTGGCGGCTATCACATTAGAGATATAAAGTTTGTAGCCGCCTTCGATGTAAATAAGTTAAAAATTGGAAAGGATCTGAGCGAAGCCATATTTATAGAGCCGAATTGTTGCGCCAGACTCGTTAACTCAATGCCTAAGATTGGCGTTAAAGTTCTTCCAGGACCAATTTTAGATGGTGTCGCCCCCCACATGAGGGAACCATTCAAGGCATATTCCGAATCTGAATCGGAGCCAGTAGATGTAGCTTCTGTGCTTAAAGAAACTCAGGCAGATATTCTCGTAAATTATATGCCGGTTGGAAGTTTTGAGGCGACCCGTTTCTATGCTGGTGCAGCCTTGGAGGCTGGATGTGCATTTGTAAACTGCATACCTGAGTTTATCGCAAGTGATGGGGAGTGGGCCTCAAAATTTGAGAAGGCGGGACTGCCAGTAGCAGGCGACGACGTAAAAAGCCAACTAGGCGCAACAATACTCCATAGAACTCTCATAAACCTTTTTGTTGAGAGGGGTGTTGTTATTGATGAAACTTACCAACTAAACATCGGTGGGAACACGGATTTTCTGAATATGACGTACGAGGAGAGATTAAAAACTAAAAGAATAAGTAAAACTGAAGCCGTCACAAGTATTGTTCCATATTATGTGCCAACGAGAATTGGTCCATCTGATTATGTTCCCTTTCTTAAAGACAAAAAGATATGTTACATTTACATTAAAGGCAGAAAATTCGGTAATCAGCCTGTTAAGATCTCAGCGAAACTTGAGGTTGAAGATTCGCCGAATAGCGCAGGAATAGTTATAGATGTCATAAGAGCCGTTAAGATAGCGTTAGACAGAGGCATAGCTGGACCATTAATAAGCATATCGGCCTACGCCTTCAAGCATCCGCCAGTTCAAGTTGACGATTACACTGCCAGAAGGTGGGTTGAAGAATTCATTGAAGGAAAAAGGGAGAGGTAAGAACTGAAGGCCCTAATAATTGCAGCCGGATGGGGAGAGCGCCTGAGACCTTTAACATATACTGATCCGAAGCCATTAATTCCGCTTCTAGGTTTAAGATTGATTGAATGGGTAATAATGTCCGTGAAAAAAGCGGAAATAGATGATATTGTGGTAGTTGTGGGATATCTTGGTGAGAAAATAAAAAGGTTCTTGGGCGACGGATCCAAGTATGGTGTCAAAATAAATTATGTGAGAAATGAGTTTTGGAAATTGGGTAATGGAGTTTCAGTGTATGTAGCCAAGAAGTATTTGAGGGAAAACTTTATACTTCTTATGTCGGACCATATCTTTGATCCAAGAATCTTGTTTGACCTAAAAAACTTTAATATTAAAGCGGATGAATGCGCGCTCTGCGTTGACACCGGAATGAGATATGTTTTTGATGTTGATGATGCTACTAAAGTTAAAGTTGTTGGTGATAAAATCGTAAATATAGGGAAGGATTTAAGGGAATTTAATGGGGTAGACATGGGCATATTCTTATGCTCCCCGGAGATCTTCAAATTTTTAAAAAGAAATCTTCAAGCGGGGTCTTACACGTTAACAGGAAGCATCAAGGATCTGGCTGAGAGAGATAAAATGAAAGCTTACTGCATTGGCGGCAATGATTTTTTCTGGATAGATATAGATACATTTGAAATGCTGAGGATCGCGGAGAATATTCTTTTAAGATCCAATCATATGCTTCCCATTAATAATTTCTAGAAGAAACCTCAACATGTAACCTGCAAAATGGATAGGTTGCATAATCATGAGCAAGTTTGAAAAAGAGAAGGGAGCATCGGATTTCTTAGCCTACTATGTTCATCGCCCCCTAGAAAATAAAATTGTGGAGCACCTTATAAATACAAGAATAACCCCCAACCAATTAACAATTCTGGTGAACATATCTGCCTATCTTGTTACATTACTTTATTTTACCGGCTTCCTTTTACCTGGGTCAATATTAAGTTTCATAGTTGGATTAATGGATGGATTAGATGGTAAGCTTGCAAGAGCGAGAAATCAGACGACAAAACTTGGGAAGATGGAGCATGCCTTTGATCTTCTCTTCGAATTTTCATGGCTTATAGCTTTAGCCCTATTTCTATATAAAAATTCTGGAGATGCCCTGCCCATCATATTATGTCTTTTCTCAATAACTTTCATCTCCTTCTACAGGTATTGCTACGACATATTTGGCAGGGTTATGAATATAAGTTTAGATATCTACGGAAACTTCGAGAAATTTTTCAGGAGGATTGCTGGAAGGAGAAACCTGTACAATATTCATATACTTTTAGGTCTCCTTTTCAACGCCCCACTTTATGCACTACTAAGCATAATGATTCATGCGGCGCTAACAGCTACGATTTATGCTTGGAGGGCGATTAAACATCTCCGTGCAGCCGACAGGATACCTTACTTAAAATTATTTAGTGAGAGAGTAACCGGAGAATTAACCTCGTCAAGATGGTTGGTTACGGCTCAATCACTATTGTGATCTTTGTTACAACAGTTTCACAAACTTTTCTCACGCCCCTTCTACCCCTTTCATAGTTTGCCCTAATTAACCCCAATCTCTCCAAAGTTTGTATCTGCTCACTTACGTATGCTTCGCTCATCTCTAACCTTTCAGCTATCGTTGAAACATCTAGACGTTCCTTTAGGAGCAACCGCAATATCCTTAAACTCGCCGAGTTTAAGGCCTCAGATATTTCCAATGCTTTTTCACCCGATACTACGATCTCTCCTAACGCCAAGGATTTTCCCTCAACATTGAAATCTTTGTTATTTCTTTATTTAGATTCATCTTTAAATGTTTCTAACCCCAATCCGCTAACTGATTGCTTAATGAGCCTGCAAATTCGTGGGAAGACGCCCCTCCCTGTTTCTCTGCGTAAATGAAGAAGGATGCAGTATTTAGCCAGCTATCAATTATCTAATCTGTCTATAGCCAGTTTAGAGCTCTGCTTCAGCATTTCGTGAAGAAAACGCAAATCTTAAAATTAAGCAAGAAATATAATTTAGTTCCAGCTAATATAAAATGAGGCTCCGGTAGTATAGTCCGGTCAAGTATGGCGGCCTCTCGAGCCGCAGACCCGGGTTCAAATCCCGGCCGGAGCACCAATACCTCTAGTTCTGGTGCGCTACACATAGAGGGGATTTTTAAGTCTTCGGATTTAGAGTCTTCTGGAATGATTGACATCCTGTTAACTACGGCGTAGGCTCGCCCAGCTAAAATACTCCGACCTGTTGCTGGGCTTCGTAGACCATTTGCTGGCCACAGGCTTATCTAGGGGTAGGGTGGCTAAGATCGCAAACCACCTATGCGCGATATTCAGGAATTGCCCATTCAACCCGTCAAACGCCACCATCAGGGATATCGAGGCCGTTATCGGATGGATAAACAGCCAGTCATATCGGGCGAGCACGAAGGGCGATCTTAGGCTCATTGTTAGGAAGATTGTACAGTACGCTAAGTTTGGGAGCTGCTCTAGGAAGACGCCTATACCGCCTGAGGTCGCGTGGTTCAGCGTTAGGGCTAGGGACGATAAGGACAGCCGCGTTAAGCCGGAATCTCTTCTAACTCTTGAGGAGGTTAAGCGCATGATGGCTGTAGCAGAGAATGAGAGGGATAGGGCGCTTGTTAGCGTCCTCTACGAGGTAGCGCTGAGGCCTGGAGAGCTCTTGGGATGACTGTTGGATGCGTTGAGTTTAAAGACGGCTACTGCCTAATATCCGCAGTAGGCAAGACTGGCGTGAAGAGGATTCCGCTTGTGGCAAGCTTTATGCCGCTGCTAGAATGGCTAGGGAAACATCCAAAGAGGAATGATCCAAAAGCGCCGCTGTGGGTTTCACTGGGCAATAACTCTAAGGGAGGCAGGGTCAGCTACTGCTATCTTAGGAAGCTCTTGAGGAGGCTTCTCACGGAGCAGCACAAAGCATGACTATTGCGTAAAGCCTCTTTCGGATTTATGCTCATTTTTCTCAGCGTTACACTTAACTCAACTGGAATTCTAAATGCAATTAAGTTCTGGTTCTTATTTCTTGCTTCTTTCTGGTGTAACACCATTAAATCAGCCTCCAAACAGAAAAAGATTAGGGAATTAGGGTTTTATAGCTTTCTATCCCTCCGCTAAGGCTTGAGCTAAAGCGCTTAATTTTTCATTATACTCCCAGCCGAAGGCTGCCGCCGCATTCGGAACAGGCCTTCTCAATCTCCTCAACTAGGTCCAGAGACAACTCAATATTTTTTCTTTTCTACTCCCTCGCCGTTTGCGACGGACAGGTTTTTGCTGTAACTTGACAACCATACACTTTTTTATTCTGAGACACGTGCTTGAAAGCCGTAGCGTGTTCCATTATTACTCGTAAGTTTAACAGGTCATAAGTATGCCTCTGTAACATATCTATGCATCATTCTGTGGCTGTTGAAGTGGCAAGCGATTTTTTCTATGGAATTTTTCATCATTTGTATCCATTCATCCCTTCGTTTATAATACAATGGAACAATCACGTATTCTAGTTTTCCGTAAAGGTCGTCAAGCTCTCTGGTTTTTCGCTCATCGGTTGACACGTGCTCCTCAGGGGTTGGGCCTATCGCCCATCCAGTGACACTTTCTATCCAACCTTCAATCCACCAGCCGTCTAGAACGCTGAAGTTTATTACGCCGTTGTGGGCTGCCTTCATCCCGCTTGTGCCAGACGCTTCCATGGGCGGCAAAGGCGTATTCAACCAAACGTCAACACCTGAAACCATTTTTGCTGCAAGGTTCATATCGTAATTTTCTAAATAAGCAATTTTGATGCGGTCCTTTAATATTTCCTTATAGCTGAATATTTGTCCAATTAGCTTTTTCCCCGTTTCATCTCTGGGATGGGCTTTTCCAGCAAAAATAATTTGAATTTTGCCTTTGTTGTTTACTTTCTTCAACCTTTCTAGGTCTGAAAATATTAAAGCGTGCCTTTTGTATTCGGTGGCTCTCCGCGCAAACCCTATTGTTAACGTTTCGTAGTCCATGCCAACATTTGTCATTGCATTGACGTAATCAATTAATGCCTTCTTCGCTTCCATGTGGGCTTGCCAAACCTCAATATCCGGAATTATTTCTGCTCTCACAAGCATTTCTGGCTCATGAGCCCATCCTGGAAGATACTTGTCATACAATCGCTTGAAGCTTTCACAGGTCCATGTATACGAGTGAACACCGTTTGTT
>Ga0185307_1002159_pt1 | contig 10385 bp, 8 predicted proteins | sample LHCtaG_FD_128010 | JGI IMG/M metagenome (GOLD analysis project Ga0185307, IMG submission 128010) | Hot spring microbial communities from Little Hot Creek, USA to study Microbial Dark Matter (Phase II) - LHC4sed_matched (SPADES... | ecosystem: Environmental > Aquatic > Thermal springs > Hot... | reverse complement strand
CCTTGATTTACATTTAAATTATATGAAGCTAGAATCAATATTTGTAAATTTTTCAATTTAGAATCCAAATTTTTATAATATTTATAATCAGAATCTGAATCGAATAATCACTTCTCTAACATTAACCTGCCCGCTTCAAAACACATATTTGGTTTATGTTTTAGTTAAAATCACAGTTATTGCCCGCTCTCTTGCAGTTTTGCCTTACAAGAATAAGGAAATATGAATTTAACATCAACTTTTGTAGAATTTAAACGGTTGAGGCGTTCCCAGTCTTCCACATTGGATAACTAAATTGAAAAAGGCAAGGTTTTTGCCTATTTTTGCAAAGCTTTTGCCAAAATGTTGCTTTCAAATTGCTTAAAAATGTGGGGCCGGCCGGATTTGAACCGACGACCTTTCCCCGAAACAGCCTTGGAGGCTGTTTCTACGGGTTTCTCTATCGACCGCTCCAGAACTTCTTCATTCCGCTTGGCGGTCCGCAAACCCGTTTTGTTGCATTCTGGAGCCCGTCGTCATACCTGCCTAGACTACGGCCCCTTTTTGCAAGACATAATTTTTGAAATATGGAATATATGCGTTATTCTCTTGTGGCTGGTTACCGAAAAGTTAATGTGGGTTGGCTTGTGGTGTATTTTGGGGTTTGCCGGCCATAGGGCGCGGGTTCCACCCGATCCCATTCCGAACTCGGAAGTTAAACCGCGCTCCGTTCCCGGCAGTAGTGTGGTCTTCGGCCACGCGAACCCGGGAAAGCCGGCAGCCCCTTTCTTTCATCCGCGTTTTCCAGCTTTTGGGTGGGACGCCTTAAATAGCGGATGGCAAGCGTATTACTTCTTCCGTTAGCGCTGTGAAAAGGCTTGGGATTTGCATGTGGGAGTGGCTGTTGCCTTTGTTCGGTTTTTTGATAAGTATAGCTGCTGCTTTGACTGGTGTTGGAGGCGGAATATTTATTGTGCCATTGTTAACGCTTTTTTACAGTTTTGAGCCTGTAATGGCTGTTGGCACTAGTTTAGCTACAATTGTTATCACTTCTCTTGCTTCTTCGGCTAATTATTTGAAGCAGAAACGGGTTTACGTCAAGGCGGGACTTGTCTTGGCCTGTGCCACTGCGCCGGGAGGCTACATAGGAGCAGCGATAACAGCAGTTCCGGTGGTGAAAATGTGGTTGGGAGTTATTTTTGGCGTTTTTCTAATTCTGGTGGCGTTCCAAATGGTGTATAAAGCGTTATCCACAAGGCCGATAAAAGCTTCAGTAATGGTGGATCCAGCCTTTGAAAGGGAATTGCTTGGAAACTGGAGGAAAATGCTTCAAGGCTTATGCTTAAGCTTTTTCGGAGGAATGGCTTCTGGATTGCTGGGTATAGGCGGGGGAGTTGTCCTTGTGCCGGTTATGTGTTACGCGCTTGATATTCCAATTCAATTTTCTATACCCACTTCCATGTTTATTATGATTTTCACTTCCATATTTGGCGTGGCTAATCACGTGCAGTTGGGAAACGTAAACGCGGTGTATGCGGTTTACCTCGGCGTAGGCTCAGTTATCGGCGCTCAGGTTGGTGCATATGTAAGCAGAAGGCTTTCAAGCAAAAGCTTGAGCTTTGTGTTTGCTGCAATGCTAATACTGGCAAGCGTAAACATGATATTGAAATATGCTTAGCATAGCATTAAATTTTGGATTTTGCCGTTAACGTAGGAAAATTGCCCCTTTACTTGTTGGTCCTACAGCCTTTGAGTAAGCAGCGAGGATTCCCTTTTCAACCTTCGCCTTTGGAGGAGCCCAGTGTTTGAGCCTTTCCCGCATCTCCCCATCTCTTATTTTCAAGTCCAGCCTTCTGTTTGGTATGTCTATGGAAATTATGTCGCCATCTTTGACAACTGCTATGGGTCCACCATCCATCGCCTCTGGGCTTACGTGTCCAATGCATGGTCCCCTCGTGGCTCCAGAAAATCTTCCATCGGTTATGAGGGCTACTTTATCTGTTAGTCCCGTTCCAACTAGGGCTGCTGTTGGCCAAAGCATCTCCCTCATGCCTGGTCCTCCCTTTGGTCCTTCATACCTTATCACTATTACCTCGCCGGGGCTTATTTTTTGGTTCATTATAGCCTTCAAGGCGTCTTCTTCCGAGTCAAAAACTTTGGCTGGTCCTTCAAATTTTAGCATTTTCTGGTCTACTGCCGACTGCTTAACAACGGCGCCTTCGGGGGCTAGTGTACCCTTTAATATGGCGATTCCGCCTTCTTTATGAACTGGGGCGCTTTTGGGTTTAATAACCTGCGCGTTCAGAACCTTTGCGTTTTTCAAGTTTTCTCTGAGGGTCTTCCCTGTAACGGTTAATACATCTTGATGGATGTTTTCTCCCAATTCTTTGAGGACGGCTGGTATGCCGCCTGCCTCGTCCAAATCCTTAACCGTGTGGGGTCCGGCGGGGTCCATGTCGCATAAGTGGGGCGTTTCTCTGCTAAGTTTGTCGAAAAGTTCGAGGGGCAACTCTATTTCCAACTGAGCTGCAATTGCAGGGAGATGTAAAACAGTGTTCGTTGAGCCGCCAAGGGCCATATCAACCCGAATGGCGTTTTCAAAGGCCTCGTAGGTTAATATGCCGCTGGGCCGGATATCCTCTTCTATAAGCTTCATTATCTGTACCCCCGTCTGCTTTGCCAGTCTCAGCCTTCGAGCATCAACAGCCGGAACAGTGGCAGACCCCGGGAGAGACATTCCGAGGGCTTCGCATAAACATCCCATGGTGTTTGCCGTGTACATGCCTTGACACGAGCCTACTCCTGGGCAGACGTAATTTGAAAGTTCTTTGACTGTTTCTTCTGGCAGTCCAAACATTATGGCTCCAAACATCATTTCCAGACCCTTAGAAACGGTGAGTTTTTGTCCCTCGTAAACTCCTGGGAGCATTGGCCCTCCATTAATGAAGATTGTCGGAATGTCTAGGCGGGCTGCCGCCATCATCATTCCCGGGACTATTTTGTCGCAGGAGCCTATCAAGACCATGCCGTCGAACTTGTGGGCTTCAACCATGATTTCTATCGAGGCTGCTATTATGTCTCTGCTTGGAAGGGAATACCTCATTCCATCATGTCCCATGGCTATTCCGTCGCAAACAGCAATGGTGTTAAACTGGAGGGGTGTACCGCCGGCTGTTCTCACTCCGGCTTCCACGGCTTCAGCCACTTTGTCTAGGTGAATGTGGCCTGGAACGATGTTGGTCCAACTGTTAACGACTGCCACAAGGGGGCGGTCAATCTCCTCATCCGTGAGGCCGCACGCTTTTAATAGGCCTCTTCGACTATAGCCTTCTATTCCTCCGTAAACTTTTCGGCTTCTTAATTTGGAAGACACCTATAACCACCTAAAACTCAACTTAACCCAAATTCGATTTGCTTCATTTTGCTAAAATATTTTTGGTCAGCAGGGCATGAAAATTCGCCGAATGGGGGTTCTGAGGTAAGAAATTAAATAAAGGCTGGTTTTCTATAGGATGAAGGGGAAAATGGGAGGGTCTAAGTGGATTTCGAGTTCACGCAGGAGGAAAAAATGTTCAGGGATAGCCTTCGAGAGTTTCTACAGAAAGAGTTCGCTCCAATAGCCGACGAGAGGGATAAGAAAGGGCCCTTCACAAGGGAAGAAGCAATAGACATAATGAAGAAGTTTAAAAAAGTTGGCATAGGACTTGATCCGGAAAGTTTGAAAATGGTTTTCGCCGAAGACCCTATACTGTTTGGCATAATGGCTGAAGAGGTCGGAAGGGTATGGGTCAGTCTGCTGCCGCTTTTCGGCATGAGTAGCATTCCAGCAATGTTTGTTCCTCTAGCTTCAGATGATACGCGGGATAGGCTTATGCCGAAGCTTGAACGGGCAGAGTTCATTGGATGCTTCGCTGAAACAGAGCCGGAGGCCGGATGCGACACGTCAAACATTAAATCTACAGCGAGACTAGAGGGGGATTACTACATAATTAACGGTACCAAAACTTGGATTAGCAACGGCTCAATTGCCGACGTTGCTTTTGTTGGAGCCAAAGACTCGTTGACAAACATGGAAACGTTTTTCCTAGTGGAGCGAGAAGTTTCGCCTTTCGAAACCAACGAGCTTCATAAAATTGGTTGGAAAGCTGCTCCAACAGCTGAAATGTTCTTTGTAGACTGTAAGGTTTCAAAGGAAAACGAGCTAAATTCCATGATGGCCAAAGCCATGTCGGATCCTAAGTTGATGGAAATTTTGCCTCTGTCAAAGGGCATGATGAGCCTCTTCAGTCAAATGGCGCCTTTCACAGCGCTCATGACATTGCCGAGGGCTGCCATGGGATTAGCAGCCATAGGAATAGCGGAAGCAGCCTTTGAGGCATCTGTGAAGTATGCTAAGGAAAGGGTTCAGTTTGGAAAGCCCATAGGTAAATTCCAGCTAATTCAAGAAATGCTTTACAACATGAACGTTTTAATTGAAACTGGGAGGCTTCTAGGTTATAGGGCTATACACGCCATCGCCAAGGGCAGCCCAGAGGCTAGAAGGCTTTCTTCTATGGCTAAAGTATACTGTGGAGAGGCTGCGGTGAAAGTGACTTATGATGCCATACAAATTCATGGAGGCTTAGGGCTTTCAGACGAGATGCCCCTAGAAAGATACTATAGAGATGCGAGGATGATGACAATTCCAGACGGCACAAGCGAGATAATGAAGCTGATAACTGGCTACACGATATTAGGCAAGGGGTTTGCAGCCTACACTTGAATGTCCCCTACAGCATTTTACAAAAGCCTCATTTTCTTTCCCCTTTTTAAGAAACGTTGAGCATTGTTTTTTAGGCTGATCAACTATACGTATGGTTGATTTCTATGGATAAAGAAGTTTTAAAACGGCTTAGGAAAATTGTTGGAGTTGAAAATGTTATTGTGGGTGAGGCTATAGGTGAGGAGTATGCCCACGACGAGGCGCTTGGGGTTAAACATTGCTTGCCTGATGTTGTTGTCAAACCAAGAAAAACAGAAGAGGTTTCGAGCATACTGCGTTTAGCCAATAAGAAAAGGATTCCAGTAACGCCTCGAGGCGGTGGCACTGGTTTATGTGGCGGGTGTGTTCCGCATCTCGGAGGTATTCTACTATCCCTTGAGCAAATGAACAAAATATTAGAGATAGATGAGGAAAACCTCGTGGCGGTTGTTGAGGCTGGAGTTGTGCTCTCCGACCTTTACAGAGCCGTTGAAAAGCATGGTTTATGCTACCCGATATATCCCGGTGAAGAAACCGCAACGGTGGGCGGCAACATAGCTACCAACGCGGGAGGGATGATGGCGGTGAAATATGGTGTCACGAGACACTTTGTTCTCGGCCTTGAGGCTGTTCTTCCAACGGGAGAAATCATCAAAACTGGAGGCAAATACGTTAAGGCGTCAACGGGCTATGACTTAACACAGCTGCTTATAGGTTCAGAGGGAACTTTAGCCATAATCACAAAGGCTATACTGAAGCTTATTCCACGCCCAAAGACTAGGTTGACACTTTTCGTGGCCTTCAAAGACCTTGGAAAAGGAGTTAAAACTGTTCCAGCAATACTGAGATCTGGTAAAGTGCCCCTTATAATCGAGTTTTTAGACATCGTCGGGCTTGAAAGCATGGAAAACTATACAGGGATAAAGGTTCCTATAGGCGATTCCGTGCGCCGTGAGGCTGAAGCCTTCCTCCTAATAGTTTTGGAGGGTGAAAGCCAAAAAGAGGTTTACGAAGATGCTGAAACAGTGGGCGATTTATGCATGAAAAATGGGGCAATAGACGTATTCATGCCATCCACAGAAAGGGCTGGAAGAGAACTTCTTGAATTAAGGGAGAAATCCTTCTATGCGGCGAGAGATGCCGGCGCAACATATCTCGTAGACGTTGTCGTGCCCCGCAGCAAAATACCCAAATTCATGGAGCAGGTTAGGGAAATATCCGCAAAATACACTACATTAATAAGCGGTGCTGGACACGCTGGGGATGGGAACATCCACCTTGCCATATTTGAGCGAGACGTGGATAAACTGTCCCTGATTGTGAAGGCGATTTACTCTGTTGGAAAAGCTCTTGAAGGCACGATATCCGCGGAGCACGGAATAGGCCTAGAAAAGAAAGAGATATTTCTTGAAATAGAGGACAAAGCGAAGATAGAACTTATGAGGAGGATTAAAAGAGCCTTCGACCCGAACAACATCCTCAACCCTGGGAAAATCTTCTAGAGAGGACTAGTTCTCTTGAACTCCTCAACTCCAATCTCGAAAGCCCTCAAATTAACATCTAGACCTTTTTCGGCGAAAAGCTCAGTTACTGCTTTCCTAAAAGCCTCAGCTTTTATCGGAGTGAACTCTGAGGCTGCAAGGCAACCCACCATTACAACATTTTGGAGAATTGCGTCGCCAACTTTTTTGGCTAGCTCCGTTGCTTCGACAACGTGGACGCTGTAAACAAGCTCTTTGATGGCGCTTAAAACCTTGTTTATCGGCGGGTATGTAGCCTCACCCGCCAAAACGTCTATTGGGTAAATCGGCCTCGGGTTAACGATTACCCTTGTTTTTTTGCTTCCAAATCTTCCAATTGTGCGTAGACATTCAATTGGTTCGAAGCCAACAATCACGTGGGCTCCTCCCTCTGGTATTAGTGGCCCATACTGCTTTTCCTTTGAAAGTCGGATATGGCTTGTCACGCTTCCCCCTCTCTGGGCTGCTCCATAGGTTTCTCCCACCGACACATGGAAGCCTTCTATGAGGGCTGCTGACGCTATTATATAGGAGGCTTGTATGTTTCCCTGCCCTCCAACACCTGTTACAATTATGTTTAATGGATCTTCCATTTATGTCTCCTCCTCAACGATAATTGCCTCGGCTGGACAGAGGTCGGCGCATAATCCACATCCAACGCAAACGGCGTCATCAATCTTCGCCTTGCCTTTAGCTGGATCCCAAATGTTTCCTGGGCACTTGAAAACTCTTGTGCAGAACCTTGCACATCCACACTCTTCTCCTATACATTTGTCTTGATCAACATAGACCTTAGGCTTTTTATCCCTCTTTTTCGTTTCAGTTAATGGGCACTCATGTCTAAATATTAGAACTTTTACCCCGTCCATCTTAAGCATTTCATAGACGTTTTGAACAGCATCCTTCAAATCGAAGGGGTCCACTATTCTGGTTTCAACGCCTATTCCACGGCAAATGTCTTCTATTGGTATTTTTAAAACCGGGTTTCCTAGGGCGTCGGAGCCGGTGCCCGGGTGAGGTTGATGGCCAGTCATAGCCGTTGTATTGTTGTCTAAAATAATGTACAGAATGTTAGCGTTATGCCATTTCGCGTTTATTAACGCCGGTATGCATGCGTGATAGAAGGTTGAATCGCCTGATATGGCTATTACAGGCTTGTCGAGGCCGAAGGAAGCTAGTTTTCCAAAACCATTTGCTGTGCCGATGCCAGCCCCCATGCAATGCAGTGTTTTGGCAACGGAGAAGCCTGTTGGGAGAAGCCCTAAACTGTAGCATCCAATGTCGCCTGTCACTATTCCATCACGGCCATCCCACTGCAAAGCCTTTTTTATCGCCAAGAAAGAGGCTCTGTGGGGGCATCCTGCGCAGAAGCCCATGGTTCTCGCGGGAACAAGGGAACCCATAGCTGCCGAAGCTTTTTCAGAATATTCTCTTTCCCTTGGCTGGTATTGTAGGCCTTTTATTTCCGCTAAAGCCCTTATCACGGTATCAACATCTATTTCGCCCGTTCCAGCGCCGAACTCGCCTCGGACATGGCCAGACTTCTTACCATAAAACTTTAAAGGTCCAACATTTCCCTCTGCTAGAAGTTCGGCTGCCAACATTTTCACGTTCTGTTCAAGGAAGGGGTCTATTTCCTCGACGAACAAAACCTCCTTAGCACGTCTCAGATGCTTCAAGACAAGTTTTTCAGGCAGAGGCCATGTTGTTCCAAGTTTTAGTATTCCAACCTTGTCTTCAAGCCCAAGCATCCTAACCGCTTCCAGCGAATAAAGCCACCCGGTTCCAGCAGTGATTATTACAAATTCAGCGTTTTCATTTCCAGTGTACCTGTTAAATTCTGACTCCTCAAATTTTGCTTTAACTCTGTTCATTTTTTCGTGAAGGATGCTGTGGAACATGCATGTAATAGACGATGAACCTGACGTCCACAAGTCCTGCGAACTAAAGGCTGCGGTGCGCTTCTCCTTTGGTATGGGTCCAAGCGTAACTACACCCCTTGCATGGGATAGCCGCGTCACCGTCCGAACCATGCATATTAGCCCAATCTCTTCAGAGAGTTCAAAGGCGAATTTTGTCATGTCTTTTGCTTCCTGCGCTGTTGATGGTTCTAAGAGGGGGATGTCTGCAAACCTAGCGTAGTTGCGGGTGTCAAGCTCCGTTGTTGTTGAGTGGGCTGAGGGATCATCTCCAGTTACTAAAACAAAGCCGCCCCTTGTTCCGGAAAGATTTACGGTCATAAGGAAGTCTGAGCAGACATCTGCCCCAAGGTTTTTCATGGCTGTTAGGGCTCTTAAGCCAGCAGCTGCCGCTGCCCCGGCGGCTTCAAGGGCTACAATTTCATTCACTGACCATTCCACGTATATGCCGAATTTTCTAGCAGCCTTGGCAAGGGCTTCCACAACCTCTGAGGCTGGGTTTCCAGGGTAACCCGTGCAGAAGTTGACTCCAGCTTCAAGGGCTCCTCTTGCTATTGCCTCGTTTCCCATAAGCAAAACTTTTCTGCCAGGTTCAACTAAATCGAAAAGAGACATTTTAAGCCATCACCCCAAAATTTTTGACTTATACCCCTCGTTGAGGAGCAGGTAGGCTGTCTTTTCAGGAGGCATTTCCATAAGCACCCTTCTTTTCCTCATCAATGCAGCCTCGTACAGATGTTTCAACTTGTCTTCTCCAAGAGTTTTTGTCTCTAAAACACCCTCCGCTATCGCCGTATGAAGGATTTCCTCCCCAACACTTGTGCGGGCGATGATGGTGTTCCAGCCATCCTCTCCCTCAACTGTGCCAACGGATATGTCTGCGAACTCGTTTGTCATGTCAAGGCAGACGTTACAAGAAGGCATTATAAACCTGCGAAGCTCATCCAAGGGAACCTCTAACAGTCTCCTTTCAGTTTGAATGACAAGTATGTTGGCGGGGGGCGGGGGCACATCTAGCTTTAAAACTTTCTCTTCCCCAATCTTGTCTCTTATGCATTTTTGAGCCGAAGCCTGAAGGGCCCAAGTGCAGAATAGTCCAACTATCAATTTTATTTTGTTTGCCTCCGGCTTTAGCTCCGAAATTTGCATTTTACGTAGGGCGAGTACTTGGCATGGTGTTCCAACGAAACCCACGTTGCCCCTTTCATGTTTTACTGCTTCCAAAGCCATAGAAACTGTTGGACAAGCTAAATACTTGGAGCGGGCGCACTCGAGAACCTCATCTCTCTTCCTAACAATTGCAGGTTTAGGATTAACCCCATCAGCTGATTTTACGAGAACAGCGGATTCTATTTTCCCCGCTTCCAAGGCATAAGTTATTAGGGCTGAAACCACTCCACCATACTGCGAGACGGCGCGAATCTCCGGATCCCTTGCCCTACCCTGAAGTATTGATTTGTTAAACCCCAACACGTGATCTGTTCTATATGCGCCGAAAATTTTGCGGTCGAGGGCTGCCACATCTAAAGGTGTTCTCGGACAGAAGGCGTAGCATTTCCCCTCTTTAAGGCCACATGACTCAAATATGACGGCTTTACCTTCGACGATGTCAATGTATGGGCAGAGGCCTGCACATGCACCGCAAGCAGTGCATAGATTCTGGCTTAGAACAGCCTTCTTGAGGTCCTCAACTCCTCCCAAGGCCAAAACCCCCTTTATATGTTTATTTTCAGCCCCTTGTGCTTTTAAGGCGTTTGCAGACTTCTGCGCATAATTACGTGAAATAGCCTAAAATTTATAACTGAGCATTTGCTAGTTTCTCGAAAGGTGAGTTTGTGAACATAGCGGTGATATTGGCTGCGTTGCAGAGCCAACTTTTTCAGTTTCCAGGAGGAGACATATTTTCGCAGATTGTAACCTTCGCCATCTACATATTCATATTTATCTCATTGTTTTATGGGCAGAGGATTCAGTTGCACATAATGCTTAGGGAGGTTGAGGGTTCCCTTTATAAGCTAAAGTATATACGCGATGAAGGGCGGAGGATAGCTATCGAAGCAATTAAAGAGGTTGGGAAACCCCAGACGGATCCCACGCCCCGTGTTGACCGTTTCCTTGAATACTTCACTATTTCGCCTCAAAGCCTTGACCCCGCCGGGGTTGTTTGGAAGCTGGAGCACATATTGGACGTTAGGGACACGCGGTTTAAAGACGAGGTTAGGCTTT
>Ga0185307_1002158_pt1 | contig 10388 bp, 11 predicted proteins | sample LHCtaG_FD_128010 | JGI IMG/M metagenome (GOLD analysis project Ga0185307, IMG submission 128010) | Hot spring microbial communities from Little Hot Creek, USA to study Microbial Dark Matter (Phase II) - LHC4sed_matched (SPADES... | ecosystem: Environmental > Aquatic > Thermal springs > Hot... | reverse complement strand
CATTTTAACACAATTTCCGGCAATTTTCTTAAAAACAACGATAAACGAGGAATCAGCTTGGAATATTCATCAAACAATACAGTATATAGGAATGAAATACTAGGTCCTGGAGAATACGGCGTATACCTTGGCGCACAATACAACAATGTCTCAGAAAACAGCATAATTTCTTATCAATACGGGGTTTATGTGGGGGGTCAACGCAACACTATAGTGGGGAACAACATTATGGAAAATTGGGGAAGAGGAATTTATGTGGGTAATTCATTCAACATGTTTGTTGAAAATAACATCATGAACAATAATGAAGGTGTTTATATTTACAGCTATGGTCAGAACAACTTGTTTTTCCACAATAACTTCGTGGACAACACTAAACATGTAAACTACTATTGGTCCGGCATCGTCAACTCTTGGAATGGCAGTTTTTCCGTTGGCGGAAACTATTGGAGCGGATACGAGGATAAATACCCTAACGCAAATGAACTTGATAATTCTGGTTTATGGGACACGCCTTATGTTATTAACGAAAACAATGTTGATTATTATCCGCTTATGGCACCAACAAAACCCATAACAAGAAAGTTCACAGCCTACGACAACATCAAAGTCGAAATTTGCAGCAACTCTTCCATATCCAAGTTCCAATTCAACACGGAGACCAAAACACTAAGTTTCAATGTAACTGGCTCATCAGGAAAAGGAGGTTTCTGCAACATAACAATTCCAGCGAACTTAATGTGGGGTGACTTCTCCCTCTCCATAAATGGAGAACAACTAGAGGAAGGCGTTAATTATACGAAAACGTACAATGGCACACACCACATGTTCTACGTAACATACACTCATAGCGAGCATGTAATAGAAGTCGTTAGTACTGAGGTTGTTCCAGAATCCTCTCACGCTGTTATCCCACTTTTACTAATGTCCATTACGATAGTCGCGGCTGCATTAACAAAGAAGAGAATCTTCGGCAGACAAAATTTTTAATCCCCATTTTCTTCTTTGCAGTCATTCTAATCATAATACACAATGATAAAAATAGGGAGGTCTACGGTCTATTCTGCAGGTTTGAAGTAGGCTATATCGTTTATTGAGGCTTTCCTCTCGCTTGGCGGTTTAAAGACAGCTTCCACCTTCATTCCAATGCAAACCTTGTCCGTTTCGCCTATTTTGTGGATTAATCCCCCATGGGCGCCTTCAAACTTTATTAGCGCGTATATCTGGGGTCTCTCAAGTTTTTTGCCATCTACATCTATCGTGACTATTGTGTATGTGTAGATGTAGCCGCACTTGCCAACGTCTACCCACTCATCAAGTTTTGCAAAGCATTTTTCGCAGTAAAGCCTAGGCGGAACAAAAATCAAGCCGCAGACTGGGCATTTAGCCCCCATTATTCTGCCTTTCTCTTTTATCTCCTTGAAGAAGCGTTCTCCAGCAACGCCGAGTGTGTAGCGGTAGTCTGCCTCCATATGGCCTATCCAGTGGCGGGCGTTAAACGGATTAGTTATCTTTTCAAGGCTCATGGCTTCTCACTCCTTTAAGGGTTTAAAGTATTTTATGTCCGTGATGGCGCCGACACGCTCTTCTGGCGGTTTCCAGACGGCTTTTACGCGCATGCCGATTTTAATTTCTCTCCAGTCGCCATACTCCTCTATGCGGTGAACTATGCCCATGCCTTCGGAGGCGCCGTCCAAGTTTATAATAGCCACAACTATAGGCTCCTTCAACCTCGAAGCGTCAGCAGCTAAGAACGAAACAGAAAACGTGTTGATTACGCCAGTATCCTTAACATAAGTCCAGCCGTCCGTCGGCTTGAAGCACTTTTCACAGTAAATTCGTGGCGGAACCATGATGCGTTTGCACTTGCTGCATGTGGTGGCGATTATCCGCCCATTTTTCAACTCTTCTAGGAATCGGCTTATGGCTATGCCAGCACTCCACGCGTACTTGGCTTTTGGATGGAAACTTTCAAAGAGAACTTTTCCTTCACGAAAGTCTTTCGTTTCAATTTCTTCGCCTGGAAAGTGTTTAATTTTGATACTCATACCGTTTCCCTCCTTTTAACGCCTCAACACTATTACTGAGCCGTACTGCATTAGGTCGCCCCAAGCTTGTGCTACTCCAGTTCTTGGGTCTCCCGGCACCTGCCGTTTTCCAGCCTCGCCTCGCAATTGCCAAAAGATTTCGCAGACTTTCATCATGCCAGCCGCCGCTATTGGGTTTCCGCATCCAAGCAGGCCACCAGACGGGCATGTGGGTAAGTCTCCATCCCGTTGGGTTACGCCTTCCCTTGTCAGTTTTGGCGCTTCACCCTTCTTGCATAGGAGCAAGCCTTCCATGTGGTGCAGCTCCTTATAGTCAAATGGGTCGTAGGGTTCTGCCACGTCAATTTCTTTGGGCGGGTTTTTGATTCCAGCCATCTTATAAGCCATGCGGGCTGCATACTCCACATAGTCCGGATAGTAGAGGTCCCGGTTAGTCCAATGTGTAGAGTCGATGCACCAGCCTACACCATCAATCCAAACAGGGTTGTCTGTAACCTCTTTAGCAACATCTTCAGAAACTAACACAGCTGCGGCTGCACCATCGCTTGTTGGGCTAACATCTAAACGTTGAACTGGCCAAGCCATTATTTCAGAGTTTAAAACGTCTTCAACCGTTATGTTGGCTGCCAACTGTGCAATAGGGTTGTCGAGGGCGTTCCGCTTGTTCTTAACTGAGACTAGGGCTATGTCCTCCTTCTTAATATTGTGTTTATGCATGTAGCGGTGCATCTCCAAAGCAAAAATCCATATCAGGTTCATGCCAATAGGCCGTTCAAGAATAGGGTCAAATATTGTTGTAAAGGCATACTGCGGATGGGGATAACATGAAGACATTTTCTCCTCACAAACCACAAGGCATGTGTCAAACTGTCCGGATGCCACGTGCCACCAGCCAGCCAACGGTGCGAAGACACCGGTCCCTCCTCCCACATAAACCCTCGTGTACGGTTTATGGTAGGCTCCTGCACCATCCGCCAAATACTCGCCTTTCATGTGGACTCCGTCAAAGGCATCTGGAGCTGAACCCATAACAACGCTTTGGATGTCGCGGAGCTCCATTCCAGCCTGTTCCAACGCCATTTTCGCCGCATGATAAGCCAACTCTTTACCCGTCTCCTTTAAGTTTCTTCTGAATAAAGTTACACCCGCACCGACTATAGCTACTCTCTTCTTTCCAAACATGTTGCCTACACCTCCCTACTTTGTGTTGCTTAACACGGCTACGACGCCCGTGGCGGTTGGAATTCCCCGCCATGTGTGGGATAATCCCACCTCCGCGTCTTCAATTTGCCTTGCGCCAGCCTCGCCCCTCAATTGTAGAACAACTTCGAGCACTTTTTGCAGTCCAGAAGCCTCAAGGCCATAACCCATTCCAAGCAACCCACCGGATGGGTTTACTGGAAACTCGCCGTTTAAGGCCGTTGAGCCTTCCTCGGTTAGTTTTCCAGCCTCGCCGTAGTTGCAAAGCTTCAAGGCCTCCATGTGCTGCAGCTCTTTATAGGCGAAAAGGTCGTGGATTTCAGCGAAGTCTATTTCCCTCCACGGATTAGTAATTTTTGCTGTTTTATAGGCCATTTCGGCGGCTAAACGCGTGTAAACAGCCCTTGTCCAGTCCCTAGTTTCTAGGCTTGGGGTTTCAGTGCACCATCCCACGCCCTTAACCCAAACTGGCTTGTCCGTGAGCTTTTCAGCAACTTTTTCGGAGGCCAAAACCATTACTATGCAGCCGTCGGCTGGTGTGCTTATCTCCAACCTTTTCAGCGGGTGGAAAAGCCTTTCAGAGCATAGCACTTGTTCTAAAGTTATGTCTGCACCATAAGCCGCGTAGGGATTCAGTATCGCATTCTTCTTGTTTTTAACCACCACCTCAGCACACTGCTCCTCTGTTGTGCAAGTGTCATGTAAATAGCGGTTCATTTCCAACCCAGCTATATAGTAGGGGTGGCCGCCCAAAGGCCTATTAAAAATTGGGTCAAGCCCAAACTGCACAATATCCATATACGTGAGGATATCTGAAGCTTTGCTGTGAGCTTCAACAACTACGGTGTCAAAATGACCAGTCTTTATGAGCATGTAGGCTGTCGCCAATCCAAGCATGCCATCACCAGAAACAGTGAACAAGTGCCGTAAAGCAGCACCCAACTGGTCTGGAACAAATTCGTCAAATATGCTGAAACCCTCCAAATAGTCTTCGGCGCATGTCACAAAAACGTCCACGTCTTCCCTCGGATTTATTCCGCCAGCGTCTTCGTAGGCTTTAACGGCTGCCTCGTACATAAGCTCCTTGTATGAGAGTTCAGGCGTTATTGGTCTAAAGCCAACGCATCCAACACCAATAATTGCCACTTCACTCATTGCCTTTCTCCTCTCCTCTTTCTAGTTTAGAAGCCTATAGTTTAAACCAGTGTTTACATAAAACTTTCGTGAAAAATCTGCAGAAACGTTGAAGAGACTTAAATACTTGTTTTATGCTATGGATTTTCTCCCAAATTTAGGGGACGTCTAATTTGAAGGGGAAACCCCTCGCCTCAATAGTTTCTGCGGGTTTATCAAAATTCGGAAAACTTGAAGGATTATACGCCCGCGAAATTTTCGCCCAAGCAGCCAAAGAAGCCTATGAACGCTGCCCCAACCTAGACCCTAAAAAGGATATTAAAGCCCTATTCATCGGACACATGGGAGAATCCTACGAACATCAAGGACACACAGGTGCCACTGCCGCAGACTGGGCTGGGCTCTTGCACGCACCTGCAACAAGAACCGAGGCAGCTTGTAGTTCTTCCGGAGTAGCCCTTAGAACGGCGGTATATGCAATTGCTTCAGGCTTATGTGAAGTTGTTATGGTTGGCGGTGTTGAAAAAATGACTCATCGAAGCACTCCCGAAGTCACAGAGTTTCTGGCTATGGCTTCGGATTTTCCCTTCGAACAGTGGCATGGCATAACCTTTCCAGGCTTATTTGCTCTTATGGCAACAGCCCACATGCACAAATATGGAACAACAGAAGCGCAGCTGGCCCACGTAGCTGTAAAAAACCATTACAATGGAAGCCTAAATCCAAAGGCACACATGCAGAAGGAAATAACTCTTGAACAAGCCTTGTCTTCGCGGGTTATCGCTTGGCCACTAAAACTCTACGACTGCTCACTTATAACCGACGGGGCAAGCTGCCTAATCTTAGCGAGGCCGGAGATAGCCAAAAAATACACAGACACCCCGGTCCATATTATTGGAAGCGGACAAGCAAGCGACACGATTGGTATGTATGAAAGGGAAGATTTCACATCGTTGAGGGCAGCCAAACTAGCCGCTAAACAAGCCTACGAAATGGCTGGAGTAAAACCAGAAGACATAGACGTGGCTGAAGTGCACGACTGCTTCACCATAGCCGAAATAATAGCCTACGAAGACCTAGGCTTCTGCAAACCAGGCGAAGGGGGGCACTTGGCCGAAAACGGCGAAACCACCCTTAAAGGCAGAATCCCAGTGAACACAAGCGGAGGCCTAAAAGCCAAAGGCCACCCGGTAGGCGCCACAGGAACAGCCCAAGCCTACGAAATATACTTGCAGCTGACAGGACAAGCCGACAGGCGACAAGTAAACGGCGCGGAAATAGGCTTAACCCATAATGTCGGCGGTTCGGGCGCCACAGCCACAGTCCATATTTACAAGAGGGGGTGAAAATGGTGGAGCTACAACAGCTATTCACAATAGAACAGTTCTACAAAAACATAGGCCAAAAAAGGTTTATGGGTGGAAAATGCCGTAAATGTGGGAGAATTCACGTTCCCCCACGCCCACTGTGTAACAACTGTTTATCCAGCGAGTTTGAATGGGTTGAACTTCCAAAAACTGGCAAGCTCCTAACATACACAATCATCCATGTAGCACCCACACAACTCCAGAGCCTGGCGCCCTATGCTGTGGGCATAGTCGAGCTTGAAAACGGCGTAAAAATACCAGGGATGATTAAAGAAACGCCCTTAGAAAAGATAAAGGTTGGTATGCCGCTGAAAGTAGAATTTGAAGAGTGCTTACAAACTCAACAGTGGCCTCAATGGCCAAAATACTATTTTAAGCCAGCCTAACCTCCTGTCTTCATGCTTTAACATTCTGTTTGCTTGACCAACGCCGGCAAATCTGTTATTGAAGTTATAAGATAGTTTGCTCCCGCATCCGCAAGTTCCTTCGGTGTTGATACCCCTGTTAAGAGGCCTATGGCTATTGCGCCAAGCTCTTTTGCACACTTAATATCGGCTACGCTATCTCCGACAACTAAAACCTCTTTTGGATCAGCCTTCAAAGCATTTAGTGTTGCCTTCAAATGTTCAGCGTCTGGCTTTACGTTTTTAACGTGTTCTCTTGTGGTTACAGCATCGAAAAGTCCTTTTATTCCAAACCTTTGGAGGATATGGTTTACCGATTTTTCACTGTTGACCGTGCATAAGCCAATTTTCAATCCCATATCCCCTAAAGCCTTTAAAACTTCTAACACGCCGGGCACAAGGCTTGTGGTTTTAGCGGCTTCAAACTCATATTTTTCTGCTATTTTTAAGGCTTTTTTTCGGATTTCCTCCATTTCCCCTTCTGGTTTTCCGTTATTTTTCATGAAAATCTCCGCTTTCTTCAACATTTCAAAAATGCTCTCGTTTAAGGATAAAACAGAGGCTGGTATTCCGCAGCTTATTAAGAAACTTCTAACCTCTGCCCTGACAGCTCTGAAGTCTATGTTAAACTTTACGATCGTTCCATCCAAATCGAATATTACAGCCTTAAACATTGGGAAACCTTCATTCGCTTGAATTTGTAGCCTAATGTTTCGTTAAAGATAAACTTTACCAAAACTTACTTTCTCTATATGCTCGGGTTGGTGATTGTGAATGGACGTGTTTGAGGCTGTTCAAAAGAGGCGTTCAGTCCGCGCTTACGAGTCGACATCCATACCAAAGGAAAAACTGGATAAAATTTTAGAGGCAGCTAGGCTTGCCCCTTCCGCCGGTAATATACAACCATGGCACTTCATAATAGTCACAGAACTTGAAAAACGTCAGAAGCTTGCCCGAGCACCCTTCGCTAAATTCCTAAAAGAAGCGCCGGTGGTAATCGTTGGGTGCGGCGACAAGAAAGCCTCTCCAAACTGGTTTGTGGTGGATGTTGCCATAGCTATGCAAAACATGGTTTTAACAGCTACAAGCGAGGGTTTAGGAACATGCTGGGTTGGAAGCTTCGACGAAAGCCAAGTACGCGAAATGCTGAAAATCCCAGAAAATTACCGTGTTGTCGCACTTTTAGCCTTAGGTTATCCAAAAGAGAAGTTCGACCTACAAGGCAAGCTTCTACATTTAGTAAGGCGAAGGAAACCGCTGGAAAAAATTGTCAGCTTCGAGGAGTTCGGGCGTACCGTGCCCTCTTCATGACCATGAAGGTTAAACTGAAAAACCCGTCTTACTATAACTTAAACTGACTAGCCATGAGCCTTGAAGAATATACTAAAGAAAAACTTTGGCCCATACTCGTTGAAACGGTTCACGCCATGGTTATGTACGCCCATCACAAAGCCTACACGCGGGAAGTCGTTCTCCATGAAAAGCCGGACATATCGCCGCAGGAGCTAGCCTCCAAGCTTAGCATTCCTTTAGGCGAAGCTTTAGTAATTCTCTACGAATTAAAAAACGAAATAAAGGCTTAAGGCCTTGTAACCATCCGAACCGTTGCTGAAATGAGGATTAAGCCAAGCAACACCTTAAGAAAGTCCTCTTCTACTACTCCTGCATAGGAGGCTCCAAGAAACGCACCTAAAACTGAGCCTACCCCCATCACTATTGCAATCAACGCGGCATTTCGATCCATGTGACCCATGTTTTGATGCTTCAAAAAGCCGGAGGCCACTGTCGGTATGGAAACGAGAAGGCTTGCTGTTCCAGCATCCACGATGTCTAGGCTAAAAATGTATATTAGGGCTGGAATTCGAAACTCGCCGCCTGCAACCCCAAGGGTTCCTGAAATAATTCCTATCACTAAGCCAATTAAAGCCGCAAGTAGGGCTTCTTCAACAAAATTTAGTGTTAAAGTAAACGTGAGAGGGATTTCAATAAAGGGTTCAGCTGCAATTTTCAAACCCACAACGATGAGGAAGGTTGCCAACATTTTTTTCAAGGGTTTTTCCGGAATTTTTCCTGTTAATGCTGCTCCTAAGTAGGCTCCGAGGATGGACGTTATCGACATAATTAGGGCGATGTCTATGGTTTTCTTGTCTAATAAGCCGATTTGAAAACGCCTTAGGAAGGAAACGACAACCGTTAACAAGCCTACAAGAAGGTTGACAGCTATAGCCGTTAAAACTGGAAGCCCAATAACGTAAAGCAGTATTGGCATTCTGAATTCGCCCCCTCCCACGCCCACTAAGCCGGCGGTGGCTCCAAGCAGAAGTCCAAAGAAAAGCGATGTAAGCAATTTGTTTGCTGAAAGTGGAATTTTTTCCATTACGGCGCATCCTCTATGATAGCGATGTGTTCTCGTATTCAAATCGGGTAGACTTATAAACATACCGCAATAAAATAACAATAACAGAATGACATGCCAAACAAAGCCAAAACTCTCTTGTAAAGTGTGGCTTGAATATTATGGAAAGCCTTTAATAGGCAAGGGAGGAGCCCAAATCCTCGAGCAAATAGAAAAGGAAAAATCAATTTCAAGAGCTGCCAAAAAGCTTGGCATGTCTTACCGCTATGTTTGGAACTACATAAAAAGGGTAGAGAAAACACTGGGTAAGCCAATAATAGAAACCCATCGGGGTGGCAGGGCAGGCGGTGGAGGCGCAAGGCTTACAACCCTTGGAAAGGAGCTGCTTGCAGAGTATAAACGTGCAGAAAGCCGCCTAAGCAAAGTTTTAACAGCTGAAAGTGATTAAGGACTCGTTCAAACGACATGTTCTAAAGTTTAATCTTAAATATTAGTACAACAAACTGGTCTCCACAGAGGTGAAATTAAAATGCATGAAAAAAGGCTGGAAAATTTTACAGTTATAGCAATTGCTGCGATGATGCTATTGTCAAATATAACTGCCGCCATAGCTTTCAACAACTCTCCTTTGAATAAGGCAGAAAAAACAAGCGCCTTGAACAATTACTCTTTGCCCTTTGCCTTCAGGGATATTTGGAGGATGAGCAACAATTCGATGGTTAATTACAAAAATTTAGTCGTTAATGAAGATTCAATGCAGTTGATAATCGGCGTAGACTACGCCAATTATCGGGCTTGTGACATCATCGGTGAGCGGGTTGCCCGATGCAAAGGAAAAGTTGTAAACACGGTATATATGGACGGCAAAATAATAGCGGTGGTTGCTGATATACCGCTAAAAGCTGTCTCCTCATTCGTAGAGCAGATGAGCAGAAGCCCACTAGTGCGTTATGTAGAGCCAAACAGGAAACGTCAAGTCCTTTTCGAGCCCAACGACCCCTATTGGGGAGTGCAGTGGGGGCCAAAGAAGATAGAGGCCAACTGGGCATGGAACAAAACGCAAGGCTCTTCCGATATTATTGTTGCGGTTGTTGACACAGGCGTCGACTACACACACAGAGATCTTTTTGCTAACTATGTTGCATTAGGCTATGACTGGGTCAACAATGAAACTGATCCATGGGATGATCATGGGCATGGCACTCACTGTGCTGGCATAATCGCCGCAGTCATAAACAATAATTACGGCGTGGCTGGTCTTGCTCAAGTGAAAGTCATGGCCGAGAAGGTTTTAGACAGTGGTGGTTCTGGATATGACGATTGGGTTGCAAAAGGGATAATTCATGCGACTGATGTAGGAGCAAAAATTATTAGCATGAGTTTAGGAGGCTACGGTTACAGTAGGCTATTGCATGAGGCTGTTAAATACGCGTATGAAAAAGGCGTTTTACTAGTCGCCGCTGCCGGAAACGACAACATTAACGTTAAAGCGTATCCCGCAGCTTACGAAGAGGTAATAGCTGTTGCAGCTACAGATGAAAACGATAACAAAGCTTGGTTCTCAAACTGGGGTGATTGGATAGAACTTTCAGCTCCGGGCGTTGATATATACTCAACAGTTCCATGGGGATTTACTTATGCAAGTGGCACCAGTATGGCATGTCCCCACGTTTCCGGTACAGCTGCACTTATTTGGAGCGTTTACCCAAACGCAACAAACATCTGGGTGAGAGCCCAACTAAGATGCACAACCGATGACCTAGGAAAACCCAGTTTTGATGAGTATTATGGGTATGGAAGAGTTAACGCGAGAAAAGCTGTCGAGCAAGAGCCTCCAGAACACGACTTGCTCATTTTGAGCGTGCATGGTCCCCAATAC
>Ga0185307_1002157_pt1 | contig 10389 bp, 10 predicted proteins | sample LHCtaG_FD_128010 | JGI IMG/M metagenome (GOLD analysis project Ga0185307, IMG submission 128010) | Hot spring microbial communities from Little Hot Creek, USA to study Microbial Dark Matter (Phase II) - LHC4sed_matched (SPADES... | ecosystem: Environmental > Aquatic > Thermal springs > Hot... | reverse complement strand
TTTAACGGTACTTTTACTCCTTTAAAGTTTATACCTCCACGATCATTAATCCATTGTACAGCACACTTTATACCCATAAAGCTTGAAGAACCCTCAACAACCTGAGCACCGCTTAACTGTATAGCAACACCTATACGTATCTCGCTAGGAATTTTCTCAGCAGGGGTTGGAGAAGGAGTTGTAGGAGTAGTTGGAGATGTGGGGGTGGTAGGGGTAGTTGTGGGAGAGGTTGGGGGAGGGGATGGTGTAGGGGGCACCATAACCATAGCGGCAGCCGCAACTATAGCTATAATAACAATGACAGCAATTATTACAGCTATAGTTTTTGATACCGCACGTGAAGACATGGAGACTCATAAATAGTTCTAATGCTTCCTTATAAATCTAACGCAGATTCAGAAGCGCCCTGTAAACTTAAGCCTTATTTGGGGTTTTTCTCCTTATTTATGGTGATTCTATGTCTAGGTTTGTTAGGGGAGAAACGTTTATCTTAATTGCTTATTGCTTATATGTATTTCATTCATTTTCTTCAAGAGCTGCTTCAAATATTCTAAGCTTATAATATGTAGGAGTCATACATCTATTCTATCATGGTCTTTAAGCTTCCCATTTCTGATGGAGGTATTTGTAGGGATGTTGGGGTTAGTTGATAATTCTAGGTTAGGTTCTAGTTGGAGGGTATTATATATTGTCTTCAAACCCTATTTAGGAGGATTGTATTCATGATGGTTTTGATTTTGCTAACATATTAGCATTCCTAGTATTCATTAGAAGATTAAAGCTATTTACAACTCAAAATAACTGTGTTGAGTGATGGTGCTCCTCATTATGAAGCTTCATGTAGAATTCTAATCTAAGCATGGATTATACTCTGAAATTAGAAACCTAATGGAGAGAGTAGTACAGTATGCTAGGATAGTATACTGAAGGCACTTCAAATTCTATTTTAGGCTCTCTATATTTTAGTGCTTTTAGTTACTCTATATCTTAATAAGTTGTGGGATATTAGTATTAAGGTATGCTGTTAACTATATGGCTCAAAGTAGAATTCACAATATGGATTCCCAGCAGATATACACTTCCTTTCAAACACTTTAACTCGTTTATCTAGTATACTGCTAATTATTCCTGCAATATTCCCCCTTACAAAATGGCAGGAAGGCTCTTTCCTACTACCCATTATAGGAGTGGCTTCAAATGATCCATATATATGTATTATCCCTGTGCTTTTATTGAGGTCTAAATCAATGAGTTTAGCATTGTATAATCCATAGCCTCTGCCAATATCTAACATTACATTAATTGCTTCAACTTTAGATATATTTAGTTTCTCTAGAAATGGCTTAAAAAATTCAAATTGACTCTCACCGATAAAAAATCCTATATGGTAAAATATAACTGCTCCTCCATCTCCAGCTATACTCCTAAATCTATCTATAGCGAAAGACAAATTCTTATAGCTGAGTATGATTGATGGTTCTTTTTGAACCAGTTTTGGAAAGCAGAACTTATCATATATTAATCCACTCATAGGTGGAGCCCATACATTGGTATTGATTACATATGGCTGTGACTTAATTAAATGATTTAGCTCAGAAATAGAAATCTTGGAGTTAGTAATATCTATAAAGAAAACCATTTTAGCTATAACTCCATCAGAAGCATCAGCTAAAACATAAATTATATTTACATTATTATCGCTAAATATTCTAGTAATATCAGTTAAAATACCTAGAGCCTCCCTCGCCTCAACAATGATTTCAGCCAATTTTCTATCTTGGAAGAAACAAGCAATAGGTATACTAATACTCATAAGTTACATAAAATAGCATAGTATTTAAAGATTTGCGTTATTAATATGAGTTAGGCCTATAAACTATCAAATAAATACTAACTTAGAAGTTACATTCTATACTGTACATTCAGGGCTGTTCAACTATTATTTAGTTCTTTTCTCTATACTTAGTAATGTAAAATATTAGGGTATATGATGTTAGGTTTTGATGACTGTTCTTGACCACACTCTATCCTTCATAAACTTTGATTCAAAGTTTAGGGGGTGAAGGGTCTTCAAAGCCTTCACATACAGCTTTGAAGGGTTTGTAAAGCATAAGATATGCTGAGAGCTTATCTCCACATACTTTTATGTTAAGGTTAAGAAGCAGTTCCTAAATAGTTAACTTATATATCTCTTAGTACTACTATTAGAATGCTCGATATGTGGGGTATTGAATAAGCTGAATAGGCGTTGGAATATGGTAGTGAAGCTTTCGATGTGCTGTTCTTCACTGTTGGTGGCGGAAGTCACCATGAAGCCTTAAAGGCTGAGGTGGAACGGATAGCTATAAATGTTAACTATCCGACAACGGTTCTGAAGCTGACACTATGGGTGTGGTAAGGTTGTGGAGAAGATTTTGAAGATTCTGTTTAGACTTCCTAGCTTTATAGAGTACGACTACTCAATATTAGACTCAACTAAGCTTACCGGCTGGATGTAGAGTTGTATGAGATTGTTGATGTGAGATAGTAGCATGCTGTTTCCAGTGCAGCTAAACCAACAGGTTCTAAGGGGGGAGAGAATTAACTGAAGCAAAATACTCTAGGAATCATGGTTTACTGCTTAAAATGCTCAGAAGACGATTCTGCAGATAATTATTGAATATACCCTACAGGCTCTGTAAACTTAAGCATGTTTCATCACCTCTATTATGGGTATTGTTTTATTTATGAATTCTTCTGCTTTAATTTTTTCATTTATCCATGTTTCATTAAGCATTATTATTATTGATTTTAGAAGGTTTTCTGCATGCTCCTCATTACATTTATCCTTAATGCATGGTATGTAGTTATCGAATAGCTTAGTTCTATCCTTAACATACTGAACTATTCTCTCCATCAGGTTCCTAATTTCAGAGCTGTATAATCCATGCTTTAGGTTAAGTATTTTGCATGAAGCTTTATAGTATGGAGCACCATCACTCAATATGGTTATTTTTGAGCCGTAAATTGCCTTAATCCTCTTAATGAACATCATTGATGTTAGTATGTTTGCAGCATCAGAAACCATCATGTACACGATCCTCCTAAGATAGGGTTCGAAGGCAATATATAATACCTTCTCACTAGAGCCTATCCTAATCCTAGTATCATCAACTAGCAAAACCTTAACATCCCTACAAACATCCCTACCAGCAAATAGAAGCTTAAAGACCATGATAGGATAGACGTATGACTCCTACATAATATAAAGCTTAGAATATCCGAAGCCATTCTTGAAGAGCATGAACGAAAATATATATAAGCAATAAACAACTAGAATATACGGGGTTCTCTCCCTAACAAACCTAACAACCTTAGACATGGAATCACCATAGTTAAAGGGGAGAACCCCCAAATAAGGCTTAAGTTTACAGAGCCACCCTACACACAGTAAAGAATATATAGCTTCATCCAGAATCTATGTTATGGCTAGAGTTACTGTTAAGTTTTTTGCATATATAAGGGAGTGTGTAGGAACTAGTGAGGTGATGCTGGATTTAAATGATGATTCTAAAATCCTAGATTTAGTTAATATATTAATAGATAAGTATCCAGCTATTAGAAGCCTAGTTCTTAATGAGATGGGAGATTTAAAGGATGATCTACTATATCTTCTTAATGGTAGGGATATTAGAGTTATGCAGGGTCTAAATACTAAAATAAGTGAGGGTAGTGTATTCGCAATACTACCTCCATTTAGTGGAGGATAAGATTTAATAAATATATTCTAGTAGCCTAACCATCAAATTCTACATGTATTTAATGTTATGGCTGATTTCTACACGTTATGTCGAATATGTATGTTTTACCTGGTTTTGGCACTACTACCTCTATTCCCCTATCTATTTTCCTAATTAGTTTCTCCTCTAGTTCTTCATGACTTTCATAGTATGGTGTTTCTGAATGTATTTTATCAAATTGGTATAGTACTATGATTTTCGGCTTTACAATATCTATTATCTTCAAAGTATCTTCTTCATGACCGGCTAAAGCTGATATTAAGTGTATTTGTGGTTTAAATCTTTTTCTATATTGAGCCAGCTCGTCAAGCGGCTTAGTTTCACTCACATTCCATATTCTAAATCCATCCTCTGTAGTTACTATATATCCCTGTAAAGGTCCTGGAGGCATTGAGAAGGCAAAGTCTATAGTGTCTTTGTAGATTAAAGCCTTCTTGAAAAGCTCCACCACCTCCTCCCTACTTTGAACTTTAAGCTCAGGATTTCTAAACCACCACCGTAAAATCTCAATTGCTGAGCGGTGTACAGCCTTCGTTACGTAGATTTCAATATCGTTAAAGCTTAAAGTTTCATCATAGTTAACACCATACAATCTATCGGATGGAAAACCTATCTTCTCCCTAATATAATTCACAACCTCTCTAGATGCTACAAGCTTAGCCTCTGTCTGGCTTAGAATTGTTAAGGCATCTTGAAAGTGGTCGAAGTGGCCATGTGTAGCAAGCAGTAAATCAGCCTTCCTAATATCTCTACTCAGTATTGGAGGTGGATTAAAGTTTCTTCTAGCATCTAGATAAGGATCTATGTATATTTCAACTCCAGTATCGGTCTTCAACTTAAAACATGAAGCACCATACCATACTACTTCAAGAACCATAAATAAACCATAAATACTACCTAATAAAGCTTCTGAAGCATTGATTAAGCTCTACTATGATTTATATACTGGAGGCTGACGTTATTAAGTCGGATTTATCATGAAGTTAGGATTAACAGTATTATTCCGTAGCGGTATAAGGCTAGATTAAACTCTACATTATGCAGCTTTTAAGCTACTATACCTAATTAGCTAAAAGTATAAATGTTCTCAGAAACTATTCTGCTAGGTGGTGTTTTGGCTCGTCTTCTCGAATATCAAGGTAAGTATTTGCTTAAGCTTTACGGTTTAAAAGTTCCTAGCGGCTTTGTTGCTAGTACGCTTGAGGAGGTTAGTGAAGTATCACGTAAAGTTAGCTATCCGGTTATGGTGAAGGCTCAAGTACATGTTACTGGACGTCTTAAAGCTGGAGGAATAAAAACTGCGTTAAACATTATGGAGGTTGAGGATGCTGCTCGAAGTCTTCTAGGATCTAGTATTAGAGGTTTTAAGGTAGATAAGGTTTTGATTGAGGAGAAGCTGGATATTATACATGAATTCTACCTTGGAATAATTGTTAACGACTCATATAGGGTAAGAGCTCAAACACTAATATTCAGTGTTGAGGGAGGTGTAGATATAGAGGAGGTAGCTTCTAGAAGCCCTGAAAAAATTAGAAGTGTAACCATTAATCCCCTAAGCGGATTTGATGTTGACGATTTTAAAAAGGAGCTTTCAACTCTTAAACTTAACAGCAACATAGTTAACATGATTAGTGATGCTGCACATAGGCTATTTAAACTATCTAAGGATTATGATGCTACCGTTGCTGAAATAAATCCACTAGTATTAACTAGTGGTGGTGAATTGGTTGCTGCTGATTGTAGAGTAACGATTGATGATAACTCCCTATATAGACATCCAGATATTAAAGCTCCTAGAGATATTGGTAGGGAGTTTACTGATGTTGAGAGGAGGATTTGGAGTTTTGAGGAGAAAGACCCTCGTGGAACAGGATACTTCATACAGCTAGTTCAAGATACTAGGGGATGCATAGGATTCCACGGTATTGGTGGAGGTGGAGCTATGCTTGCAGCTGACGCTCTTCTCAAAAGAGGCGTTAAGATAGCGAATTATGCAGATACTAGCGGTGACCCACCAGCATCAAAGGTTTATAGAGTTGTTAAAACAATACTTTCCCAGCCTGGAATAGCTGGATATGTTTTAATCGGGTCCACACTTGCAAGCCAGGAGCAATGGCATCATGCCCACGCTATCGTTAAAGCCTTAAACGAAATGCTTAAAGATAAACCTGGATTCCCAGTAGTTATTCTTCTAGCAGGTAATAAGGAGGCTGAAACCCATGAAATAATAAGGACAGGGCTTAAAAACCTACCAGTAAAAATGGAGATTTATGGAAGGGATTATATTTATGAAACAGATTTTATAGCTGATAGAGTTAGGGAACTTGTTAACTCGTATTTAGGGGGAAGGCTTAATGTCCAATAAGCTAACTTTCAAGACAAGAACATGTGAAATCATAATTGACTATGATAAATGTATAGCTCCTAAATGTAAGTTTGCATGTGTTAAGGCTGATAGACTATATGGTAGAGGAGTTCTAAAAATAGCTGATGGAAAACCTGTATTAGCTGTTAGCCAGGATGAAGCAGCTAGAATATGTAATGAGTGTCTAGCATGTGAAATACATTGCGAGTGGAGTGGTGGTAAAGCAGTTAGAGTAATAGTTCCGCTTTAGGTGGTTTTATGGCAATACTTATAAATGAGAAAACTAGAGTTATCGTTCAAGGAATAACTGGTAGAACAGGGGAGTTTGCAGCTCGATACATGTTAGAGTATGGTACTAAAGTTGTTGGAGGTGTAACTCCTGGACGTGGGGGATTAACTGTATGGGGGGTTCCAGTATACAATAGTGTTGAGGAGCTTAAAGAAGCTCATGGAGAGGTTGATGCTTCAGTTATTCTTGTACCTCCACAGGAGGTAAAGAAAGCAGCTTTTGAAGCAATAAACAGCAACATTAAGATACTGCAGATTCCTACCGAGCATGTTCCTATACATGATGTGCTTGAAGTAATAGCTTATGCTAGAGCTAAGGGGGTTAGAGTAATTGGTCCAGGATCCTTTGGAACTATAAGTGCAGGTAAAGCTGTACTCGGATGGGTTGGTGGATCCATAGAGAATGCTAGAGAAGCATTTAAGCCGGGACCTGTAGGAGTTATTTCCCGTAGTGGTGGTCAGACAACAACTGTTTCATGGAGTATATGTAGGGCTGGATTAGGTATAACTACAGCAGTACATGTAGGTGCTGAACCCCTACTTGGAACTGTTGAGGCTGAACTTCTTGAAATGTTTGAAGAAGATAGGGAAACTGAGGCTGTAGCCCTATTTGGAGAGATTGGCGGTGTACAGGAGGAGGAAGCCGCAGAGCTTATTAGGAATCGTGGATTTACAAAGCCTCTAGTAGCCTACGTAGCCGGTAGATTCCTACCATCAGGCGTAAGGTTTTCACATGCAAGCGCTATAGTTGAGAGAGGTAGAGGATCTGCTGAAAGCAAGATTAAGGCTCTTAAAGATGCTGGAGCATATATTGCAGATAATCCTAAAGATATTGCTACAATACTATCTAGGATTTTAAGAAGGTGAAGCTATGATTCTAAGATCACTACTATTCGTTCCAGCAAACAGCTGGAGAATGATTACAAGGTCGCTAAGCGAGAAGGCTGATGCCGTAGTCTTAGACCTGGAGGATTCTGTACCTATAGGTGAGAAGGAAACTGCAAGATGGTTTGTTAAGGACTTCCTAGAGGATATTGAGGGAAAGCCTAAAAGCTCAAGCATATTTGTAAGAGTTAACAGTATAAGCTCAGGCCTATACTGTGAGGATATTAAGTATGCTATTCAAAAAGCATTAGACGGCATCATACTACCTAAAGCAGAGTCTAGAGATGATGTATTAAAGATTGAGGAAGCTATTAAAGCTGAAGAAAATAGGAAAGGCTTAAAAAATAAAGTATCAATAATACCGATAATTGAAAGCTCTAAGGGACTAGTAAACATTAATGAAATAGTGAATGCAAGCTCTAGAATAATAGCATTAACATTTGGAGCTGCAGACTTCCTACGTGATCTAGGTAGAGGCTACATGCAGCTATCAAAAGATGAATTTGAGCTTCTATACATTAGGTCTAAAGTATCTATTACAGCCCACGCCTACAACATCTTAGCATTAGATACAGTATATTTGGGGTTAATAATAGATACGGAGGGATTAGAGAGGGAGGCGAGAATTGCCTACATGCTTGGGTTTAACGGTAAATTTGTTATTCATCCATCTCACGTTGAAACAGTAAACAAGGTCTTCACACCATCACCTCAAGAAGTTGAGGAGGCAAAAGGAATTGTTAAATCATATGAGGAAGCATTATCTAAAGGTCTTGGAGCAACAACATATGCTGGGAGAATGATTGATGAAGCAACATACAAGCAGGCAAAATCCCTACTACAACTAGTGAAGGAAATAGCTGAAAAGTAGATGAAGCTAGTAATCAAGTAGCTATATCAGCCGCTGTGATGTCCATTAGGAATTGTTTTATCCTCCATGGACTTACTATTAGAGTCCATTGTCTCCATATTCTTCAATTTATTTTTTGAATTTATACCCTTATGTACTTTCTCAACCTCACTACATAAATCCTTAACAACATCCTTAGGGCTTACAGCATCAACCCTGCCTTTATCATACCTGTTGGTTTTAGGATTAATCACATTCTTCTAGCTATTAACATATATAAAAACTTAACTCACCCTTAATTATTTAAGCTTTTAAAGTATTTACAGATAAATTTATCCTAGCCTAAAGTCAGCTATTTAGTAGGCTAGCAATTAGAATAGAGATCTGAATAGTCTTATAGCATTAGCGTAATATGTAAGATTATGTTATTTCATGCTTCCTGTCTTCATTAATCTTTCATGAAATGAAAAGGCTTTAGAGAGTATGTGTGGTATATGTCCTCCAACTTTTCTACATGCTTCATCAAAGTAGCTCCATAATTCATCCCTATATTCAGGTGAGGAACACTTCTCTATTATTTCTTTAGCTCTTTCTCTAGGTGATAGTCCTCTAAGATCAGCCCATCCATGCTCTGTTACTATAACATCAACATCATGATCTGTTACATCTACATGAGTTACCATAGGGACAATTCTGGAAATCTTGTTATCCCTGGCTGTGGATGAAAGTAGGAATATGGATAGATAGGATGCTCTTGCAAATTCTCCTGATCCTCCAACACCATTAACTATGCTGCTTCCAAGTACATGCGTCATATTTACATTTCCATAAATATCTACTTCTATAGCTTGATTCATTGCTATAATGTTAAGCCTAATTGTTAGTTCTGGATTGTTTGTGATTTCAAGGGGTCTTAAAACTATTGACTTCTTGTATTCTGATATATTTTCAATAAATCTTTCCTCATGCTTTTTATCTTCAGGGGGAATTATGAATACTGATGTGCTTAACGATTTTACCCTACCTGAATCTAACGCATCTAGATAGCCTGCTTGAGCAACCTCAGTCCATATCTCTAAATCTGAGAAGTCGGATTCTATTAGCTTAGCAGCTATAGTATCTCCAATTGGACCTATACCTGTCTGGAGTGGGTGAAGGTTTTTAGATATTCTTCCCTTTTTAACCTCATCTAGTAGAAAGTTAAATAGGTTATCCACTATTTTCTCCTCGATAGCTGTCGGTTTCCCATAGAATATTTCCTTTTCAAGAGCTTCAGAGGGAACTATAGCTACTATCTTCCCGGGATCGCATGGAACGTATGGAGTTCCTACTCTTTGATTAACCCTGGTTATAGGTATAGGGCTTCCAGGCTGGGGAAGGTAGACATCATGTATTCCCTCAATCCCGCTAGGCTTAGCAGTATTTAACTCAACAATAACCTTTCTAGCGAGCTGCACGTAGAGAGGTATATTGTCGAGAGATAATGAGGGAATAATAGATCCATCCTCCCCTATACCTACAGCCTCTATTATCGCTACATCTATTGGACCACAAACGCTATTTAGGAAACCATACTTTAACTGACGGGGAAACTCGCCAAGCCATATATCGTAGTAATGAGTTACCCCCCTATTTATCTTCTCCCTAATAATAGGGTTGTTTTGATAGACGTAGCGTCTATTGATAGCATTAACTCTCGCTAATGATCCGTCAAGTTCAGGAGCTGCTGAACCACTAGTGTAAACATTCAGTTTAAACTCTTCACCCCTCTCCTCAACATACTTAGCAAGAAATACAGGAATTACCTTAGGAGTGCTCATCTGCGCCATTCCACTACAGGCAATAGTCCCCCTTCTAGGTATATGTTTCTCCACAACCTCAAGAGGAGATAAAACAACATTTAAAAGATCTCTACATTTAATTCTTTCATAAATCTCCATTACACCACCCTTAAACTAACTTCCTAAAATCTTCTATAGAAATATAAACTTAACTATATACAATAGCGCTTTGTAAACTTAAGCCTTATTTGGGGGTTCTCTCCCTTAACTATGGTGAAACTATGTCTAAAGTTATTAGATTTGTTAGGGGAGAACCCGTTTATCTTAATTATTTATGGTGCTTATATATATTTTCGTTCATTTTCTTCAAGAGCTGCTTCAGATATTCTAAGCTTCATAATATGTAGGAGTCATACATCTATCCTATCATGGTTTAGGTCC
>Ga0185307_1002156_pt1 | contig 10392 bp, 10 predicted proteins | sample LHCtaG_FD_128010 | JGI IMG/M metagenome (GOLD analysis project Ga0185307, IMG submission 128010) | Hot spring microbial communities from Little Hot Creek, USA to study Microbial Dark Matter (Phase II) - LHC4sed_matched (SPADES... | ecosystem: Environmental > Aquatic > Thermal springs > Hot... | reverse complement strand
GTAACCGGCTTTCCCATACGCCGGCGTCGATGATGCATCTAAAGAGAGAATTGAAAGTAGGGCTATTGGATATGTGGGCGTAGGATGGGAAGCGCTGGAGATGCATCTAAAGAGAGAATTGAAAGTCATTCCGTTATCACCTCCCGATTTACTCGCAAGACATGAAGATGCATCTAAAGAGAGAATTGAAAGATCTAGGCTATTTACAATTGTTAACAAATATTTACAATTGTTGATGCATCTAAAGAGAGAATTGAAAGATTCTCGCCGCCTACATAGTTATTTCCAATTTTGAAGCGGATGCATCTAAAGAGAGAATTGAAAGAACCGGTCAAACCGGTCAGGTCGAAGCCGGTCAAACCGGGATGCATCTAAAGAGAGAATTGAAAGAGTAAGTAGTGTAGGTATAGTATAGTGTAGTATAGTGGGTTTGATGCATCTAAAGAGAGAATTGAAAGCAATTGGTTTACGCATGGTGCATGTTCCCTGCGATAGCCCGATGCATCTAAAGAGAGAATTGAAAGGGCGGTAGCTGAACCGCCCGAAATCCGTGAGAATCGGGCTGGATGCATCTAAAGAGAGAATTGAAAGTTTTTACTTCTTCAAAATCCATGTCATCCATGTCGACCATGATGCATCTAAAGAGAGAATTGAAAGACTTTAGGTGTTTATACAGGTGTTAGAGTGTATACGCTTGAGATGCATCTAAAGAGAGAATTGAAAGGCACATATTTTATATTTATACCAGGAGAAACAGTACCATGATGCATCTAAAGAGAGAATTGAAAGAAACACCTCCCATATGCGGAGCTCGGTTTCTCCCACAGCGGTGATGCATCTAAAGAGAGAATTGAAAGAGCTGCTGAACGCCTTCAGCCCTGTGAATGTATATTTTGGTGATGCATCTAAAGAGAGAATTGAAAGTTGAGTGCGTAGTGAGTCCTCGATGAATATGTTTAAGAGGAGGAACAAAAGTAAAGTAGTGATAAGAAAGCATGTGAAAAATTGTGGGAGAACCATACAAATACTGTTGCATCCCAAAAGGGAAAATGAAAGATTTTAATACTATAATCATAACTTATATGATTATAGTAAGGTTGATTGACACCGCTAAATGCAATAGAACAAAAGGACGGGATATTGAGTTTGATTGGACGCCTGATTATAGCTACCGTGGGATTTGAGGAGAAGTTTATAGTAAGGTTTATGATATCTAGTCGTCTGGGTGTGGATTCTGAAGACTTATTGCTTCTTATAGTACCAGTTACAAGCGGCTCTAAATCGAGGGAGGTTATAGAAGTAATTAAGAAGTTTTCGTCAGATTACGATATAAAATTGCATGTAGAGGTTCTAAGTGTCGACGTAAATTCCTTTTGGTTCTCAGTTGGCAAGATCAGAAGAACGATAGAAGAAATTGTAAGCAGGTTTACTCCAAGGGAAACGATAGCTTTACTAAGCGGTGGAATGAGGGCATTAATACTAGAAACGCTAATAGGTTGCTCCTTTTCGGGATTAAAAGGGAGGGTGGTTGTTCATAGGGAAGATTCCGAAGGATATGTTGAATTTCCATTGGAAGTTTTAAAAATGGTAAGCCCTCCGATAGAATACGTAAGGGCATTAGATATCATACGGAAAAGTCTTAAAGAAGACCGGATGACCTTGAAAATGCTAGCAGAAAAACTGGGAACCTCTAAAGCTTCAGCCTACAGAATTATTCGCGAACTTAAAAGTCTAGGGTTGGTAGAAGTCCAACATAAAGGTAGGGCATCAAGAATAGTTCTCACAGAAAAATCACAGCTTTTCTTATAAAATAAGGCTGCTTAGAATTCCTTCCGCCCATAAAAAAATATTCAAAAATTTGAAATCATTTAGATTTCTAGCGAGACAAAACTTAAATAGAATCACAGCTGATAATTGTTTCGATGAAAGATGGCAAGTAAAGGTATACCTGAAGAGGTAAAAGAAGTCGCTAAATTCTTAGGCTTTTTCACCGAAGCTAGAATTTACGGCCCAGTAGATAAACTCGCAAAACCCTTCATTTACAATGACGTGGTATCAGCACTGAATGATGCTTTACGTCAAGCTAAGGTGCTAATAGAATCAGCTCGCGAGGAAAACGTCGGCGGAAGAACTTTAAAAATCGTAGAAGCATCAAGAGGACGTGAGTTAAAAGCCCCTTATATCCCTAAAAGTGAAGACTTAGAGAAGTTCTTAGAACTATGCTCTGAAGACCTTAAATATGCTAGAGAGGCAGCCTTACTATCATTTACGTATGCCTACTTCTATAGAGTCGCTTCAACTAAGGAGGGGGGTGAACTTTAGAATGGTATTCCTTTCATTATCTAGTAGAATATTGGTTAACGTTGAAGCTTTAAACATGGTAGAATCTGTAGGAAATATTTCTAGACATAGAAGGGCTACGATGATACTGCAGATGAAGGATGGTTTTGAAAAGGTGGAAGTACCAGCTATAAGTGGAGAAACTATCGCCCACGCCTACCAAGAATCACTTGTTAAAGTAGCGAGTGCTATTTATGCTGGAAAACCACCGATATGTAAGTGGTGTCTTAGAGGAGAGCTATTTAAAGAAATGGATGAAAGACATATGATAGATGAAGTAAAGAATTTGAAAGAAGAAGGTGAAAAGTATGCTCATGAGTTTGAGAAAAATGTTGTAAAAAACTGTTTGGTTGAAGATGTTGGAGGTTTCTTAAAGGCTGAGGCGCCACCTGTCCGCAGAACGTCTAGATTCCAGGTGAGCTATATGGTACCTGCGGTCGACGCAGCTATCTACAGTAATTTAGAGGCGCAATTTCATGCAAGACACGCTCCCAGCGAACCGACCAAAACTGAAGAGGCACGGGCTGCCCAAATGATATACTATGTGGAAACTGGCAGTGCTATTTACAGCTTAATGTTTAACCTAGACATAGATAGTATAGGCTATACGAGCCTGGTGGAAAAAGCACTGACAGTAGATGAAGAAGAAAGAAAGAGACGCATACAAGTAGCCCTTGGTGCTCTGCTAAATTTATTCAGTAGTAGTGATTATGGAGCTAAGCGTAGTAGATTTTTACCATTTATGGAAACAAAAAGCCTCTTGCTGGCGATTTCACACCCACTACCCTTCACTCCCTTACCACCTATGACTAGACAATACATAAGGGATACTATTGATAAAATGACTAATTTTACAAAAGCCTATGAAAAGTTGAAATTGGAGGAAACAGTCAGACTGTACGCTTTCTCCAAGGAAGTAACCATTGAGAAAGTACCAAGTGTAGAACCAGTAAACTCTGTAGAAGAAGCTTTCAACAAAGCCATGGACTATGTAAATGAGCAACTGAAACTATAACGGTGGTTCCATGACTCCTAATTTTTTCTTTGTTCTAAAGGTTAGATTAGCTTTAAGTTGGGGATTTGCATCCAGAGTTTCCCTCTTTAGCAAAGCTAGAAAAGCGTTAAGTATTCCTCCCCCAACGACCTTGATAGGAGCATTAGCATTTCCTTTAACCCTATACAGAAAACTGCCTGAGAACATGAGCTTATACTTGAGCTCCGCATCTTTCTTCAAAGACTTAATCGTATCTGTTCATGCTTCTTTAAAATCCTTATTCTCCTACTATGGAGACATAAATAGAGTCAACTGGTATCACAGACCAGTACGACTAGCCAAAAGTGATGCTGTGAGTTTAGAAAAAATCTATTTAACACCTATGGAGGATTCCTCATACCCTCTGCTAGATGTCATATACGTATTTAATCCTAAAGCCGGAGAAAAAATCTCCGAACAAAACTGGCAGGAGGTATTGGAGAGCTTAGCTTGGTCTATAACTAGAATCGGCCCTAGAGAGGAGTTAGTTTGCCCCTTTGAAGTGAAGGCCGACGTTATTAAACCACATTATTCAAAAGAAGTAGAGACAGACTACTACCTTCCATTTAGCGTTGTCGAAGAACTCGTTAGAGGAGAATTCGTAGTAGAACGCTTCATCCCTCCAATCTTAGAGATCGGAGAGTATTCCGAAGACTCCAAGATTCCATATATAGTACCCATATCTCTATCTAAAGGCAAGCCATCTAAGATACTGGCAAGACTTAAGGATGAGGCATTAGTGTTGGATTTCAGAGGGGAGAGAATTGTTCTAGATTCTAGGTGGGTGAGACTATAGAAATGGTAGTAAAGCTTCCTCCAAATGGTTCTACGGCAAGATCATTGGTGTTGGATTTCTTAGCGAGAATCGTATCAAACCATGATATTCAAATTTCTAACTGGCGGGAAGACACAGTCACTTTATTAGCGCCCTCAAAGAGCCATTTAGAAGAAGCTATAAACGGTGGGATAAATGCACTTGGCCAAGAGCTTACAAGTAAAATAGGAAACCATAGATTGAGGGATTTCCCCATACATATAAACGATAGGAGAATGTTGGAGAAACTTTCAGGAGGGAGGATTGAGAAAGGTTTCTTCTCTGAAACTGTTGCAAAGATTCTGCAAAATACCTATTTAACTTTCAAGGAACTTGAAGAACTATCTGTAATAATGTATAAGAGTAGCCGTAATGACACTTCTATAGTATATGGCTCCTATGGTGACCTGCCAATTCCCCAACCTCTACTTACTGAGAGGTTTGAATCCAGTTATGCTTTCATGTATGGAACGGGTGGCAAAAGTCTAAAAGTTAGAGGGACAAAACCCTGGGTTATAGTATTGCTCTCAGGCTATGCTTTATCATACGCTGGATATTTAAGAGATTCCATAAACTACATACATGTGCATGAGCCGATCTTAAGGGACTTGGAATTAGTTAGGTTTATAGCGTCACAAGATGGATTAATACCTCAGCTTACGAAGCTAAACGTACCTTTAACTCCGAAAACAGCCTACATATTATACATAGCTTCAGATATAGCTACAAGGATACAAAATCAGGCGAAGTTGGTAGAGATAATAAGGGGTAGGCAGTTTCAAATAGAGTTTGAAAGAGTTAGATGGAGTTTAACAACATATACAACGGTTGAAAGGTTTGTAGCAGATTTGCATCTAATTTCCTTGAAACTACTAAAGCTAAATGAAAGGAGCATTTCATGGATAAATCAAGTTTCACGAGAATGCCTTTCCGGGCAAATGAATCCATCTATGTACAGTGTATATCTACATTTAATTTCATCGTTATATAATACATTCACGGGTTCAGGAGACCCCATAGATACATTATACTTCATAGGAAGGGTTTTCTGCGAGAAATATGAAAGAGAAATTAAGAAGAAAGGTTCTCATGAATTTGTGGAAGAGACTAGACGTGTTGTGAAAAATATGGTGAGCGCATTCCTTACGTGATAGAGATGGAAGTAGAAGAGGCATATAGATACGTACTCTCCAACATTACTCAGAAAGTAAGTGATAGGCCTGGAATGTTAGAGGTTGTAAAGGAGGCTTGCGGGGGAGGAAATGTAGTATTTTCAGCTCCTCCGGGATATGGGAAGACAAATGTATCCTATACGCTTGCTTTTTTATCTTCTAAGAGTCTAGGTCCTTGGGCTCCACATACTATCCACATACTTCCGCTTAGAAGCATAATTGAAGATGTGTATAGAAGACTCTTCACAGATGATGGAAAACCAGTGATCTGGGAACTGAATAAGCATCGAGTAGCTAAACAAATGTTAGGTTCTTCCGAATCTCCCTATTTACAGAAGAGCTTAGTATTAACTACTATAGACACATACATCCTCTCAGCTATCAGAGTCCCACCAGGAGATCACGTTAAAATAGGTAAAGGGGTGAGTTTAGGTCATGGAGAATATACCAGAGCCGCCCTCCTCTCTTCAAACTCCATCTTCGATGAGGTTCAACTTCTTTTAGAAGAAGGAAGAAAACTTACAGCTGCTTTCATCAGTACTCTAGAATTTCTATCCTATACTAAAACCCCTTTCATAATAATGTCAGCTACAGTCCCCAAATGTCTAAGCGAATTTTTAAGTAGCCGCGGCATACAGTTTAAACTGTTAAAGTATGGAGTAGATTTTAAAAGCTCTGAATTTGAAAATGCTGAGTTATCTAAACGCGTAAATTTCCATAGAGAAACCCTCAACAGTAGAGAGGAGTATATATCAACAGTAGTGAAAAATGTTAGAGAGCTTAAGTCTGCTGAAAAGATACTGATAGTTTCCAATACTATTAAAAAGACAATAGAAATAGCTAAAAGTCTAGAGGAGGATTTAGGCGAAAAAATCACGATTCTACATAGCAAAATAATTGCAAAAGACAGGAGAAGTAGACTTGAAAAATTAACTAAAACTAACAAATGGATTATAACGTCTACACAGGTTGTAGAAGCTGGTATAGACGTATCAGCTAATGCCTTGATAACGGAGGCGACCACTCCTTCTGCTATCATTCAGAGGGCTGGTAGACTTTTAAGGAAAAATGAGGAGGAGGGAGAGATTAGGATACTATACGATAGATCGGAAGTAGATGAGGGGGGATATTACTCCGTTTATCCTTTAAATTTAGTCGACTCTTCTTATAGTATTTTAGAAGAATGTGGAAGATATATCCAATGGCATATTCCTATAGTAAAAGGTGAAAATAAAATTGGATATGAAGAGTTTTTAGAAAAAGCCTATGAAAAAGCTGAGTTTAAAATATTATTTGATTATGTGATATATAATAGACTTAAAAAAATGATGTTTCTATTAAATGTTAATCCTAGAGAAGCTTTGAAAGCTTTAGAAGATTATGGTAGCTTAACAAGGGAACAACCTTTAATTTTAGGTATAGTTGACTATGGAGAGTTCTTCAAACAAAACAAAGAATATGAATTGGATGATAAAAATATAAAAGAACTTTTTGATGATTACAGTTTTACATTAACTATGTCTGATGTAAAGCTTCTGGTTAAACATAATTGTCTAGCACTTAAACTTCATGATTCTAAACTGCTTTGTTTTAATTCTAAAAATATTATAAGGAGATTTTCTATTGAAGAGTTTAAAGATATAATTGCTCTAATCGTGCCTGCTAAGTTTTATGATGATTTATATGGTTTCACGGGTGAATTTCTATGAAAATATATGCTTATAATAAAGTTGGAGATAGAGTTGAAACGTTAGAAAGACATATAACTTCTGGCTTATATTATATGCAAGAAATATACTTAAAAAACATGTATCATAAGCATGTTGCTAAAAGGTTAAATATATGCGAAGAAGATTCAATAAATCTATTGAAAATCGCATATATGCTTCACGACATAGGTAAAGCATACGATCCATTTCAAACCAGAATAGCAGAAGGATATGGCGCTCCCGGGCATGAAGTCCTATCATCATACATTGTTATCGAGCATTGTAGGCTAATGGATGTAAATATAATCCGTGCGATGGCTCTAGCAATACTCCTCCACCATCATGCAATGAGAACTTTAGATGAGGCTTTCATAAAATTCTGTAATACAGAGTATTTCACACTTCCTCCAGAGAGGGCAGAGTGGCTTAGGAGAATAATCTACGTTGATATTTTAAACGCTTTACCCAGCTCTTTAGTCTCACGTGAAGTCGTGAACGCCCTTGAGAGAGAACTGTATCGCCTTATCACACCTAAGTCATTAGAAGGTCTTGGATATGCATATGCAGCTACATATCTTATTCTACATCCTCTAATGGTATGTGATAATCTATCGGCATACACGGCGGGATTCGAAGAAGCTGTAAGGGTCGGAGATTTAGATTTTAGTAGATTGAGGAGCTGGGTCAGAGAATTCTTATTGAGCGTTGCTACGTATTTATATGGTTGAGTGTTCTCATGTCTCAGGGATTTAATGCTATTGTCAGGTTTTCCATAGACTTCACCCCGCTATCCAACATAGTGATTCCTCCCTTTTCGTCTAAGGTTTCTAGGACGCTTTTCATAAGGATGTTCGGTAAGAAGGCTGAGGAGCTTTCAAGTGGGGGGTCGACGTTTAAACCTTTGATTTTGACCCCAGTCTACTGGGTTGAGGGTGGATACTTCCTGTTTAAGGCAGACGATTCTAAAGGCCTTTCCAAGCCCTTAACGCTTAGAGAAGGTAGTAGATACCGCTTTTACGCCACCCTAATCGGTAGAAGTAGCGAGGTGGTTCCGCTGATTCAAGACTTGAATTTAAGTTCAAAGTTTGAGCTTTTCAGCGGTGAGATTTCAGTGGAAAACATAGGCGTAGAGGTGAAGTCCTTTGAAAGCTTCACGCTTAAGGATTCCGATGGGCTGATAAGGATGCAATTCAAAACACCAGTCCTCATAAGCTTCCCGAAGAGCTGGGTCAGACTCGACAGGAAAACCCCTGTGAGGCACAGCCTATTCCCCATCCCATCCTTCATGATCCACGGCTTAGCTGAACACTGGAACACATATTCGCCTGAAAACTTGAAAATCCCAAACGTAGCCAAGCTTAGGGCATACAGCAACTACTCACTGGTTGAGCAGGACTTCGACATAAAACCAGTCACGGCTATATACGACGAGAAGCGTAGACCAAGAGGATTCGTCGGCTGGATCCTATACAAGCACAGGAGGCTGAGCCGAAACCTAGACAGCAACCTTCTAAAACTCCTAGACTACGCCAACTACATAGGCGTCGGAAGGTCTAGGAGCATAGGCTTCGGCACGGTAGAAGTCGAACCATACCCCGCAACAACCGTTAAACAGTAGGCCTATAGCATCACCGACAACCTATAGGGGGCCTCATGGGGAGAACATCGCAATTTAATGCTCAGAAAATCCAACGGGAATATCGTCGGAATCCCCAACCATCCTCCTTATACTCAACAAAAAGTTAGCTATCCGACAGCGGTTTCAAAATATCCATCAACGCAAACAACAGGGCTTCTACGGTCTGGAAATTAAAATTACGAAAAATGGAAAAGATGCTTACCGCTCAACTACAACCGGCTTCCTCATTTTATCCTTCTCCTGCTCTGCTATTTCAAGTGAAAGCTTAGTCATATATTCATTCAGCATCTTAACTATCGGGTTATCTTGGTTGATCTTGTATAGAGTTGCTTTACCTATTTTCCTTGAAACTTTAACTATCCCATAACTTTCTATGTCTGCAAAGTACTTGTAGAAGGTTTGCCTACTCATACCCAATGCCTCTATCACCTCCTTCTTTGTAAAATCGAATAGAGGGTTGTCAAGAAAAAAGTCTATTATCCTAAGCTTCGGCGAGTCTCCAAGGGTCTTTAACAAGAGCGATTGGTATTCTTTTTTGTGTACAATTCCTCAGGCATAGTCATCGATATCAGTTTAATTAAATAAGTACTAGGTAATCTTTAAAAGTATTCTAATTCACAAACGGTAGTCTAGAGATGATTATGGTTTATTGAAGGCTTCAATTAGAGTTGGGTTTACGAGGCACACCGTTGGAGAGCACCCGCTTGAGCCTAGTCTAAGAGTTGCTTCAGAGCTCGGATTTGATGGCGTAGAGCTGTGTCTTGAGCCAAGAAAGTGGGGTGCTCCCTCAGCATGGTCGGAGGACGTTTCCAGCCGGGATAGGACAATTATCCGCGGGTTGGCTGAGAGATATAGGTTGGATATAGCTACTTTATCCTCTGATTGGCCTGGATACTATTCAAACTTCTGTCCAAGGCTTAGGCATTGGGGGAGGGGGCTTGAGATCCTTAAGTCGGATATAGAGCTGGCTGAAGATTTGGGTGCTAGAGCTATACTGGTCCACTTCGCAGGCGCCAAGGGAACTTTGGAGCAGGCGAAAGAAATGCTTTCTGAATTGGCGTATGAGGGGGAGAGGAGGGATGTAAAGGTCGGCTATGAGAGTGGGCTTTGGACTACGTATCTAGGGACGCTTAAGGACCTATGTGAGGTCGTAGATGAGATTAATAGCAAGTACCTAGGGATATACTGGCACTGGTGGCCTAGTAGTATTATGCAACCCCATGAAGAGGTAGAGCTTGTAGGTAGGAGAATGATGTGTCTCCACTCATCCGATATAGATCTGCAGAATGTTAACTACGAGCTTATGCTGAAAGCCTTAAAGAAGTATTACGACTGGTATTGGGTTTTTGAAGTGGAGCTTGAAAATGCTGAGAGAAATTTAAAGCTTTGGAGAGAGTTGATGAGTAGGTACTGGTGATGCATTTGGTTGAAAGAGTCAAGATGGCTGTAGTAGGCTGTGGTAGTGTATCGCAAAGGGGGATACTTCCACACCTTTCTCAGCCAGACATCAGGGATATCGTTGAGCTGACGGCTGTTGTCGATGTTGTAGAGGAGAGGGCTAAGGCTTGTAAACACATGTTTGGAGCTAAAGAATATTACATAGACTATGATGAAATGCTTAGAAAAGCCGACATAGATGCCGTCACAATAGCAACTCCAATTCCACTACACTTTGAACAGGCTGT
>Ga0185307_1002155_pt1 | contig 10395 bp, 17 predicted proteins | sample LHCtaG_FD_128010 | JGI IMG/M metagenome (GOLD analysis project Ga0185307, IMG submission 128010) | Hot spring microbial communities from Little Hot Creek, USA to study Microbial Dark Matter (Phase II) - LHC4sed_matched (SPADES... | ecosystem: Environmental > Aquatic > Thermal springs > Hot... | reverse complement strand
TGGCTCAGGAAAAACGAACTTTTTAATGACTATTGCTGTTGACGCTTTGCTTAAAGGGCACAAAGTTATTTGGTTCGACAGCGAGGGAACGTTGAGCTTCGAAAGGGTTGAAGAAATTTTTGTTAAGAGGAGCAAGTTTAAAGGAATAGAGCCCAACTTGGACTTGCTTAAAAACTTTTACGTTAAGAGAGTTGGCCACAGCGACGAGCTTGTTTTCGCTGCGATAAGGCTTGGTAGCTTGCACGAAAAGACAAAAGCGAGAGTAATAATTTTTGACAGCTTAACATCTCCTTTCAGAACTGATTACTCAGGAATTTCTGAACTTGCTGAAAGGCAGGCAGTTCTTGGTTACATAATGAGGAACTTGCTGAGAATGGCTGAGATGCTCAACTTGTGGATATTCTTCAGCAATCAAGTAGTTAGCGTGATTTCTCCAACGGGCAACATAACTCACGAAGCTGTTTCTCCAATTGGTGGAAACGTTTTACAACATTTAGCTAGCGAGATTTACTACTTGAAGAAGAAAGGAGGAGACAGAGTTTTCTGCATAAGAGATGTTCCAGACTTGCCAGAGATTGAAATACCTTTCAAAATAACTGAGTACGGAGTTGTAGAGAAGTAGAAAAAGAGGGGGTGAGAGAATGGCCATCTTCGGAGGTGCACATCTATGATTAATTATTTTACAGGAAAATTTTTAAGCTTTTTTTGTTTTCTTCGTTGTATATTTTTCACTCAACAGAAGCTTTAAATATTGTAGGAGAAATGAGCAAAATGACAGAGATTGGAGTTGGAAACACTTCTGTTGGATGGTCTATAAGGTATTTTATAGGAAGAAGAGTTAAAATTATTTTTGACGATGGAAGAGTTGTTGGAGAAAGAATTGCTCGCTTGGTTGATGTTGACCCAAACTACGAGCTTCTTCTGATTGAAAACGATTCCAAGCCTGATGCTTCTAGACCTCTAGAAGTAATTCCAATAAGAAGGCTCATAAGGATGATGGTGATTGAATGAAGAGGGGGATTCTCGAAAATATAGGAGCTTCAAATGAAATGTCAATACCAGATTTCTTGAAAATAAGAAAGATTGTAGATAAGCTTGGGAAGTTAGGCAAGATAATATCTATAAACGACCTTGATTTGGAGGATAGAAATTTTATTTTGAAGTTCAAGAACATCATAAAAATTTACGGCGTAGAAATTAATGAAAATGGATATTTGATTATAAGGCAAATCGCTGAAGAAAAGATAAAAAAGATAAGAAACTTCATACTGAAAAACCCTTTTATTCGCTATTACGTTCCTGATAGCAACCTTGAAAATCTTATGAACCTCTTAATTAAAAACAATTTTATTGATTTTGTAGAAATGGTTAATGTATACGGCAACCCAGTTGATTTAGCGAAGCCAGGCAAAATAGAAATGAAGAAGGATAGTGAAATCAACGAAATAATGTCTCTAATTGAAGCTGTCTCAAAGCAAAAATACACCCTTGCTTGCAGGCTGATAGATTTGTGCTCTTCTGTTATTCTGAATGGTTCTTCAAGCTACGAGCTTTACTTTCTTGATGGAAACGTTTTTAAATGTAGCGAAGAAACGTTCGTAAAGGACGTTGAAGGTCTAAACTTCGAGATTGTAAACCCTGAAGAGGAGCTAAAAGAAATAAGGTTTGCTGCTCTCCCAGTCAGCAACGTTAATAGAGAATACGATGAAGCAAGGGATTCTTACTACATGCTTGTTGATTACTTGAAAAGTATTTTAAAGGAAGAAAATTCTCTGGTTATGAAAGCGAACAACAGGCTCGAGCTCGCCTTATCGCACAGCGAAGCAATTTATATGGATGAAGAAAATGGATACATATACTTCAACAAAACTATTATTGAGAGGGCGCTCACTTCAACAGGAAGAGCAATCTTTGACAAAAACTATGCTAAATCTATTTTAAGGAGTTTTTATAAGTTTTGTGGCGATTTTGGAGTAGAAGAGAGTGTAGTTGCTAACAGAACAATTTACAGGATAAAGAGGGATAAGATATTATGAAGATTTTGTTTACTGGTTCGCCAGGAACGGGAAAAACTTTCTCCATGGTTAAAACAATTGCTGAGATGCTGAAAAACAGGGAAGTAGAAACTTTTAAAATAATTACGCCAACGAGAGTTTCTAGAGAGGCAGTATTGAACGCTATGCTTGCCAATGGAATTTTTGATGAAAATGCTGTTTCTACTATACATTCTTTCTGCTTCAGAAAGCAGGAAATTAAAGATGTTTGGACTGAAGATGATGACGAAATTTTTTACAGGAGGTACAAGCTTAAGTTCATTCCAGGATTGGGAATAATTGATTTCATTTACATGCCTATTGGAAACAGAATTGATTACGTTAGAAGGAAAATAATAAACGAGACTAACAAGAGAATTGATGGGCTGAAGAGAAATACTGCACTTGAGCTTATTGCTAAGTACTCTAGGGAAGCCCTGATTTTCATGAAGGAAGAAGCTGTTTACCAAATTTTGATTGAGAGGGAGCAGATTAAGGATAGCCAAGACATGATTGATTTCGATGATATGATTTTGAACGCAAGAGACAATGTTGAAGAGTATGATTTGATTGCTGTTGACGAGAGCCAAACATCTTCCAAATTCATGCTTGAGTACGTTAAAAAAATTATGAAGACCAAACATTTTTTTGCTACATGCGACCCAACTCAAGCAATAAACCCTTTATCTCCAGAGCTCGATTACTTGATGGATTTCATAAAGAGGTTCGATAAGGTAGAAATACTGAAAGAAAACAAGAGGATGGCTCAAAAAATAGTTGATTATGTTAACAAAGTTTACAAGAGGATAAATCCTATTTGGGAAAGCACTTACTCGAACATTAAAGGAGGGGAAGTTAGAATTGTTGACTACGGCAACTTCATTAACGTTGTTGACAATATCGATGTTTTAATAACTTTTTCAAACGAGGCGATAAGGAGAATTTCTACGTTTTTGATGGATGCTGGCATTCCATTTCTTGTTAGGAGCGGTTTGGAGAAAGTTGAAAAGGGAATTTGGAACGAAGAGAAAATAAAGCTTAGGGATGCTTTAATAAATTTCATGAACAAGAAAGCTGCTTTTGAAGAGCTGAAGCTGATAGTAACATACGCAAACATAAATTTAGGACCATTAGAGCTTTCTAAACTTTACAACTACAGCTTTTCAGAAATAATTGGAAGGATAAAAAGGAGCAACTACATATTTGGCAACGCTCTTGAAAAGGCAGTGTCTTCAGGAAGAAAGCCAATAATAGTATCAACAGTTCACTCATCGCAAGGCCTAACTTTTGACAGCGTTCTGGTTTACCCAAAAATAACTTCATATTTGAAGAGAACGCTAGACACTTACTCAGCAACTACTTGGTATGGGGTAGCTATAACCAGAGAAAGGAACAAACTTTTCATTTTAAATACAAGCGACAGCTTTGTTCTGTAGGTGGTTTTGTGAAAGAACAATATTTTAAAATTTTGTTCTGGAGGTGAGCCAAAAATGAACATAATTCAGTTTTACATGTTCGTTTCAATTCTTTCATTCATAGCAGGAACATTTCTGTTCGTTAAGGGGTATAGAGATGCGGACATGGCCTTAAACATGGTAATAGTAAAGGAAACAACTTCAGTAGAGTTTGTAGATACTTCGCTGTTTGGAAAGCACTTCACTGTTTTAGATTTGTACAGAATTGGTATTGCTGAGCTTTTCGCATCTTTTATTTTGCTCTTCACTTCTTTGGGCTTTTCTTTAATAGCAAGCTTTAAGGCAATGAGTGATGAGCGTGGAAGTAGTTAGCTTGAGGTGGATAAGAAAAAAAGCTATGGATAAGGTTTACAGAGGGATATCTCCTACAATGGAAGATGTAGAGCTGATTAGAGGATGGTTTAAAGTTAAGATAGAAATTTTGAAAATATTTGAAAAAATTGGTAAGGAGAATGCTGTTAAAAATATTAGAGATGAATTGGCAACAGCTAAAAAATACTGCGAGGTTATGGGGATAAAAGATGAGCTTGCTGAATTTTATTAAAGATAAAGATAGCGTTGCATTAAGGTTATTAATAGATATTCCAAAAGAATGGGTAGACTGCAAATTAAAAGTTCATAAGCCAGTAAAAGCTGGAAGCGTGGTTATTGTTGACGGAGAAACTGCTTACTACTTCGTAAAAAATAAGTGGGCTGTAGAGATTTAATCAATCTTCAAAAATCTAGGCAAACAGTAAGTTTCGTTTCCAATTTTAACTCCAACTTTATAGCCAAGCTTCTGGCACTTCTCGTTATCGTATTCGTATACTGGAACGAAAAAAATAATGAAAATTAGGGAAAAAAGAATAAGCAAGGCTATGAAGAAAATTTCTGCTTTTGAAGTCATTTCATTCCCTTGTTGGTTGGCAACTTTCTGATTATCTCTACTATCTCTTTCAAGCGCCTTGCCACCTCTTCTCCAGGCTGAGTTAATTTCACAACAACTTCCCTTCCATTTTTTTGGAATTCAATTAGGCCCAGATTTTGAAGAACGTCAATTACTTTGTGAAGGTGAGCATACGTCACAAAAGTATCTTTGTAGATTCCCGTTTTATTCTTTGGAGATTCTAAAAGCGAAAGCATTATTAGCGTGAACGATTTTCTGAATATTAGGTTGTTTGCTTCAACGAACAGCTCCTGCTCCATTTGCTCCTCTTCTATTTCTTCATCCATTCAACCACCTATCAATGCGAATTTTTTCCCATCCAAATTATCCAAGCAAAAGCTTCTTATCTCTTCAGCAACGTAAGCGTATTTTACTGGAATAAAAGTGTTGTTTATTTCTTTTACTTTGTACTCAATTTCGTTGCAGAAAAGCGTGCAGTTTTCTGTTTTAAAACAAATTGTATCCTTTGTGTTTAGAAGTGGGGGCGGAGATTTTAAGTTGTATCCTGTTTTGATTCCATCGAAATAGCCTTTAGTGTAAAAGTTGTGTATATTTATCAAAGTATATATTGAAATAGCTAAAACAATAACATCCCTAACAATCCTAAACTTTTCTGATAAGTGAGCTCCAAAAATTCCCACTATTCCCACCAAATCGATTTTTCAAGCCATTTAGTCTTTTTGTACCAGTTTGTAGCGTATTCAAAAGCTTCTTCCCAAGTCTTGAAGAACTTCATTTCAGAGTTCTTGCTTTCTTGAAATATTATTTTTCCATCTTCTGGATAGCTTGATTCGTTCTCATCTTCAGGCCAAGGAACTACTTCTTCGTTGGTATCGTACATTTCCTTAACAGGGTCAGCCATGAAGTACATTCTTTTCATAAACGTTGTTGGCTTGCCAGAAGTTCCTTTGTAAAAGTAAACTGCGCAAACTGTTTCTTCCTTGTTCAAAACTGGCAAAGCCATAAAATCTGTAACCTTTTTAATTCTCTTGTCTATGCTGTCTAGAATTTGGGTAGTGTAGTAAATTGTTAGCCCTCTCTTCCTGCTTCTCGCCAAAGTGTTTGTTATAAATATTTTTGCCAAAGAGTGAGTTCTAGAATCCGCATTTAGCCAAAGCTCATCTCCGCCAAAAACCCCCTCCCTTATGCTGTTGAAAGTTTTCATAGAGCCGACAAACATGTAAGGTATTTTGTATAAGTGGTAATTCGCATAAACCCTAGCCCCATTTACGAACCACTGCTTCCAAAGCAAGTAAGTCATTGTTAAAGTTTTACCAGCTCCGAGCTCTCCAACTATGGCAATCAATACCATTAGTGAACCACCTCACATTCTACTCCACTCACCTCCTTAATATATTGATTTAGATTCCAAGCCATTTGGTCTTTTTTAGGATAGAGCTTTACTGAAGGCCAAAGGTATAATGGAAACTTCACTTCAAGCTCTATAACTCCGTTATTAACTTCCTTTTCGAACTTAATATTTCCAGGCAGTTTAAACTTTTTCCACTCTTCGTTTACCTCGGCTTCAAATTTATCCAAAGCTTCCATAATTTTTTTGACTTCGTCTTCGCTCAAAGGTTCTGCTTCAACCTTTTTAAAAATCCTTCCTTTCTTCTCAGCGTTTTTAGCAATTACGAACTTCATGTTGCTTGCTCGAGTTTGGGCTTCAAAGCCTCTTTTTTCTTTTGAATATACTCTATCAAAAGGTCTAAGAAAGTCTTTTCTTCCCCTTCTTTATTCGGAGCATTATCGCTCATTAATTCTTCCACCCATCAGCTGGATGGAGCAACTTCAGAGGTTGTAGCACCCGTTGCACTTTCAAGCTTAGGTGCTGCAGCTCTGTGCTTCGCCCTTATCAAGTCTATTAGAAGCTCCAAAAAGCTCTTCTTCTCTTCTTGCTCTTGCTGTTCTTGCATTAATGGGCCATAGTAGGCTTCTTGCAGCGCTTCGCTAACTTTTTGAGTTACCTCACCTTCAGCCACGCATTATCACCTCCTTTTAAGCTAATCCGGATATGAGAGAGACCAACCCTTTACCCTTTTTAGTTTCTTCCATGGCCTCTCTCAATCCGGTTCCAAATATCAGCATCTCTCTTCTGCCGAGCCTCATCCTGGATATTCTAAATTTAAGGAAGTTATCAATAAAATTTCTCATAGCATCCGAATCAAAGTATTCAGCGATGTTTGTCATAACGGATAAGTAAAAAACTTCTTTAGGAGTTAAGTCAGAAAGGCTTTTAAGCTGCTCCCCTTCAGCGTACAAAAGCTCAAGACCAATTCTAGCTATTGCCTCTTCAGGTCCTATAACTCCCCTTTCAAGTATTCTCCTCTTGTCCTCTCTTTGCTCCATTCAACCACCTATATAGGAATGTTTAAGGCTTTTGCTATAGTTCTCATCAAATCGGGATTGAGGAATATTGCTGCCAGGCCTGCGAGTATCAAAATAAAGCCGAGCACCAAAAATACTTTCCTCCAGTTAACTCCTTCAGTTCTCTCAGTCATTCCAACGTACTTCATCATTTCTTTCATGAAGGTCATGTTTGTAAAGGCCTTTGCAAACTCTGGGTTGAACCTCAAATCCCTTTCGTAGAACTTCAAATCTTGTATTGGTTCTATGTAAGTTAAAGAATAGTTGTCAGCAACTTCGTTAAACTGTTCAAAAGCGAGGGGAACCATGCTCACGCTCTTGAAAATGTAGAGAGGTTGCGAAAATATTCCTAACTTGTTGATAATAAATGGTCTAACTTTTCTCGCACTAAATCTGTAAGGACCAACAATAATTTCTTCGTTTTTCAGCTCTCCATTAGCTATTTCGCATGTATAATCGTTGTGGAATATTTGAACTTTAACTTTCAAGTATTCCCACCTCTTTCATTTCCTTTTCCAAAATGTAAAAAATGTTCGCAAGCCTTTTCCCCTTTTCAGTTAGCTTGTAAAATTTTTCGTTCGTGTGTTTCTTTTTAACTTCTTCTATAAAACCTAAATCTCTCAGCTTGTCAGTATTCAGTTTCCAAGAAAGCCAGTTGTCGTATGCGCTTTGCGTTTTAAAGCTGATTTCGCCCTTTTGAAGCGCTTCAACGAAAAACCTAATTGTCTTCATACTAATAAATTTGAAGCTAGCCATATAAATCTTTATTCCTTTAAAGGTTTATATAAATGTTTTTAAATGGTCTTTTCAAGCTTTAATTAGGTGAAAAAGATGGCAGAAGTTAAAGAATATGTTAAGGGTTTCATTCTTGGAGTAGTGGGCTTTTCAATAGCGTTGACAGTAGCTCAGCAAGTAATAATGCCAGCTTTAGCCAACTCAACAATTCCTTTAGTTACAGCTGCAATAGGTGGAACAATAGTTGGTGCAGGACTATTGTTCTTCCTAATTGGGCTGTTCTTCTAAAGCCCACTCTCCTTCATTTTTATTTTTATAAGTCAAATGATTAGATGAGGAAAAAGTTGATTTTCGCAGGTTTAATTTTAGCATTTTTTCTGTTTTTTGGAGTTATTGTAGTTGCACAACAAGTTAGGTACGTTTATCTTTTCGTTCCTAATTCTGCAGGATACAATTCTCTTTCAGAAATAAACATAACAGACCCTGCAAATCCTAAAGAAGTTAGCAGACACTATACAGTTCCTTCAGGATTTTATGGTAATCCTTCAAGAACAGCGATAGACCACTATGGAAATGCCTGGGTTGGAAACAGAGCTACGAACAGCTTAGTTAAAGTTGGAAATCTTGGAAGAGGAACTTGTGTTGATAGAAATGGAAATGGAGTAATAGAAACGTCAAGGGATAATAACAACAACGGAGTAATAGATTCTGATGAAATGGTGGATTTTGAAACAGATGAATGTATTTTGGAAAATGTTGTGCTCCCATATACTCCAGATAATGTTTTTTATATTGGTCTTGTAGGATGTGGTGGCTGTCATTGCTCCGGTGCACAAACGGGAGCAGTAAGTTTAAAACATGTTTTGGTTAAACCGGGAACATATCGCATTGGAATATGGTGCACAGAAGCTTATGGAGAGGAGAGATGCCAATTCAGGTTAAGGATTGATAAGCCTAATCAACCTCCTATATACATAGAAAGCAACGGAGATTATGGTAATATAGAAGTGAGAGCATATCGTTCTGGAGTATATACTGACTGTGCTTACTCGTTTGATGTGATAATCTCAAGAGCTAATATATTATACGACAACTGGTACTCTCAAGATTATTGGCCTAGTTGCGACATTTGTGATTTTTACGCAAAACTGGAAATTGTTGTTAAGAATGTCGATTGGAGCAACATATATCTTGAGATTATTGCTGATGACCATGCTCTGGTAGCTACTGATTCTCCAACCTTAAGCCAGTTAAATGACGGCGCTGGTGTTAGAGCAGTGTGCGTTGATGCTAACGATAATGTTTATGTAGGATTGTATGATTATAGACTTCTTTATCACGTTAGCAAAGAAGGAGAAATACTGAAAAGAATCGATTTGAGCACAGTCGATTGTAACCCATACGGCTGCATGGTTGATAAAAACGGCTTTGTCTGGATATCTTGTATTTCGAACTACAAGCTTGTAAAGTACAACCCAAGAACTGATACATCGGATTCATACTATCAAGGAGTTAATGTTTATGGCATTAGTCCTACGGCTGCTGGAGATGGTGTTGTATTTACCGGGTGGATACATTCTGTTGTCAGAAAGGTTGGTTTGGATGGTAGCATTATTTGGAGCGTTACAGGTCCTTATGCTGGTAGAGGAATAACGGTTGATAAAGATGATAATGTATATGCTGTTGGTTCAGAGTATGGAGATGTATGGAAGTATGATAAAAATGGGAATTTAATTAAAAGAGTTGAATACATTTGTGGAATGCCTACTGGTATTGGTTTGGATTATTATGAAAATGTTTGGGTCGCTTGCTACGACGGTCAGCTGGTCAGACTTGATAAAGAGCTGAATGTTCTTAACAGAGTAACTATTGGAAACTATCATTACGTTTACAGCGACTTTACTGGATATCTTTTGCAAGAAATAGTTGCTCCTCTCCCAGAATACCCGCTAGTTGCTCCTCCATCAGAGTTCATAAACTTAATTCCAATGTTGCTTGGCAATCCGCTCTTCTTCATCATAGTTTTTGGCTTGGCAATTGCTACTTATGTAGAAGGGTTTTTAGCTTCCGGAGGAATAGCGTTCGTAATGACATTCTTGGGAATTTTGCTGCTTTTTGCAATATTCAGCGGAGCAGTTGCGTGGTGGATAGTTCTCGTTTTGGTAGTTTTGATAATTGGCGGGATATTGTTTTTCAAGAGAAAATAAAGTGATTTAAATGCTGAGGGCAAATGAAATTATGAAAAGATGTCTGACATTTTTGGTATTTTTCATAGCTGTGTTTATTATTTTTAAACCATCTTTAGCAGTAGATATATCAGACTGCACTCAAATTAATTCGTCAGGAACTTATTACTTAACTAACGATTTGTATGGCTCAGCGCAAGCACCCTGCATAATTATAAATTCAAGTGATGTTACTCTTGACTGCCAAGGATATACAATATACGGTCCTGGAGTAGGTTGGGGAATTCTGACTATAAACGAAACCTATTCTCCAGGAATTAGAAACAACGTTGAAATAAAGAACTGCAAGATACAGAATTATGAAGTCGGAATTGTTTTGCATGCAAGGAATACAGTAATAAGAAACGTTACAATAAACGGTAATAACATAGCAAACAGCTCCGGATTAGCAATAAGGTATGGACCAATATCTTTAATAGGGGTTTCTGTTACAGCGACGCATATTGGAGCTAGCATAATAGATTCTGACGTTGCAATTGTTCGTCAATTCGCTTCAACTTCAAACAGATGTATGGAATTGAGCGGTATTGGATTCGCTGAAATATCGAAAAGCAGCTTCAACTGCTACGTTAATCTTTACGTTTACGGAAATACAGTGACAGCATTGATATACG
>Ga0185307_1002154_pt1 | contig 10396 bp, 10 predicted proteins | sample LHCtaG_FD_128010 | JGI IMG/M metagenome (GOLD analysis project Ga0185307, IMG submission 128010) | Hot spring microbial communities from Little Hot Creek, USA to study Microbial Dark Matter (Phase II) - LHC4sed_matched (SPADES... | ecosystem: Environmental > Aquatic > Thermal springs > Hot... | reverse complement strand
TAAACTATTTTTCGACGATTAAAAAGTTGAATCAGTTTATTAGTCTCCCCGTCTTAAAAGTTCTACAGAAGAATTAGAAGTTATTCCAAACAAGCCTCATAGCTTCTTCTCTATATACAGAATTTAAGAATTTAGAAATACTCGTGTCTTCTAGGCTGTTAATGGTGTTTGAAAGTATCTGGAAGATAAGATTACAATAGCTCTAAAAGAAGGAGTCGTAGATTATCTTGGTTTTTCTGCTGATGATTTTTATTTCTTTAGTTGGCATTTTTCCTTCAAGCGGCTTAAGCCAAGACCGAACATGAAGGTTGAAGCTTTATAAATCCAATGATTTTTTTTAGAAGCCTATTTCCAACTCGGTTTTCTTCGCAAGATAATATGGAATTATCTGTATGGACGGTGTTTCACGGGAATCCTCATAGTTCTCCAGGGCGATTGTAATCGAGTTTTCTTCTTTTAAAAAGGGCTCGGGCATGTAGAAGTCTTTTTGGGGACCGTTCTTCAAGTATCTTCCTATTAACTCGCCATTCAAGTATATCTTGCACTTTGTCCCCATCGAGTTCAGCCTCAGCATCAATGGGGATATTGTGTCTTCCCTAAGCCTGTAGACGAATTTCCTCCTCAACCATATCAATCTGCCTTTATCCAACGCTTCACCAAGCCTGCTCGAGCTCCAGTGGGAATCGTCAAAGCCGGTTTTAAACCAGCCTTCTTTCTCTCCTAGAAGCCCTTGAGAAATACTCCAACCCTCGTCTAGAACAGCATCGTAGAGCCTTATGCACGGATTATTCCACACTGGTGCACTGGGCATGTTCTCTAAGAGGAAAATAAACTCGTTTTCTTCACCCTGCTTCACTAGGCGCGTTACATCCATGCCTACTTCGCCCTCATCGACGGGGACTGTTCCAGCATGGTTACCGTTTACGAAGAGCATTAGCCTACCCCAGCCTGAGAGGCCGGGCGGTAGGACTGCGCAAACCTTTTTGTCCTCTTTAGGAATAGTAACCACGTATTTGAATAAGAATATTCCCCTCTCTCCCGCAAGGCTTTCAGGGCTCTTAAGCTCCATCCAGCCTTCTGAAAAGCATTCTGACGGCAGGACCTCCATGGGCTTGTTCACAAGCTTAGAGTAGTCCATTGCGGCTGGGATGCCTGGTTTGAGAAACGGCTCGTTACTCAAGATTTTGAAAAAGGGATTCTTCAGCATAATCGTCGTTTCCTTACCGATGAAAACAGGCTCGTTCAAGCCGTTTGCTACAGGAAGTATACCATCATTCCTATGGCCTGTCGACTCTATGAGGAGCATGAGCTCGTTCTCCCCATTTTTCAACAGTTTTTCATTAATTTCAAGCCTAGCAACATGCTTTGCATAACCTAGAAAATGCCCGTTTATGAAAACCGAGACGTAGTCGTTAACCCTCGGTATGAATAATACAATCTTGCCCTCTCCAGCCTTATTAAAAACGAATTTATTGAAATACCAGAAGTGCCCGTTTCCAATCATGCCAAGCGATTCGGGTGGGGGAAGCCCCTTAACTTTAACCCAATGGCTTAGCTTAACACGCTCCAAGTCCTCAACAGCATACTTCCAACCCTCATCGAGGCTTAGAGCATCTTCTTTGAATTCTAAATCTGGAATCACTAGGGAGAGTAGCCATTTCTCATCGTCGTAAGTGCCTTCAACTCTTTTACCGTTAATCCTGATGGCCTTAGGCCTCCACGGAACGATTGCTCTAATAAGCCTCCCGTCTCCCTTCTTGAAATCCATATTCATGCTTAGAGAACGATCTTCAGAAGAATAGCTCCTTAAAAGGTCGAGGCTGGAGATTACAGCTATCCTCTTACCCAAATATTCTACGAACCATGTTCTGGCTGCACGCTCCCTGCTTAAAGCAACTAGTAGTAGTTGAGAGGCTCCGCCAATAAGCTTAAAGAAATCGTCTTCGTAAATCCTAAAGTTCACAGTCTCCCTTGCTCCGCTTAACGGATGTGTCAGAGTAACTTCGTGCCGACTACCAGGATCCCCATACACTATAAGGATCGTTCTGCCGTTGAGGTCGTAAGAGTAGAATACTTGGCAAGTTGAAAACTCTAGGACCCAACCGTTCGCCAGCTTGACTTTGAAAGGCAGTATTAAGGCAGTCCTCCCGTTTAGCCCGACATCCTTCTCGCCAAGACCCTTCAAGGAGACCGTTGCATGAGCCGGTTCAGGACTCCTGTTTGCTAAAAGTATAAAGTTTCCTTTCTCGTGGACCCGCGAGGAAACGCGAATATTGGGATTGTTGCAAGTTGCCAGCTTCTCGTCAACGGTGGAGGATGCGAATATTTCTTTGAAGGATTCTAAGAGCGCTCCGACTAGTCTTATAGTCCAGTACCTTTCACCAAGTTCCCCCCACTCTCTTACAGCAGCCTGATAATCGTATGTTGAAGCAATGTTTTTACCAGTCCAGTAGCCGAAGTTTGTCCCGCCGTGAAACATGTAGAAGTTTATAAGGTTAAACCCTTTGAATATCATCGTTTTCAAAAGCATATCCGTCCACTCGGCCGGGATATCGCCCCTGTCCGTGGGAAGCCTCCCGCTGAGAGAAGTAAACCATCCTCCTTCGAATTCCATGATCATCCTAGGCTTATCAGGCTGTTCCTCAATAAGGCTTTCAGCCTGTTTCTCAGGGCCTTTAAGATCCCAAGGATCAGGATAGATGTCTATGGAGTCTATTACTTGAGTTCCCCTTAGAAACCTGTTCACGTTGTGGACTATGGGGACGTCTATCCCCCTCTCCCTCGCAGCCTCGTAGAGTCTGAGCATGTATGGAACATTACCCCAGAAGTACTCGTTTTCGATCTGAAAAAGGATTACGCTACCGCCTCTTGTTGCAAGATGTCTCCTTATTATTGGAATTATATGGTCGTAGTAGCTTAAAGCATGCTTCATGAAAACCTTGTCGAGCGACCTTGGGACAATGTTTCTACCTATCAGCCAGTCGGGGAGGCCTCCGAAATCCCATTCAGAGCATATGTAGGGTCCGGGTCTAGCTATAACGTATAGGCCGTGCTTCTCGCACAGTTTTAGAAACTCATCGACATCACGCCAACCCGAGAAGTCGAAGCAACCCTCCTTCTGCTCATGCCAGTTCCAAGCGAAATATATGCTTACAGAGTTTAAGAATGCTCGCTTAATCTTGAGAAGCCTGTCCTCCCACAATGCCTTGGGGACTCTGAAATAATGTATCTCACCGCTGTAGATGAACACCGGCTTACCGTTAACCCTCAGCGACTTCTCATCGAAATCTACAACACTCATCTCAATGCCTCCAAGCTGAAATGGAAGCTACCATGGTTCAACACTCAACCCTGTAATCCTCTTGAAATGCTCCAAGTTTCTCGTTACCAAGGCATATCCGTTTGTTAAAGATATTCCCGCTATAATGGCATCTCTTATGTCAACTGATAGCCCTCTGCTTAAAAGATCTGAGAGGATTTCGCTTGATTTCCTAGAAGACTCCGCATTCAATTCTAAAACCCTTATTGAGCCTAGGAGTTCATCAGCCTGCTTAAGGTTTTTCTCAGCATGCTTCGACCTGAAGGCTCCTAAGTAGACTTCAAACGCATTCATAGATGTTGTTGAAATCTCAGCTCCAGCGGAATCGTATTCCTCAGCCTTCTTAACAGCATCTGGATGACCTCTTAACAACGCTACTAGAAAATCAGTGTCCAAGCAGACCCTTTTCATACCTATGCCACAACTCCGAGATCTCTCCGAATATTTCCTTCTCCTCGTCTTCATCCATGACCCATGAGCCGGCGAAGCTTGCTAAGGGTTTTCTAGGAGCCTTGGAGCAGAGCCTAAGTATGACGTCTGTGAAGGATTCTCCCTCCCTCTTCAGCGAGGCTAGTTTCTCGTAGGCTTCGTCAGAAAGGCTTATAGTCTTGTATCCCAACCAGCATCACTATCTATGCATAGAAAATACACGGATTTAAACTTAATGCTAAAGCCCATTTCAAGCCTTCTAAAAACGCACCTTATTTTGCAGTCAGGGAGGTACTAGAACAACCTTTATGGCTCCATCCGTACCCTTCTCACTGTACTCGAATGCCTTTTTAAACTCGGAGAGCGGAAACTTGTGGGTAACGATCTTGTCGACCTCAACCTTCCCCGTGCTAATGTATTCTATTGCAAGCGAATAGCAATATGGACCCAGATGAGACCCGTATATGTCGAGCTCCTTTCTATCCCCGATTATTGACCAGTCTGCTAAAGCAGGCTCCTTGAAGACCCCGAAGATAACCATTCTACCAAGCTTCCTAACCATTTCAAGACCTTGCGTCACCGCGGAAGGATGCCCCGTAGCCTCGATGTAGACGTCGCAACCATACCCGCCGGTCATCTGCTTAACAGTCTTAACTGCATCCTCCCTAGCCACGTTAATCACCATATCCGCACCGAGTCTTTCAGCAACGCTAAGCCTCTCCTCCCTCAAGTCGAGCGCTATGAGCTTGCCCGGGGACTTCATCTTGGCTACTTGAAGCATGCATAACCCCAAGGGCCCCATTCCTGCTATGACAACAATATCTCCCAGCTCTATCCTCGCCCTCTGGACAGCATGAATCGCGCAGCTCAAGGGCTCTATCATTACTGCAAACTCGTCCGGAACATCGTCGGGGACTCTGTGCACTATCGATCCCTCTGGGTACTTCATGTACTCAGCAAAACCACCGTCATCATACCCTCCTTGGAAACCGAAAACATAGCCGCGTTCGCACATCCAGTATTTCCCGCTCTTGCAGAAACGACAAGCGTGGCAGGGGAGTATCTGTTCCGCTATCGCCTTGTCACCGACTTTAACCCCCTTATTCTCCGCTCCGGGACCAAGCTCCACAACCTTACCTATGAATTCGTGACCGGGGATGACTGGTGGCTTAACGTAAGGATGCTCCCCTCCCCAGAGAGAGGGTGCTCCATGATAACACTTCACATCGCTCGCACATACTCCGCAAGCACCAACCTCCACAAGAATATCCCCTGGCCCGACTTTAGGAGTGTCAACATGCTCAAGCCTGTAGTCGCCTGGGCCGTAACATACAACAGCTTGCATCCTGCTCTTAACACTCATGAGGAATTAAGAGTAGATGATGAGGATATATTCTTTCCTCTAAAAATTGATGAAAAGTCTTTTAGAGCCTGTTTAAAATTTCTGCGAAATCCTCTTGGCTGAGCCTCCAACCCATTGCTCCAACGTTCTCCTCCACATGCTCAATCCTCGAGGCCTTTGGAATGGGCACAACCGGCTCTATGCAGATAAGCCAGTTCAAAGCCACTTGAATAGGGGTTTTGCCGTATTTTTCACCGATCTTCTTAAGCAGCCTGTTCCCCGCTAAAGCTCCCTTCTCTATGGGAGTATAAGCCATGTACATCATGCCTTCCTTTTTAGCATATGGTATTACTTCAGAATAATCCTTTCTGTAAGTTGGGCTAAACCTGTTTTGGACAGCAGCTATATCATTGTTTTTCAAACAGGCCCTTGCCTCCTCAATACCCTTCACGTCGAAGTTGCTTAAACCTATGTGCCTAATTAAACCCGTTTTAACAAGCTCCTCCATCGCCCTCATGGTTTCGCAAATAGGTATGTCAGAAGGCCAGTGTAGAAGGTAGAGGTCAATATGTGTCCCAAGCCTTCTAGAGCTCTCTTTAGCAGCTTTTAAAACATCTTCATAACGTGCGTGAGTAGGCCAGACCTTAGTCACTATGAACAGTTCATCCCTGTCGAAATCTTTTATCGCCTTACCCACCAGCTCTTCGGACCTCCCGTTAGCATATATTTCGGCAGTATCTATCATCGTCGCCCCCAGCTCGATGCCTCTTTTAAGCGCAGCGATACATGCGTCATCCATAGACTTGTCTTCACCCATTCTCCATGTTCCAAGACCAAGGCTGGATACGCTACGCCCCAGCTTCTTGAAGAACTTCGTATCCATAAGATTGGAAGAGGGATGGTTTCTGATAAGTCTTTTACGAAAGCTCATTAGCAGATATTTTCGGGATAAACATAAATATTATAAGCCGTTTATTTTTAACGTGATCCAAGATGTACCAGTCTAAGAATTTTGAACACTTGCTTGGGTTGAAAGGATTCAGCGACCAATTGCTGAAGAACCATTTCACACTCTACCAAGGCTACGTTAATAACACGAATAAACTGCTCGAAACCCTTAATCTCTTATTAAAAGAGGGGAAAACCGGGACGCCGGAGTATGCTGAGCTTAAACGCAGGCTCGGCTGGGAGTGGAATGGAATGAGGCTCCACGAGTACTACTTTGGAAACATGTCGAAAGAAGGCTTCGAATTAGAAAAAGATTCAGAATTGTATAGAAAGATTGTTGAAGACTTTGGCTCGTATGAAAACTGGGAGAAAGACTTCAAGGGGGCTGGAGCAATACGTGGAATCGGATGGGTCACACTATACTATGATCCTGTGGCTGGAAGACTGTTTAACGTTTGGATTAACGAGCATGATGTTGGACACTTCTCGGGAGCGAACCCTTTATTGATAATGGATGTTTTCGAGCATGCTTACATGATCGACTACGGGCTGAAGCGTGTAGATTATATTGAGGCGTTCTTTAAGGCAATTGATTGGAAAACGGTTACTGATAGATTTGAAAAAGAATAGTATACGTTTCCATATTTTTCAATTCTACGAAAGATTCTTTAAAAAGAGTGTTTAGAAACTTTCTCGAAAGTTCCACATAGCTCTATCTTCTATGCTTCTGAAAACACTCCCTACAATAGACAGGCCTGCCTTCAGTCGGCTTGAACGGAACTTCAGCTTCCTTACCGCAGTCCGAGCATATTATCTTATACATCTTCCTCGGCCTATCTCCATACCCTGAATTCAACTTCTTCACCTCCTTTAAATTATTGGAATGCTTGCCCTCAAAAGACAAACAATCCGACGAAGCAAACCCTACTTGCTTTTAAAGATAGCGGTTTGAAAACAATTTTGTAAAAAATCGTTAAAAAACTAGATTAAAGCTCATTTTATTGGTTTTTAACTAAATATCGGTTAGTTTATTGAAATTAATCGTTATTAACGATTTTTTCCCAAGATTTTAAAAACTTATAAGTATGGAGAGAACGTTTAAAACGGTTGATGAAAAAAATGGTATCTTGGAGAAGAGCGTTTAAAGCAGCATTGGTTCTTTTAGCGTTTTCAATACTCTGGGGGATTATCGGAGGAATTATTATATTTGCTGGAACACTCGTTGGCACAACGGGAATTCTTCTCACCGCACTCTCTGACCCGACTAATATAGGGGCATATCTTGGCAGTATGGCAGTTACCATCATAATATGCGTAATCGGTGGGCTGATATCGTTCCTTGGGACATGGGCTTCTGCCTTCAGAATAGCAACCAATCTTGCAATTGAAGAAATGAAGAAAACGATGTCAGTTGCAACTACTCCACCTGTGGCAACTCAAGCAGTGGGCACTTCGCCAACTTGTCCTACCTGCGGGACTCCGTTAACATATGTACAACAGTATCAAAGATGGTATTGTCCAACTTGCAGAGAATACCGGTAGGTTTTTAAAAACAATTTTTTATTCTTTCTACAAATCTCTTAGCTTCTTCAATCTCCTTTTCTCCAGGCTTTCCTTTGTTTATTCCGCCGAACGGCTTAACCCACAATGGATAAGTATCCCAACCCCTGCAGTCGAACTCCCCCAATACTTTGAATCCCTTAGTAATCAACATGTTTTTAAGATGCTTATTGAAGTCGTGTATCAACGGTATTCTTCTCAGACCGCTCGTAGAAAATATGAACGCTGCCTTACTGTTTTGACGAGGAAGCCTATCAATAAGTTTGAATATACTGGCATGATGCTTCCCAAAGTATATTCCTGAACCGAATCCAACTAAATCGTATCTAGAGATTACGCTCTCATCCACTTCGGCTGGTCTAACTAGGTCCGCTTTAAGAACATCGCCAATAGCCCTAGCGATTTTCTCAGTATTCCCATGATGCACCGAGACGTATACTATTAGCGTTTTCATTCTATAACCTTTTTCATCACGCATTAAGGAAGGAATCTTTCTAAGAATTTCCTAGCAACTATAAGCCCTTCTTCATAGTCAAAGAATGGATCCTCATGCTCTATGCTTAACGCGTAATCATAATTGTGTTTTCTAAGAACAGTTATGAAACTGGGCCAATCGAGTTCTCCGAAGCCCGGTAGTCTATGGGGACACCAGCCTTCGCTCCTTATTCCGTTTTCAGCAACCCTACCCCAGAGTATTTTAGCGTCTTTAACATGAGTATGGTATATTCTCTCTCCGAACTCGTCAGCGGCCTTAATCACGTCGATCATCTGACATATTAAGTGGCTTGGGTCGAACTCTAAGCCTAAGTTTCTTGAGGAAAGTGTTTCGAAAATCCTCCTCCATATGTCTGGCCTGTAAGCAAGATTCCCGGGACAGTTTTCAATAGCTATTTTAATCCCCCTATCCTCAGCCAAGTTGATTATCTCCGGCCATACTTTATTCATCTCCCTAATATTGTCTTCAACACCGCCAGGATAGAGGCCAATCCACCCGGTTACGACTGGGACCTCTATCTTGTAAGCTGCCTCAATCATCTTCTTGAAGAATTCCTTAGCAACCTTCCTCTTCTCCTCAATAGGGTCTAGAGGATTACCGTAGAATCCTATTGCAGATATTATTGTTTTCGAAGAGCCGAGCATATTTTTAACCACGCGAGGATCGGAAATAGTCTCCTCCACGTTGAAAAACGTGTTCCCAGGGCCTGTAGCTATAGAAATAGATTTGAAGCTGTTTACCTCAGCCCATTCAAGCGTTTTCTCCAAGTCGCCGAGCTGCCCACTGGTTAAGAAGCCTATGAACATTGTTCATCTAAAGATATTTGAGAAAACATATAAGCCTTTGCTTACAGTATCGTAAAATCAGAAAACCTTTTTCTCAAAGCACCTCATGCTTTCCACATGAATAAGACCAAGCAGGAATTGAGGGAAGAAGTGTGGAGGAGAATGGAAGAGCTTAAGATAGCGCGTTTCCCAGGAGCATTCGGAAGAATCCCGAATTTTATAGGTGCCGAGAAAGCTGCTTCGATGATTACGCACCTCCGGGAATGGAAAAACGCTCAGGTTGTTAAGGTTAATCCCGATTCGCCACAAGCATCTGTTAGAAGACTAGCACTATTAAGCAATATGGTTCTCATAATGCCTACACCGAGGCTTAGAAGCGGTTTCCTAATCTTAGAGCCTGCTAGGATCGATAAGAAGGATTATGGTTTTGCTTCAACGATTAAGGGAGCCTTCATCCACGGGAGGGAAATCAAGCCTTCGGACCTCCCTAGGATAGACCTAGTTGTTGCGGGAAGCGTTGTAGTGAATGAGCAGGGTGAGAGAATAGGGAAAGGCGGCGGATACTCCGAGTTGGAGTGGGCAATAGCAAGAGAATACCGAAAAGTCGATGAGGATACTCCCATAGTTACTACGATACATGATGTCCAATTGGTTAAAGATGTTTTCGAAATCGCCCCGTATGATCTGCCTATGGATTACGTAATAACACCATCTAGGGTTTTAAGCATAAGTAGAAAGAGAGAGAAGCCCAGAGGAATCTATCGGGATTTTATTACTCCTGAAAAAATTAATGAAATTCCTATTTTGAAGGAAATACTCGATCGGAAAGGAGTGAGTAAACGTTAATCCCATACTTCTCTCTTTTGCAGAAGAACTGTGTGATTGAAATAGAATCTAACATTACTAACGCTATTATCTTAAACGAAAAATCTCAGGTTTAGAGTGTGAAAACTTAATAAATACATTAGTGTAGGAAGAACCATGTCCTACGGTTATTTTGACGATGAGGCTCGCGAGTATGTCATAACGAGGCCAGATACTCCAACACCCTGGATAAACTATCTTGGTCAGGAAGAATACTTCGCGATGATATCCAACACTGCAGGAGGATACAGTTTTTACAGAGACGCGCGCTACAGACGTATTACTCGCTATCGCTATAATTCCGTCCCGGCAGATCAGCCTGGAAGATATGTCTATATTAGGAATGTGGAAACGGGAGAGTACTGGTCTCCAACATGGCAGCCGGTTAAGCGCGCTCTAGACCGCTATGAGTGCCGCCACGGCCTCGGTTATACTCGCATAAGCGCCTCATACCGTGGGGTTGAAACCCAAGTAACTTACTTCGTACCCTTAGGGCAGACGCTAGAGGTCTGGCGCTTGAAGATAAAGAATAACAATAACAAGCCAGTAGAGCTCCAGCTCTTCTCCTACGTAGAGTTCTGCCTCTGGGACGCTTTAGATGATATGACGAATTTCCAGAGGAATTTTAGCATCGGCGAGGTGGAGGTCGAGGG
>Ga0185307_1002151_pt1 | contig 10403 bp, 6 predicted proteins | sample LHCtaG_FD_128010 | JGI IMG/M metagenome (GOLD analysis project Ga0185307, IMG submission 128010) | Hot spring microbial communities from Little Hot Creek, USA to study Microbial Dark Matter (Phase II) - LHC4sed_matched (SPADES... | ecosystem: Environmental > Aquatic > Thermal springs > Hot... | reverse complement strand
TCCAAATAGAATACTGAAGATGTAGTCCATAATGGAAGAGTCATCCAATTGCTTTAAGACACCTCATAATCTTCAGAAGAATCTACATATTTTTCTACAGATAATTTACTCGGTTTCTAGATAATAACGTTTGGAGTAATACATTTTAAAAGATTATATATCTTAATAAATTGTCCAAACACTTTTCTAAGCCTAAAACTATCCGATCTAGCTTCCAACTAGCTAAGAGGAAAGCCTTCAAATTAGTATGGGAGGAGGTGGAAGAACTATTAGGAGAGGATATGGAGATGGAAGCTCTGAGTCTGCAGAGGTATACGCTACCGCATAGATTTGGTTAACGAATTACCTTTAGAAGAGTAAATCTCTCCTCATGCTAGACATCTTCATTATCTAAATATGTGCCGCATCCGCATGTAAGTTTTCATGGTTTTAGGTATAATAAGAGTTGAGTTCTTTAAAAATAGTAACATTATCTAATCTTCTGGTAGGGTTTTCCACTCAATGAACTTCCATCCCCACACCTTTTTCACATAATGGATGAAATATGTTCTCCCTTCCTCTTCAGGTTTCCATATCTTCAAGTCAACCTCATCAAGCCCTAAGCCCTCCGGCAACATGCTAACCTTAACCTCTGATCTGTTGAATGATTGTGCAATCTCGTGATTTAGTGAAGAAACCTCTCGCATTATTTCACTTATTATACGAAAACTTCTCATGCTTTTACGTGCAAGGAATTTTGTGATGGTGTTTTCTAGTTTATCCTCGGGCCAGAAATCCGGAGACGTGCTATATACGACTGCTGTGATTCGTCCTTCCAATGATGCTTCCGGTCTTTTCTTCCATGACTTTTCCTTCGTTATTTTCCAAACACATGTAGGAAGTTGGTATGTTTCTATATTCGAGGTGGTCTTTAGCCATCCTCTACTTACGGCAAAGTTTATTAAGCGTTCTATGCCTCCAAACGGTATCCCAAGTATAATTGCTAGTTTCTTCTTATCCATTGTTTCACCATGCCTCCTCTTGATGAATTCTCCTAAGTTTAGCCTGTAATAGTACCCACCAAACCTGAAGACTACGCCCTTTGCTTCCAACATTGAAAGTATTTTATGAAGTCGAGACTTCACGTTACCCTTTGCCCTATCCGTGTACCTTGATAATTCGCTACACAATTGTCCGAACGTAGCCCTATGCCTTCTGTCTAGAATATCTACTACAAGTTTCGCCATATTGATCCTCTTAATATTGTAACTGAACACATCATCTTCTTCTAGAGATGACCCATTAGTTTCAATTTCAAACATAAATTCATACTTGGGATCGTTTATCAGTTGATTGGAACAAACTAGTTCCCCCGTTCTCTTATCAATATACCAATACTCCTTCATGAAGCTGTTTCAGCCTCTCCTTTACAATACTTGTTCTTAAAACTTATTCTCCGAACATAATCGTTGTTCCTAATATAATTGTCTGATTTTTGACGTACCCTCGGACCTTACTACTTCATACACTCTGTCTGCTGCCTCTTCTAGTTCACGATCATGTGATACTATTATGACCTGCGGAATTAGGCGAACACCACCCTTAAAGTCCTTGAGTAAATTTACTAGCTCCCTTCTTCTCTCTGAGTCTAGGTGAATTGTCGGCTCATCCATAATTATGCATTTAAGTGCTTCTCCTACCAGTGAGGCCGCTATACTCAGCCTCAGAACCAATGCTACAGCAATCTTCTCCCCTCCACTCAGCATCTCAAGGGTCTGCTCTCCAGCTGGGCCATGAATTATTATGTTGAAATCTTCATCTATGTTTATATCGTAGAAGGGGAGATTGAATTCTCGCAGAAAACGTTTTGCGGATTCTTCTACTAACGCTGAAGCATGTTTCCTAATGACCTTCTGCAAAGCGTCTTTATGGAATATTCTGTCGCGAATTTTTTCTAATGAGTTAACGTATCGATTCAGTTTATCATATTCTTCTTGGAGAGACCGTAACTTATTTATTTCTTCTTCGATAGTTCTTTTCTGTTCCTGTAGACTTTTGATTTTTTCCTCGAGTCTAACGATCTCTTTCTCAATCTCTGATTTTTCATTCCTCAGATTTTCATATTCAATTTTCTTTAAGCTATGTTCTTGTTCATCATATTGTAAAAGATTGATCTCTTCATTTAATTTCTTAAGTATTCCTTCCATTCCTTCTACTTCATTCACAAGTTCTGAAATGGTTTGGTCAAGCTGCTTAATCTTCTCTTCTAGATTCTCTAAATCTTTAATACTGGCTTGTTTTAGGACCCCCTCAGCCTCAATATATCTCGTGACATATGGTTCTAATTCTCTTAACCTTTCCTCATATTTGCTAATCATGTTTGTGAGTTTGTCATGGTTATCTTGAAGCTCTTTCAAACCTTGAAGCTCAACTTCTAACTTCTTAATTTCTCCGCTCACTTTTTTCACCTCTTGTATCCTTTCTTCAATAGCTTTTACATCTATCCCCTGTAACTTTATCTTTTTCTCATCAACATTTTTCATATTTTCATTAAGCTCCTGTATCTTCTTCTGGATATTCTCTATCTCACTCTCAAATATTTTCTCTCTTCTAGACAATAGTATCCTGACAGGTATAGCTATGATGAGTGGAAGGGTTGATAGTGGAAGTGGTGCTATAGGTGTAACTAGGAGAAGTATTATTAGGAGGATGGTTACCACGGCTCCAGCAATTCCTGAGACAGCCTTCAACAATTTATATCTCTCTTTAAGATACATCTTGTCTATAAGGATGTCTTGTAACTCTAGATATTTGTTTTCTAAATCTTGATAGGTTGTTTCTAAATGTTGACAGATTCTTGGATAATATACTGACAGCCCGTTCGCATCTAGAGAATGTCCAGCAATCTCTCTAAACCTTTCAAGTTCCCGATTTATTCCTTCTTCTATCATTTGTACACGAGCCTTCTTTTTCTCAACATCATTCTGTATAGATTTCATTGCTTCGATTTCCTTTTCCACTCTTCCCTTCTCATCTTTGAGCTTTCTCAGATCTTTTCTTATCCACTCACATTCTTTGTAGTAACCTTCACATTCTTGTAAAACCTTTCTAGCGGATTCTAGTTGTTTTAGTTGGCTACTCATACTATCTTGTTTAGCCTTCTTCTCCCTAATCTCTCCATCCAGCCTTATTATATCGGTTTTGAGATCATTAAATCTTCTTGCTTTTTCTTCGAGCTCATCAAGCATACTCTTTACATCTTTTATCTTGTAATCGACTTCACTCAATCTTTTATTCTGTTCTTCAAGTTCGGCCTCCATACTTAAGAGTTCATCTATTATCTTTTGTAACGTCTCTTGTTTTTCTGATAATTTTTCACACTCACCTTTTAATCTTTTTCTCTCCTCTTCTAGGATGTCTATTGGCCCCCTCATAACCCTCCATATATTATCTAATTCACCTACCCCCAGTAGCTGTCCGACGACCTCCTTTCTTTCATGTGGTTGAACATCTAACAATCTAGCGATCTCACCTTGCTTAACATAGATTGCGTTTAAGAAGACCCGCTTATCCAGCCCCGTTAGCTTCATGATCTCTGGGACGATGGTCCTCTCCCCTGAGTCTGGGCGAACTAATGGAATACCTTCATCTATATTTTTCAAGGATCCCACTGCAGGCCTACCGCGTGAGAGCCTCCATTCAACTTCATAGTCTTTACCTCTTATTGAGAACTTAAGCTTGGTACTTGCATTATTTGACTGCCTTTTTATGAGGTTTTCATCCTTACCTCTACCATGCTCCTTGAAGAGAGCATAGGTTATACCATCAAGTAACGCTGTCTTCCCAGCACCGTTCTCCCCTACTATGACCGTCACTCCTAACGGAAATTCTACGTGTACATCATTGTATGAGATAAAGTTTTTCAGGTAAACCTCTTTAACAATCATTTAACGTACGCCTCCCAAGCTGTCTCTGTTCAGTAATATGAAATTCCTTAGCGCTTCTTCCCCATCTCTATGGAAGATTCTGTAGATCTGTAAAGCTAGGTTAGATTCTTCTTCTGTTAGCCCAGCTTGAGATGAGCTGTCTTTGATGAGTTTCTCAATGTCGAAGCGTGTTAGGTCGATGTGAGGTGAAAACCTGCTCTCAAACCCTTTTGAGATATACTTGACATCGAGGCAGCCTCTATCGATCATGTCTTTAATAACTTCATTAAGCTTTCTGCGATCAAAGTCGTGATCCTTTATTATTAGATGTAGTAGAGGCTTCTTATGTTGGTTGATAATCCAAGTATACACTTTTTCAAGAGGCTCCTTAAGGCTTATCTCGCATATCTCCTGAGGCCTTATAGATGTTAGGTTTACTTTCTGGACTCCTGGCTCAGAGCCGGACAAGTCTACCATGTAGAAACCCTTCCCCTCATTCTTCCAATATATTATTTCATCTCTAGACATGATGTCAATGGAGCCTGGATATGCAGCTATCCCAAGACCTTTGCTAATGACTTGTCTTGCATGTTCATGGCCTAGAGCATAGTAATGATAATTTTCTGGAAGATCATTTAAAGTTAACCCGCTTAAAGTATCGGAGGATGAGACATGTGTAAGCAATATCCGTTTCCCTGGCCTCTCTTGGGCCTGCCTTGAAAGTTGCTCTAGCTTCTCAAGACGTCCTTCAGAAAGGCTTGGCGGAGCCCTATCCATGCCGGTGATTACAATCAGCCCGTCACCAGCCTCTATCTCTACGTTTTTTCCGTCTATATGTTTAAGAAGCTTCCCCTCGAAGAGTACTGTCGGGGGCCACTCGCCAACCCTCCTAGGGAAGTCATGGTCTCCTAGAACACAGTAGACTTTAACCCCTCTAGAGCTTAGCTTCTCTAAGCTTAACTTCATGCAGTAAAGAGCTCTAACTGGCGGTCTACATGAATGGAATACATCTCCAGCGATAAGGACTAATTCTACATGCTCCCGGAGAACCTGCTCCATAGCTTCGTTAAAGGTTTCATAGAGGTCTTCCTCCCGCTCCAATAGACCATATTGTCTGCAGCCTAGGTGCAGGTCGGCGAAGTGAGCGATCAACGTCATCTCGGCCCACCCCACTTTCTGAAATTATCCCAATCCTTATAACGTTGTTCTTCCTCCCTTCTCTCTTCTTCAACGTATGTTAAAGCTTCATCCAATAGTCGGTCTACATCTATGTCTGCACCCCCTTCCAAAGTCTCTCTCCTCCTTACCTTTATTATTGCAGGTAGAGATGTAATCTCTCCTACTACTACTGCTTCGCCTCTATCTAGGCCTGGCAGATCTTCAAACAGATATTCACTAAGCCTCTCCGAAGCCTCTAACACCGTCCTCTGGTCAATTGGATTGGTAATCTTCATAATAATCTGACTGTTACATTGGCTCAACACATCAGGATTTATCTTTGAAGGCCTCTGGGATATTGCTATGAGGAATAAACCAAATTTCCTGCCCTCGCTAGCTATCCTCTTAAATAATGGTAGCGATAATGTTTCTCCAGACTGGGGAGGGGGAGCGAACCTATGAATCTCCTCAACTACAAGAAATATTGGAAATTTGTAGGATTGGCCTCTCTCCTCCATCTTAACTTCTATCAATTTCTTAAGAATAAAATACACAATGAGATCGGCCTCTCTGTCAGGTATACCTGATAAGTCTATTATGGCGGCGTGCTTAGGCTTGAGAAGGTCTTCCATAAGGATCGTCGTTGTATCACCAAAAATGTTAAAGTTCTGTAGCTTCTGAATGTAGTTGAGAGCCCTCTCAACGGAGTCCACCCCTCTCGACACTCTCAGCTTATCCTCCAATAATGTGGTTAGAGATCGGACTGTAACTTCATTATGTCTCTTCTTTATTTCATCTATTGAGTCCCTAACCACCTTTCTAATCTGTGTATACTTTTCATGAATGCCTGTTATGTAAAATATCTCATGAAGTGTTAAATCTGAAAACCTTACCGAAAGCTTTCTAATATTCTTAACATTTATATCCTTGATGTACTTAATCAAACTTTCCTGAGATGAATATACCTTAACTCTATCAGCAAGCGACTTAGGCCAGTTTTCTGCCTGAACCGCTAGCTTTACGTGGTCGGCATGAGGGTCTATAACTATGAGTGTGGCTCCTTGTTTAAGTAGCTCTTCTATAACAACGCCTGCCAGATAGCTTTTCCCAGCTCCTGTTTGAGCAATAATTGCGACATGCCTCATGAATCCTCGAATCGAGAAATGAACTTTGACATCCTCCCTTGTGACCAGGTTACCGACATAGATAGTCTTTTCTCTCCCAGCATAGAGACGTTCAAGTAATGTTCTAGGAGCTAAAAATACAGGGGAGGCAGGATGAACTACGTACCTCGGTCTATATGTTACCTCAAGAGAGCTGTCGTTCATGAACTTTTCTATGTCTTCAATGCATGCTAGTACCTTCGCCTCTCTAAGATGTTTAAGTTCCTCAATCTCGGCGCTTATCAACTTAGATACCGCGGAGAATTCCAACTCTCTGTTTAGAATTGAGCTAAGGGAGACGGCGTTCTGAATCTGCGCTACCACGACACCTTTATTCAGAGGTGTGATTACGTACTCCCATACAGGCACAGTATAGCTTAGCTCTGGTTTAATTATGAATATGAAGCTTAAAGGTTTGGCTTCCCCAATTACCACCCCGACCTCTTTAAGAGCCCCGAAAAATCTTTCAAGATCACTTAAGACTTGGCTCATTCCTTACTTATTATAGTGAGTCTATACACTAATAAAATTTTACAGCATTTCTAGGAAGCGTACCCTATCTGTCTACCCTATCTGGCTCCATATATCTTAAGCTAAGCTTATTGCATGCCTCAGCATCACATATAATCCAACACGTGGAAATAGAGTTCAATCCGAGGCTAATGGTACTGAGACTTTTCTTGTAAAACGAAATATTTGTTAGAATCTTTTTAAGTCTCCTCTACACCTCTCCTAGCTAGATCAATTCTACCAACTGTCTTCAGAAGAATTTGATATATTATATCTGAATTCTTCCTACTTATCCTAGCTTTCCTATCAGCTTCATACAGCCATATGTTATATATTTCCTTGCTAGCATACAATTCTTTCAACACACCTACAATCTCTTCGGTAGTAGAGATATTGTTAGCAGTCTTCAGCCTATCTACGTTAAAAAATCTCTCGTCGACTTTAAAAACGTATGATGGAGCATCTATCTTTAGAGGATAGTCCTGTAACCCTAATCTAAGATAGAATGAGCAGACAGAGCATATTTTGAGCATTTTCTCTGTTACTACCCTAACATCTTTAACATGATCTGGACCAAGTTTGAAATATCGTAGAGTTGCATCTTCAACATTCTCGCTAATTTTTCTAAAGAGTTTCTGAAGTTTTAAAGATGGACCTAATAGGATCGGATTTGTAAATCCTAACCCTCTTATATAATTCTTCAGTAAGAAGAGATCTGGCGTCCTCCTCACAAATTCCTCTACTATTGAATGGACTCTTTCCAGATAGAGCCCATACTTCTTTCTCAACCTTTGTGAGAGTTCTAGAGCTTCCACAGGGTTATCATATAATAATGATAGAAGAGTCTCAACATGTTGAAGATCCTTTGGTTCTAAAATTGATGAATTGCGTAGACGCTTTAATTCTTCCTCAAAGAGTTTTTCTAAGATATATTCTTTTAGAAAACGCGATGAACTAAATTTGCTCACGCTTACCAATGTAATCTTCTTCTCCTCTGCTTTGAGAAGAAAACTAGTCAACTGGTCGTAGAAGCGAAGCAAGATTTCACCATATTCCGTCGGAGCATTTCTAGGGGTTATGGGGAGATGCGACATCAATCCATAAAGAGAGCCATCTAAAAACAGTATATCATTACTACTCATGTTTGAAATAGCTTGCTCTGCTAATTCTAACTCCAAGGTTCTCATTAACAGGAATCCAATACCTCGACTCGGCGGATATATAAATCTACAAATACTCTTTGATGTCTCAGGGATGTTTCTTGCGACAAGATAGGATGAGGCAATTATGATGGATCCTCCATTATCTAATCTATATTTGATGAGTCCACCGTCTATTGCAGCTATCCGCTCAGGCAATTTAGTACCGCCTTCTGGAATATTCTTCCACATATTCTCCATTAACAAACCAACTTCTTTTAGAATTGTAGACTGAGAAGCAGATACCTTTCTACTGATCTCATCACCATGGTCCTTTAAATAATTGAAAATACTATCAATAGTATAGCTCAACTCTTATTACTCCTCTTCCTAAATAGGTTTACTTAAAAAATTATTTATAAACTTAGATGCTAATGTTGGGTCTACATTGTTATCAGAGCAATAGAAATCCAACCTGATTGCGAGCATGCTTTAAAGCTAAAAACTCTCTTGAAAAACAGCTCTTTTAATCTTAGATTATACGATTTTTCGTTACTTCACAACAGCGAAAAGATATAGTCGAAGATGTTCAAAATGTTATTTAAAATACCAGTGTAAGAGATTTTTGACCCACATATATTGGGACACTGGACCAAGAATTATAACTACATGCAATCTCTATAGTGAAAAGAGAAAGAACTTTTTCTACCCCTAATTTCAAAACTCCCTTAAGTAGCATGAAATACTACAGATACTCAGATTGTATAAAAACTGAGAAAAATTTGAGTTTTCGTAGGATTAAGAACTAGTGTTGCTCGAAGCACTTGGAGAGGTGAAGAGAAGGCTTATTGAAATTTGGTGATTCTTATGAATATCCCAGCTTTGTATGCAATTTCAGAATTTATTTCTCACATAACTTCCAATTAATAGTTATGAGGGTTTTTCGTCCTCTCACAATTGCAATAATGCTTAATAAATTATTTAAAAGGATCTTCAAAAGCATAATCTAAGACCTCTTTGATTTGAATTTACGGAGAAACTATTAAAGGAAAAAAGATATTTGATATCCTAATTTTGATGATGTCTCTGCTTACACTTTTCATAGCTGTCTTCACAATAGCTTTAAAACTACTTGTTAAGAAGTTAACCCCTCAAAGTTAAAATTGGTTAAGTGCTTAATGTTCTTAGAGCTTAGAAATTAAGACGCTCAGAGACTAAATGAAAAATAAAAAATTAAGAAGTTAGAAAGAATGAAACCCAAGGAAGAGCTGATGGACTGTTTTTATTCACATCTTTAAAGTGATTTACCTTAGAAGTCATGATCTCTTGATTAATAGTTTAGCATTTTTAATCTAAAGCTATACTTTTGGTTTAACCTCCAATTAGCTAAGAGGAAAGACTTCAAATAAGTATGGGAGGAGGGGTTGTTGGTGTTTCTCGACTCTATGATCTCTCTAAGCTTTCCAAGATATTCATCAACTTCTCTCCTTATCATCTCTCTATGCTCCTTGATTTTAGCGTACGCCTCACTTGGCGGATATTTTAGTATAATCATCCTTCTATATGCTTTCTCTTCATGTCTTAGCTGTAGGTTCCGTAATAGCTTTAAGCATTTTAGACCAGTTAGCTGGTACATATAGTAATTTTCTCTCTTTTTATATACTTGGCCACCAAACCACTCTCTGATCCACATTAATAATTCCTTATTGGTGTTTCCGACGAAAATCGCTGGAATGTAATGGTATCGATATCCTCCATCGGTTTTTCTTTTCCTGCCCTTGCATACTGTTATACATCCCTCCGAGTCGATGACCCCGTTAAGGTGGCTTATCGCATCTTCCTTGTTTTTAACTATCTTTTTGAGAAATCCTATACGGTCCTTTTTATATTTGAGCAGAAAATCAAATGTTGGGTCTAAGTATGTCCATAGTCTAAGTGCGTATGTTGAGCGCCCGACTAATTTATTGAAGCGTACCTGCTCTTTGATAGTAGAATATTGTTGGAATAGATTCTTAAACAATGAAACGGATGCTGGATGGGTTGTCGAAAGCATGGCAAAAATACATTTCCTATTTCTTGTTACATAAAGATCTTCAGAGTGGCCGCAGAGATATAGCATCTCCTTCTTATCACCATCGAATGGCTTCTTCGGTTCTCCATGATACCTTGGAATACCGTATTTGATTAGATAATAACGGACGCTCGATGGGTCCCTGCTGTATATTTTTGCAAGCTTGTATGTTGATTTATAAATTCCATATAATCTCTTTAGTTCATCTTTTGTAGGCGGCCAGCCGTCTTCTTTCTTAGTTACTGTTTTCTTTCGACCACGTGTATTTCTAGGTATTCCGTAGATCATCATTCGTATCCGTACCGTCGTAGGACTCTTCCCAACCATCTTTGCAATCTTACGTATCGACTTGTGTTTTGAGTATAGTCTCTGTAATTCCTCCCTGCTCGGCGGCCAGAAGATTTCTCTACCCATGCTGCATCACCTCCCTTCCACCCGAGAGGCGGATCTCAGGCTT
>Ga0185307_1002149_pt1 | contig 10407 bp, 9 predicted proteins | sample LHCtaG_FD_128010 | JGI IMG/M metagenome (GOLD analysis project Ga0185307, IMG submission 128010) | Hot spring microbial communities from Little Hot Creek, USA to study Microbial Dark Matter (Phase II) - LHC4sed_matched (SPADES... | ecosystem: Environmental > Aquatic > Thermal springs > Hot... | reverse complement strand
AAGAAAGTTTTAGAGGTATGTATAAACAAGCCACTTATTCTCATCGATAAAGGTCCATGGTATCCTGAAGCTTCCCAATTGGACTTGAATGGACTTATAGAACATTTAGTGAGAGAAAACGCATTGAACGATGGTTTAGAACTATGAAAACAGAACAAAAAGATTCTTTAATAACTTCCCAGTAAGAAAAATGCCTATCATTAAGATCAAGCTATTCATAAGGCTATTTACCTTATGGTATAACTTCATAAGACCACATCAAACCCTAAAAAGACCACCAGTAATACCAATAACTTGACAGTATCAATTATAGATGAAGTAAAACTTTAGAAGTTTTTCAATTATTAAAAACGGATATATTCAAAAGAAAGAAGTTGAAATTACTCTTTAGGTTTTTCTTTTATCCACTATATTTTTCATTAGACTTTATTCTATTAATTAATGTAATTCATCACCATATTTTCCAAAATCTTTGAGAAAGATAGCTATCTCACCTACCAGGAGATCTATTAATTTCTGACCTTTTTCTTTCGTTGCTAACCTTGGGTCACCTCTATTGACACCACTTATACTATACTCATCCTCAATTTTAGCGTAAAAGCGCTCGTAACGTGGAAGTACTAATTCATCAGACTTTGATATAAGATCAGTTCTTATCAGTTCTGGTTGAATGATGTAACTTAAAGAAGTTTCAAACTCGCAGGCATGACCAGGGTATCTTGGATATGTTTCCAGAATTTCCTTAGCTTTTTCATCTGGTAATAAATCCCAATATGAAAGTGAAGCTGCTGTTAAGTTGAGTTCATCATAAATCTTTCTCGTAGCAACCCGTACAGCATTTATATTCCCACCATGACCATTTATAATAACAACCTTCCTTATACCATGTTTTTTTAAACTCCATGCAATGTCAAATATTACATTTATAAAGGTCCAATGTCTTAATGTAAGAGAGCAAGGGAATCTCATGTGATGTGTCGAGATACCTATGGATACTGGTGTTGTAACAAGAGCGATTGGATATACCATTTCAGCGGCCCTTTTGCAAATGTAAAGACAGAGAGCGGTATCGGTATTAAGTGGAAGGTGAGGCCCATGTTGCTCTGTGCTTCCAGTTGGAATAACTCCAATTTGAACCTTTGGTAATATTTCTTTTATCTCTACCCAAGTCATTTGAGGAATGAAAACCTTTTTCATTAAAATTCCCCTCTTATTATAATACTACATATTACCATGTACTATATATCTTTTTTCAGAAAATGCCAAACTTAAGAGTCATGTGAAATAAATTATATACCTAATTTGTTAACTATTTTATTTCTACAATTTATCATTTTCTTATCGCAAGATTTAGTTCTTTCTTTGATTTAAACTTCCTATCGATTAAAACTTCTCTTTTGAATAAACTAAATTCGTCTTCAAATCCTATTTAGCTTAAGATCATTATTTTAGCTCTACAACCAATTTTCTTATTTTCTATTTAATTTTCTAACAAAAGCAGACACTCTATCAAGCTAAGTAATATCATATTTATAATTTTTTTAATTTCTGAATTTTCTTAAGCTTTTGAATATTGTTTTTAATTTCTTATACGAATCTTTGTATAATAAATAAATTTCATCATAAATTTGTGCAAATCTTTCATCTACTTCTTCTTTACTTATTATTTTTAAAAATTTCTCTTTCGAATCTTTTATACTTTTTATTTCTCCCATAGCTATAGACGCGATTATCGTATCTCCGATTGCTGCACAATCTAATGGATTTTCTAATAATAATATTTCCCTTTTAAGATTTGATGCGATAATCTTTCTTAATAAACTATTTTGTGCTCCACCACCACAAAATGCAAGTTGCTTTACTAATATTTTCATATCTTCACTATAAATTTCATAATTTTCTCTTAAAGCAAAACTTATTCCTTCTAAAATTGCTCTATACATATGTTCTAAATTATGTGTTATATCTAATCCTATAAAAGCTGCTCTTGCAAATGGATCAAGTAATGGTGTTCTTTCTCCTATGATATATGGTAAATATATTAATCCATTTGATCCTGCAGGAATTTTCCATGCATTTTCCTCTAATCTTTTTATTATACTTTTCATTTTGTTTGCCCTTTTGTTATAGGAGATTAGATCCCAAAACCAGTTTATTGAAACCCCAGAAATTGTAGTAGCAGTAGAATACCAAAATCCTTTTATTCCATGTGATCTAACAGGTAATCTGAATTTTGGGTCTAATCTTAATTCTTCATGGGTAAGATCAATTTCTGGTGATGTACCTAAGTATACATCTCCAGTTTTATCTTCTATTGCTCCAGCACCATAAAGTGTTGCAGAACAATCTCCAGCACCTACCAATATTGGTATAGTCTTTTTTAAACTAAATTCTTTTGCAATTTTGTTATTCAATTCACCTATAATCTCAGTTGAAGGTTTGACCTCAACCATTTTTTCTAATCCTATTCCGGTCTCTTCTAAAATTTCTTCTATCCATACTAGTTTATCTATATCGAACGCCATTGTTGCAGAAGCATCTGTAAAATCTGTGAAAGGTTCTTTCCATTCATTTAAAAGCTTCCCTACAATATAGTCTTTATGATATATAAACTTCCAAATTTTTTCATAAATTTTTGGCATATTCCTTTTATACCAAATCATTTTTAGCAATGTTGGTACTGGTGTGATAGGATTTCCTGTCTTTTTATAAAGAAATTCTTCTCCAAAAATTTCTTTTACAAACATCATCTCATCTAATGCTCTCATATCAGAATATAATGGAATATTTTCTAAAACACATTCCTTATCTTTACTTATCGGAACCAATGTTCCTACTGTAGCATCGATACATATTCCTTCAATTTCTATTTTATTTTTAGACACAAACTTTCCAATTTCTTTAAGACATCCTAAGGCTGCTTTAAGCCAATCTTTTGGTTTTTGCTCTACAAAGTTTCTTCCAGAATAATATGTTTTATAGTTTGATTTTGATCTAAAAACTATTTTGCCATCTAGATTTACAACATACCCTTTGCATCCACTTGAACCTAGATCTAAAGCTACAATACTCATATAGTTGAGGTATTCTTTGTGAAATATATGCTTTAAGAGTTCTGTAAAATAGTTCTATCTTATTAGAATTGACTCCTTTATTCATTTATTGATAACTACTTCAACTGGATCTAAGTCTTAGCATTAAAGCTTTTCTTAAGATTTAAAAATGCTGTCAAATAGTAGTAGTTTAAATATAGTAGTTTATTAATGTAACTATTATTTATTTGACAAAAATTAAGTATAATTATAAACTCTTTTTTTTTAATAAGTAAATTTTGCAGAATCTATGATAGAATAATCATAATTTATAAAGCAAAGAAATTCAAATATTATCATTAATACCTTTTCGATAAAATCTCCATATTTTATTTCCCAATAGTTTAATGTAGATTTTTGAATTCTTTTATGAAAATAAATAAGAGAACAGCTTTTCTGCATACCTTAAGCTTATTTTAAAATCTCTTTTAATACTAATGCTTTTATGTATAGTTTTGCAAACCTTTTTGGCTTTTTTCTCTTGAATTTTGAATCAAGATCTATAATATTATATACTTTAATATTCCATCTTTTATTTTAAGCATAAAGAAAGAATAAGAAAAGAATTAAATAATTACTTCTTTTTATAAAATTTTTTACATATTAATGTATAAGAAATAGATTAAAGCTACAAAGCAAGGATAATAGTTAAGCACGCCCTATTTTTTCGAAAAGTTTATATTTAGGTACTGATTTTTTTTGTTAGGAGGTTAAGGATAATATGGGAGAAAAAATCAAAAGGCGTGAATATTTAAAAATTATAGGAGGTACAGTTGGTGGTCTTGCGGTTGGTGGGGCTATAGGATATTTTGGTGGCCAAATAACGGCTCCAAAAGTTGGGAAACCAGTGTTATCTGGAGAAATACCTATTGGGATATTGCATGCTGCACCGATTGAAGTAGGACCTGAAGCCCCTGCTATTAAAATGGCACTAGAAGATATTAATAACTTTTGTAAAGAGCATGGTCTTGATGTTAGATTTAAATTCTTAGAAGAAAATGCTGAAGAATCGGCAACTAAAGCTGTAGAAAGAGCAACAACTTTAATAGGACAAGGAGTTAAAATAATCGTTGGTTCAGAGTGGAGTTCACACTGTAAAGCAGTGTTACCTTTAGTAAATGAAAGAAAGGTTGTTCTTTTAAGTCAAAGTTCATCGTCACCTAGTCTTTCTATACCGAACGATTTTCTTTTTAGACTACAACCAGACGATACAAAGCAGGCTCTTTGTATAAGAAGATTAACATTAGATTTGGGTCTGAAAGCTATATTAGTAGTTTATGCTAAGGAAGCTTATGCAGAAGGGTTATGGAAAGAATGTGAACGAGTATGGCGTGAAAGTGGTGTGGAAATTATTGAATCGTTAGGAGTTGATCCTGAGAAAAAAGAATTCATAGGTGAATTTTCTATAATTGATTCTAAATTTAAAGAAGCCTTAAAAAAATATTCTATCGATGAAATCGGGATATATCTTTTTGGGACATATGGGCCAATTATACCAATGTTAACAAGCTTAGCAAAATATCCAGATTTATTAAAAGCACGAGTATTTGATTCAGATAGTGCTGGTGCATCTGGCTATATAGAATACGCTGGTGAAATATGTGTAAAAACAAGATTTACGGGATACGCTTTTGGACCTGCGGTTTCACCAAAATATAGCAGCTTTGCAGAAAGGTATAAAAGCATAGCAGGCTATGAACCCTACTTTACAGCAGTAAACATATATGATTGTCTCTGGATTGCAGCTTTATCAATACTTTTAGCTGAATCATATGATGGAGAAGCAATCGCAAAAATTCTCCCAAAGGTAGCCGAAAATTATTTTGGTGTTAGTGGATGGACAATATTAAATGAAGCAGGCGATAGAAAATATCCAACTTATAATATATACCAAGTTGTAAAGGAAGATGGAAAAATAATGTGGAAAATAATTGGATTCTACGATGGTGTCACCGATACTATCACTTGGAAAAAATCATAAACAGGAAAAAAATAAAAAATTATTAATCATAGAAAATTTATCTAAACGTTTTGGCAGTTTTTATGCTCTTCAAAATATTTCCTTATCAATTCCTGAAGCAAATATAGTTTTACTAATTGGTCCGAATGGGAGTGGAAAAACAACACTTATAAATTGTATTTCAGGTGTGTACATACCTGAAGAAGGAAAAATATGGTTTAATGGACAAGATATTACGGGTAAACCTCCACATGAAATTGTTAAAATTGGTATAAGTAGAAGTTTTCAAATTCCGGAACCATTTAAAAAACTTACAGTAGCTGAAAACTTATTATTATGTAGCTTGAATAATCCTGGTGAAAGTTTTCTAAACTCTTTAAGTAAAAATCTTTGGAAAAAATATGAAAAGTTTTTAATAGATAAAATGTTCAATATATTAAAGGTTATTGGATTGGAAGATAAAATTGATACTTTAGCTGAAGAACTTAGTGGAGGGCAGCTTAAACTTTTAGAATTAGGTCGATTACTTATGTTAGATTCAAAATTGATGTTACTTGATGAACCAATAGGTGGCATAAATCCATTATTAGCTAATGAGATACTTTTTTATATAAAGAAAATTAAAGATGCTTTTGGAACAAGTTTTCTAATAGTAGAACATCGGCTTGATATTATAATGAAGTATGTCGATTATGTTCATGTACTTTTTAGAGGCAATTTAGTAGCATCGGGAACACCTGAAGAAGTTACAAGAAAGAAGGAATTATACGATATATATTTAATTTAAAAGGGAATAATTTTGATGTTTGTACCTTTAGCTATATTATTAACTCTTCTTGTGTATTCTTTTATTTTAAGTCTTTTAGCGATGGGTTTTACATTACAATATATTACATTAAATGTGCCAAATTTAGCTTATTCAACATTAGCTTTTGCCTCAACTTATTTAACATTAACTTTTACTTTAATGGGATTTACTCCATATCTTGCAATGCCATTTGCTTTTACTTTAGGAGGAATAATAAGCTTTCTTGTATATAAATTTATCACATTCTTACGTAATAGAGGAACACCTATTGTTGGACTCATGATAGCTACTATAGTTTTCGACTTAATAATATATGCTTTAATGAATATTTATGCAGATTATTTAGCATATACCTTCAAACTTTATGTGGGATCGTTTTGTTTAACAGAGTACGATTTTAAAATTTTCAGTTATCCAGGAATACTTTTAGTTTCAGCAATAACTTCAATTGGTTTAGTTATACTATTTACTTTTATACTTGTAAAAACAAAATTTGGAATAGCTATGAGAGCTATTATGGAGAATTATAATTTAGCATGTATAGATGGAATTGATACAGAAAAAATCCTTGCTATAGCATGGTTTCTTGTTGGAGGAATAGCGGGAATAAGTGGTTCTTTATATCCGATATGGTTTGCAATGGATCCCTGGGTTGGAGCACGAATGTTTATAAGTATTTTTGCAGCATGTGTGTTAGGAGGATTAAAAAGTATATATGGTAGTTTATTAGGGGGGTTTATTATAGCATTTTCAGAAATTTTTATTACATACTTTTTATCAATTTATTTTCCTTGGATATGGGCATATAGAGCTGTAATTTCAATGGTAATAGCAGCAATAACTCTAGTAAAAATGCCTACAGGAATTTCAGGATATTTACAAAAGATCAGAGGGAAGTAAGTAATTTGATAGATTTACTCTTTGATATACTTATATTTTTCTGTATATACACTATCATAACAATATCACTTAATTTCCAGCAAGGTTATACCGGAATATTTAACTTAGGACTTTATTTCCCTATTATTATTGGTGCTTTAATTACAGCATTTTTACCAGGGCGAGTAGCAATGCTTATATATGGAATAAATTCAAAACTTGATTTTTCAGCAAATAATGCTTTGGTAGTAAGTATTTTAAAATTAAAACTTTCTTCAGATCCTATTATTTCAATATCGCTTTTATTTCTTACATTAATTATTACAGTTTTAGTATGCTATGTTATAGGCTTTTTAATAGCATATCCAGCATTAAAATTACCTGTAGATTATTTAGCACTTTTTATGCTATGTGCTGGAGAAAGTTTACGAGTTATTGGAATGCAAACAGATTGGCTTGCAGGAGGAGTTATGGGGATAATAATAATAAATCCATTTGGATGGCTAAAAGATTTTTCTTATTATGGAATAGGAATTTTTATTATATTGCTTACAATAATCATCGTATTAATACATCAAAAAATATGTAACTCCCCCTTAGGCAGACTCCTAAAAAGTATACGTGAAAATGAACTCGTAGCAGAATGTATTGGAAAGAATGTTAATAAAATTAAAAGAAAAGTATTAAGTTTTTCTTTTGCGATTCTTGGTATAGGAGGCGTTTTGCATGCATTTTCTATGAGTGCTGTAGTTATTGGAGGTTATACACGAGTAGATTTTTCATTTTGGCCTTGGCTAATGATGATTGTAGGTGGAACAGGAAATAATTTAGGAGTTTTATTGGGTACATTTAGCTTAGTTATAATGAGAAGAATAATGATTATTGCAAAACACTTCTTTTTGTTTCTTCCATTTAACATAGTATGGCTTGAACCCATACTTCTTGCTTTACTACTTATGTTCACACTAATCTTTAAACCTAAAGGAATTTTAAGCGAAAAACCTTTAGAGATAAAAAAGTACATGGAGAAAACATTAAAGTTAAAGACCTAAGAACAATCTACCAAGTTCTTTATTTGATAGAAGATCTTTTGAAGTACCACTGTAATTTATCCTGCCCGAAACAAGTAAATGTGCTATATCACTTATTTCTAAAGCTTTTTTAACGTTTTGTTCTACCAAAATTATTGTGATATTAAGATTTTTATTTAATTCCTTAATTTTCTCAAATATCTGTTCAGAAATTTTAGGAGCTAAATGTGCTGTTGGTTCATCAAACATCATAAGAGATGGTTGTCTCATTAATGCTCTTGCCATGACTACCATTTGTCGCTCTCCACCGCTAAGCGTTAAAATTTTTCTATCCATAAACTTTTTTAATTCAGGAAAAATTTCTTGAACATATTTAATTCGTTCTTCAACATCATCCTTTGATAAAATATATCCAGCCATCATTAAATTTTCTTTTACAGTAAGATTAAGATAAATACTATCTACCTGAGGGAGATATGCTATACCTAAGCGTGCAATTTTATGTGGCTTCATTCTTGTAATGTTTATATTCTTAAATTTTATTAAGCCATCGTATATATTTGTAAGACCAAAAATAGTTTTTAAAATAGTCGATTTTCCACTACCATTAGGGCCAAGTATAGCACATATAGTACCTTTCTCAACATTAAAAGATATATCGAAGATGACTTGGGACTTACCGTATCCAGCATATAAATTATTGACACTTAAAATATTACTCATTTTTTATTTTTTCCTCTCTAATAGGTTGCTTAAAAGCTTTAATGTTTTTTATTGCAAAACTGTCAATTTAAGGCTTAAAGGTCCGGGTAATTATCTTAAGAGTTGTATAAAATAAATCCTATCTTTGAATTTTTTCCTTTTACTTTTTTATGAATTTAACAAAATTTTTTACTTTTTAATCGAATAAAATTAAAGTCTCAAATTATTATGAAAAATTGTAAACTCCAAATAATTGGAACATCTTTTACTTTTTGATTTAAATGAGTTATTTTTCTTTTCTTATTTTATCCATATTTTAGCATATAGCTTTATAGAAACTTTTTTCTCATCGTAGAATAAAACTATACAATTTGACTTTTTCAATAAATGCTAAATTCTAAGCTTAGCTTCATAATTTAGGTCTTTAGAAATAACCTCTTGTTTAATCTTCTAAAATTTAAATCCATTTTTTAATAATAAGTGTCTTATTCTACCATAATTTATTTTTATTTTCTTTTTATTAGCTAAATCTCTTTCTAATTTTCTTAAACTCTATGTTGAAAAAGGTAAACCAAGAAGGTATTTTAACTAAGAAAAAGCCAGAAAGAAAACCAAGAATTAATGAAAAAATTATTTAAAGAAATTATAAAAATAGCTAAAAACACCTCTTAATTAGCTTTTTCTTTTTCATTAAATCTATGAATCCATTTACGAACATTTTTAACATGCATATTTATTGCTTTCTCAATTTTGAGGAAAAGTATCCTTCATAACTACTTAAAATTATTATTTTTGCTCTATAACCAATTTTCTCATCTTCTATTAAGAGCGTATTTCAAAACTATTTTAAGGCATTTTTAGCCTTTTTTAAAGCCATGAAAAACAGAGAAGGTTAATTAACTGAGGATTTATGGCGTATTATTGAGCCTTTGCTTTCCTAAGGAGAAGCCATTAGGAACACCTGGAGGCCAATGGTTCCAAACAAAAAAGCAATGCTTGCATACTTCATGTCCTTCTTAATGGTTGTCCATAGAATGCTTTACCTAAAGAATATTGCTCTCCTTTTATAACATGGAGAAGGCTAAAGGGATTGGCAGCGTGAAGGTATTTGGAGAAAAGTTTGGCAAATATACCTTGAGGTGGCTAAGTCTGACATTAGATGGCCTTGATCGATAGCTCTTCAATTCAAGCTCAAAAATGCATTTAATAATGGATAGGAATGATTTGCCTTTTGCAGTCATTGTTACAGCAGCAAATATTCATGATTCTAAAGTTGCATTAAGGCTTAAAGGGAGATAAAAGCTATGATTCAGAAAATCTTAGAAAAGGCTAAGAAAAAGGCATATAAAGCCTATTTTATATAAAAAGGCGTAAGTCAAAGAAATATAGGAAATTATGGCCTATAGAAAGAACTCATAGTTGGCTGAATCAATATAAAGACTTAAAATAAAACATGAAAAACATAAAGCAATTTATCAAGCCTTTATAAACTTAGCATGCTCATTAATATGCTATAAAAGAATAAGAAAAAGGTTTTGAAACATGCTCTAATTCGTAAAGAAAATCTCTTTCTCTTCTATTTAATTTTCTAACAAATATTGGTTCCATAAAATAAAAATATTCATAGAAATATTTATTTTTTCATAAATAGGTATATAATTTATTTCACATAACTCTTACGATATATTGGAATGTTATAAATTATATTATTTATATCTTAAGGTGTAGTAATTGATACTTCAAGAGTTCTTTTAGGATGTTTAAGAAATTCTATAATATTTTTATCTAAATTTAAAATTTCTCCAATGTATTCTAATTGTTTAATTGTATTTTCTAATAAAGATTGAGAAGACATACATATCAATCCTTAAATAAGAAATATTACACTCTATTATTTAAAAATTTAAAAAATATTATATACTTAGCTTGATTTAG
>Ga0185307_1002148_pt1 | contig 10410 bp, 9 predicted proteins | sample LHCtaG_FD_128010 | JGI IMG/M metagenome (GOLD analysis project Ga0185307, IMG submission 128010) | Hot spring microbial communities from Little Hot Creek, USA to study Microbial Dark Matter (Phase II) - LHC4sed_matched (SPADES... | ecosystem: Environmental > Aquatic > Thermal springs > Hot... | reverse complement strand
TTTCGCTCGGAAAATTCAGGAAAGCGTTGAGAAGGTCATCTTCGGCAAATCTTGGGAGGTCCGCCTTGTAATTTTGGCTCTCCTTTGCCAAGGCCATGTCCTCATAGAAGATGTCCCTGGCGTAGGCAAAACGATGCTGGCCAGGGCTATAGCCAAATCTATAGGGTGCCAATTCCGACGGATTCAGTTCACCCCAGATATGCTCCCCAGCGATATAACCGGGGTTACAGTTTACAATCAAAAGACAGGGGAATTTGAGTTCCGCCCCGGTCCTATCATGGCTAACATAATCCTGGCCGATGAGATAAACCGGGCTACCCCTAAAACCCAAGCCGCACTCCTGGAAGCTATGGAAGAACGCCAGATAACAGTAGATGGCGTAACTCACCCTTTACCCAACCCCTTTATGGTCTTGGCCACCCAAAACCCCATAGAATACGAGGGAACTTTCCCTCTCCCGGAAGCTCAGCTTGACCGCTTCATGATGCGGATAAGCCTCGGTTACCCGTCTTCTGATGAGGAAGTAAGAGTCCTTGAAGCCCAGCAATTCCGCCACCCTATTGAGCGAACGGAGCAAGTAGTGACCTTGGAGGAGCTTAGAGAGGCGCAAGAAGGGGTTAAGGGGGTGTACGTAAGCGATGAAATAAAGCGATACATAGTTGATTTAGTGGGGGCTACCCGCAAGCACCCCGATGTCTACCTCGGGGCAAGCCCAAGGGGAAGCCTCGCCCTCTACAAAGCAAGCCAAGCCTTGGCTGCAATCTCCGGCCGTGATTACGTAATACCCGATGACGTTAAAGCTCTGGCTATACCTATCCTGGCGCACCGCCTCATCTTGATGCCTTCTGCCAGGGTTAAGGAAGTAAAGCCAAGCCAAGTCATTGAAGAAATCCTTTATTACCTCCCCGCCCCGGGGGCAAAACCACTGTAGCACGGAGGTGAAAGTTGCCTAATCCAGACCTTATCCTGCTCCATCCCCCAAACATCTACGACTTTCGCTTCAGGACTATCCTCTATGGCCCCATAAGCGACCTGATTCCTTCAACTCCGGTCTTTGAGATGTACCCTATCGGCTTCACAACCATAGCCGAGTATCTGGAACGCCACGGCTTTAGGGTGAGGATAATAAACCTGGCCATGAGGATGCTATCTTCCAATCGCTTCGATCCCGAAAAACTCATCGCTTCCCTCAACCCCTTGGCCTTCGGGATAGATTTGCACTGGATGCCCCACTGCCATGGGGCTATAGAGATTGCCCGCATAATTAAGAAACATCACCCCCAAACCCCGGTAATCTTCGGCGGATTTTCTTCTACCTACTACCACCGGGAGCTCATTGAGCGACCCGAAGTGGATTTTGTCATACGGGGGGACTCCACCGAAGAGCCAATCCTCCTACTACTCAAGCTCCTAAGAGGGGATAAGGATGCCCCACCACTTGAGGCTATCCCTAACCTGACCTGGAAAGATGGGAGCGGTGAAATCCGCGTTAACCCATTGACTTGGAGTCCACCCGATTTGAACTACGTGCTTTTAGATTACAGCTATGTGGTGAAAGCAGTATTCCGCTACCGTGACCTGATTAGCTTTGTACCCTTCAAGGGTTGGCTTGGCTACCCAATAACGGCAGTTCTTACTTGCCGAGGCTGCACTTATTCCTGTCGGACCTGCGGGGGATCAGCTTACGCTTTCCGCAATATGCATGGTCGCCTGAAGCCCGCTTACAGGGATCCAGAGCTTTTGGCTAAAGATATCCGGGGAATTGCCCGCTTTTCCAAAGGGCCAATTTTCATCTTGGGCGACCTGCGCCAGGCCGGGATGGATTATGCCGAAAGGTTCTTCCAAGCCATCCGAGGATATACCGGGCCCGTAATCGTGGAGCTATTTGATGCCGCCGATAGGGAATTCCTTCGGGAGCTTGCCCGTGCTCTACCCAACTTTGTCCTGGAAATCTCTTTAGAAAGCCACAGCGACGAAGTCCGCCGAGCTTTCGGCCGGCCTTACACCACTGCCCAAGCTGAGGCCACAATGGAATATGCACTGGAAGCCGGATGTAAGCGATTGGACGTTTTCTTCATGATCGGCCTCCCGCGCCAGGACTTCCAATCGGTTATGGAAACGGTTGAATACGCAGGGAAGCTGATCCGGGAATTCAACCGAGGGAAAGAACCGCGCTTTTTCCCCTTCATTTCCCCTATGGCTCCTTTCCTTGACCCTGGAAGCGAAGCCTTTGAAAAACCTGAGCAGTTCGGCTACAAAGTTTTTTACCGTACCCTTGAAGAGCACCGCCGTGCCTTGGAGATGCCGAGCTGGAAGTATTTCCTGAGTTACGAAACTGTTTGGATGAGCAGGGAGGAGATAGTGGAAAGCACTTACGAGGCAGGGCTGCGCCTGAACGAACTAAAGAAAGTCTATGGCTTGATTTCCCAGCGCAAGGCTGAGGACGTAGCTTGCCGAATCAAAAAGGCTCGCTCTCTCATCCGCCAAATTGATGAGCTTCTCACTATGTCAAGAAGCGACTTAAGGGAAAAATTCCTAAGCGCCCTTAAGCCACAAGTAGACAGTGCCAATACTTCCACAGTTTGCGACAAGGAGGAGCTGAACCTAAAGCTTGGACCTTTAAACCTCCGTTTCCTCAGAAGCGCCACCATCCTCCTTCGGGGGTCGGAATTATGAGCCCCTGTGTTAAGGCCCATGGATTGCGTCTTCCCCCAACTTTCGCTGCCTTCCGCTACCACAATTACCGGCTTTGGTTTGCGGGCCAAGGTTTTTCCCTCATGGGGACTTGGATGCAATCGGTTGCGCAAGGCTGGGTTGTATATCAGCTAACTGGTTCCCGCTTTGCCTTGGGTTTAATCTCTTTCATGGGGACTATACCCACCCTCTTCCTCATGCTTCCAGCCGGAGTCGTGGCCGATAGAATCCCGAAGCGCTATCTCCTCTTAGCTACTCAAGTGGCTTTGATGCTTTTCGCCTTAGTCCTTACCTTCCTTGCAGCTACTGGCGCTCTCAAATTCTGGCACATAGCTCTCATGGCTTTCCTTTCGGGCGTTGCTAACTCTTTTGATGCCCCTGCCCGCCAATCCCTGGCAGTGGAGCTTGTGGATGACCGGCGAGATTTAATGAATGCCATTGCCCTCAATTCCATGATGTTCAATTTAGCCCGAGTTGTGGGGCCAGCTGTAGGAGGAATTGTACTGGCAAGCCTGGGGCCAGCTTGGTGCTTCGGTATAAATGCCTTCAGCTTCCTCGCGGTCATCTTCGCCCTCCTGGCTATGAACATAGAGGACGTGGCCTACGCCTCCGCCTCAGAGTCCCTCCTGCGCCAGCTGGCCGAAGGTATCCGCTACATCACCGGCAATCGGTTAGCATTAGTGATTATCCTTATGGTTGGCGTTTCTACTCTGTTCGGCTTCTCATACTCAACCCTTCTGCCTGCTTATGCTGCCGACATCCTAAGGGTTGGGGAAGAAGGGCTTGGTTTCCTCAACACCGCTGTAGGCCTTGGCGCTTTGATCGGAGCATTAATAGTGGCTTCCCTTAGCCGACTAAAACGCAAGGGTTGGCTTCTTTTAACGGGAAGCCTGCTTTTCCCCTTAGCTCTTTTAACCTTCTCTTTCTCGTCTAACTATCACCTTTCCCTTCTCTTCCTTGTGTTAGTGGGTTTGGGATTTGTGACTCAGAACTCTACGGGCAACACCATTCTGCAATCAGTTGTCCCCGATGAGTTAAGGGGTAGGGTGATGGGCGTCTTCTCCTTCATGTTCTTCGGGATGACCCCTTTCGGCTCCCTTTTGGCTGGGACTATAGCCCAAGCCTTCGGTCCAGTAGCAGGAGTAGCCTTCGGAGCTGGGGTTAATCTCTTCTTCTCCCTGGCAATCCTCCTATCAATGCCTATATTGCGCCAGGTTTAGGAGGGAAAGATGCGTTTCCTTGCCGCCAGTTTCCCCCCTGAAGGAGCCGATGTGGTAATATTAGGAGTACCCTTTGAAGCCACCGAAACGTGGCGCAAGGGTCCTGCCCTCGCCCCTGATGCCATAAGGTATGCTTCAGATTCGGTTGAATCCTTCTCGGCGATATTCGGAGAAGACCTTGTCAACCTCAAAATTGGGGATGCTGGAAATTTGGGTTGCCCTCAAAGCTTGGAAGAAGCTCTGCACCTGGTGGAAAAGTCCGTGGCTAAGTACTTCTGCAGAGGCCAAAAGGTCCTAATCTTCGGAGGGGAGCATACGATAACCTTGCCCGCCCTCAAAGCCGCTTGCTCTGCCTTCGGAGATGTACAACTTCTGGTGCTTGATGCCCACTCCGACTTAAGGGATGAATACCTGGGCCTCAGGGTAAGCCATGCCACGGTCACAAGGAGATGTTCAGAGGTAGCTTCAAGGGTGGTTCTCGTAGGAGCTCGCTCTTTCTACGGAGGGGAGTTTGAACTGTTAGGAAAGGGCAAGGTTTTCTCAGCTTCCCTTCAGGATTTCACCTCTTATCTGGAGCAAGGGATTCCCATTTACCTAAGCCTGGATTTGGATGTTCTGGACCCGTCCCAGTGCCCAGGGGTAACCAACCCTGAGCCGGGAGGGATGGGCTACTGGGACATTATTGAGGTCTTCCGCAAGCTAAGGGGCAAGTTCAAAGTTGTAGCTATGGATATTGTGGAGCTCGCGCCGCCCTATGACCCCTCTTACGTCTCAGCGGTGTGTGCAGCAAAATTGGCCATTGAAGGAATCATTGCCTTTTGGGGGAGCAAATCACCACGCGCCCCTTGAGGTCAGTGTGCACTTCTACCCTCTTCCCCCCAACTTCCAGGATTATCCTGTAGCCTGGTACTAAAACCTGGGCATAGAATTTGCCTGGCTCCGGACACCCAAGGCTCGTATCAGGCCATACAACCTCTTCCACCGAGATTACTTTTACTTCTTCCGGCGGGTAGTCCTTGAAAGCCTCTTTGACTTTTTGGAGGACCAGGCTTTCGGGTTCCTCCCTTGGGACACAAAGCTTAACCATCTCCCCTCTCCCTCGGTAGACGTAGGTTTTATCTTGAGCCATAAGCACCACTTCAACGCCCATTACGAAGGCTGGAAGGGTAATCTTCTCCTCCGGCCGGCCGCATTCAACGTCTTGTATCGGCATCTCCTCCCAGGATGCACTTACCACTTCTATCTCACTTTCGGGAATGCCAAGACGCCAAGCCAGGTCAGCTATGGCTCTTCTGACAGCGCGGGAAAGGATGTCTTCGGAACGAGCTTGAGGAAAGGTTGGAGTTGGGGTGGACAGCGGAGAATAAGGTTGAACTCTGACCTCAATTTTCTGGGGCTGAGTTGGGGTTGGCGAAGGTTGGATTTTGACCTCTGTAGGGGTTGGGGCAAGCCCTGGGGCGGCGCATCCTCCCAATATTAGGGTTACCAACAGAAAACCGAAAAGCTTCCTCCTCATTTTTTCCCCTCCTGATTAAAAAGACGCCCGCCGCCCACTTTCGGTTCCTCATCTCGTCCAAAGAACTCGGCCATCGCTCACGATTTCCACCGTCCCGCACAAATCGGTGCGCAGGACTTTTACCCCTCTAAGTCTATCCAAAACTGCTTTCGCCGGGTGGTTGAAAGGATTGTCCTTCCCCACTGAAATTACCGCTATCATGGGTTTCACGGCTTCTAAGAAAGCCTGAGAGGTTGCATTCCCCGCCCCATGATGCGAAACTTTGAGGACAGTGCTGGAAAGCTCCATTCCTGCCCTCACCAACTCCGACTCTACGTCAGCATCAATATCTCCCGTAAAGAGGAAAGAAGCCCTCCCATAAGACAGCCTCGCTACTACCGAACAAGCGTTATCGTTCGGGCAGGAGGCGATGCTTTCCGGATGAACTATTTGGATGAGAACGCCATCTGATAAGCGGATGATGGTGCCTTTGCGAGCTTCGTAACGGGGTATCTTGCGGGCTTCCAGCAGTTCCTCCCACCTCTTCCAGGCTTCAGAATCCCCCTTAAGCCCGCTCTCCAACACCGCTTTCACTTCGTATCTCTCCACTACTGGAACCAATCCTGTAAGGTGGTCTGTATCGGGATGGGTGAGGATAATCAGGTCCACAGTGCGTTCCCAAAAGGGCAGCCTTTTACCCACGCACTCCAAGAAGCGTGAGGGAAGGGGGCCTCCGTCTATCAAGATTTTGTGGCCTGCTGGCGTAAGGATGAAGATTCCATCCCCTTCCCCCACATCGCAGAAAACCACGTGAAGGTTGCCATCGGGGCTGAGCAGGGCGCCGGACCAAACCAGGATTGCCAGCGAACTAAGAAGGGTAAAGGTTGCTCCAAACCTCCATTGCTTGGCTAAAATTTCGCCGAGCCTTCGGCCAGCTTTGGCTAAGATAAGCAGTATGACTAAGCCTACGGAACAAGCCAGGGATATTTCTTTGCCCCAACCTTTTAGAGGGATTGCAGCCCAAGGGAAGTGGGCTAAAAATTCCACCACCCTTATGGTATAGGCTGTATGAGCCCATCCTATAACCCCCGCAATTTTCCCCAATGGGATGGATAAAAAGCCAACCAGAAGCCCCACGCCACCTCCTATCATCACCCCCGGCTGTGCTGGGATTATCAGGAAATTGGCCAAAGGCCCCGCAAGAGATAGGAGGCCGAAATAGTAAAGAGTTAAGGGGAGGGTGGCAAGCTGGACAACCAGAGTTACTATTAAGGCTTCCTTGACCAAATTTTCCCAGGCGTGAGGGAGAGGGAACCGCTTCCTAATCCATTCCTCAACCGGGGGGACAAAGAGGATTAGGCTTAAAGTGGCGGCAAAAGAAAGCTGGAAGCCCACGTCCCAAAAGGTTTCTGGGTTAAGGGCTGTTAGAACTATGGCTGCAAAAGCCAAGGAGTTCAGGGAAAAAGCTTCCCTTCCTACCGCCTCCGCTAACACATAGAGGGAACCCATTACCGCTGCTCTGAGGACAGGTGGGTCTGCCCCAACAAGGAAAGCATAAAGGAACAAGGCCACTACTATTATTGGCCAAGTTCTTCGCTTCCCAAACCTTGAAAGGAACCTCCCCAGAAAACCGGCCAGGATGGCTATGTTGAAGCCTGAGATAGCTATTATGTGGCTCGTCCCTGTCCGCCGGAAGCTTTCCATCACATCGCTCGGTATGCCTTTATCAAGGCCTAAAAGTATTCCTGCCAGCAGGGAAGCCTCAGGCTCAGGGTAAACCAAAAGCAGGACTTCGTGGGCTTTCTTCCGGAGGGATAAGAGGAAATGCTTCAGGGGATTACCTCTGCCTCGTTCCAGAACACGCACCTGAGGCTTTTTGAGGATTGAAAACACCCCCTTCCTGGCCAGATAATCTCGGTAAGAAAAATCTTGCCAGACAGGCGGTGTCTCCAGCTTCCCCGAAGCCTCTACTAAGTCTCCATATCGGTAATCGGACAAGAGGGGGACAAGGGCGATAAAGTCGCCCTTTACGGGGATTTCTTCGCCTCCAAGAGTTATGGAGATGGCCGAAATCCGAAGCTGGAGGGCCTTCTCTTTCTCCAGAGGCGCATCTGAAACTAAGCCTCTGATGGCCACAGGCTCTGGGTGGTCGTTGTAATAAGCCAGGTGGTTCGGGCCAAATGAGGGCCGAGCTACGTAAAGGCGAATCATCCCCAGAAAGAGAGCGGAGAGCAAAAGCAGGCGCTTTTCCTTAAGCAAAAAGGCAAGCAATAAGGCTAAAGTGAACCCGGCCAGGGTTATGGGAATGGGAATCTGCACCTTTGAAGCTAATACTATCCCTGAAAGCCAAGCCAGAGCCGGAAGGATTAGGGTCATCGCACCGTTATGTAATCCTTTATGCGGGAGAAGATGGCTTCGCCTATTCCTGGCACCTTCTTTATTTCCTCAATGGAACTGAAGGGGCCATGGGTTTCCCTGTACTCAATTATCCTGCGGGCGAGGGAAGGGCCTATCCCTGGGAGAGATTCCAGCTCAGCTTGGGAAGCAGTGTTGATGTTAACCAGAGGCGAACGGGTTGGAGAAGAGATAGCGGAAGCAGCGGCAGGGGTAGCTTCTCCTTTACGGGGGATGAAAATGTGCATCCCATCCTTGAGAGGCATAGCAAGGTTAATGCTATCCAAGTCTGCTTCGGAAGTAGGGCCACCGGCAGCTATGAGGGCGTCTTTTACAATGCTTCCCGGAGGGAAAGAGTAAACGTCGGGCTTTAGGACAGCCCCCGAAACATAAACGCGCAAGGGGGATGGAGTAGGAGTTGGGGGTGGAGGGACAATCTCCATCGCTCCCGGTTGAGGCCTACGCAAGAAGAAAACAACAGCTCCTACCAAGATAAGGTTGATAAGGGTATAAATGATGAGCTGCTTTGAATTTCCCATACGCCACCTCCTTAAAAAGGGAGGTGTCCGGCCTGTGTTTTAAAGGAGCGTGTATATCTCAGGGCGGCGGTCCTTCAGGGCAGGGAATTTCTCGCGGAGCCAAGAAACTTCTTCCATGTTCAAGCTGGCTAAAAGCACTTCTTCGTCCTTTCCCCCTTCCACCACCACTTCACCTAAGGGGCTGTAAGCCCCAGACCAACCACCAAATTCGTTCTTGGCCCTGTTGCATCCTACCACGAAGAGCTGGTTTTCCACAGCCCTTGCCCTCAATAGAAGCCGCCAATGAACTATCCTCTTTTCGGGCCAGTGGGCCGGGATAAAAATTATCTCAGCCCCTTTGAGTGTGTAGAGGCGGAAAAGCTCGGGGAAACGCAGGTCATAGCAAATGGCCAGTGCGGTCTTCCCCCAGGGCAAAGAAAAGATGGGAGTTTCATCTCCAGGGGAAAGGAACTTGGTCTCATCCATTGGGGCATAGAGGTGGATCTTGCGGTAGACCCCTAAAAGTTCGCCTTCAGGGGAGAAAATAGTGGCAGTGTTGTAAAACCGGCCGTCTTTTTCTTCCAAGGTAGAACCTATAAGGTAAACGGAATGTTTGCGGGCAAGCTCAGCAACTTCCCGGAAATAGCCTTCACCAATGGGAGAAGCAAAATCTTGCACTCTGTTCAGGACGTAACCGGAAAGCCAGAGCTCCGGGAGTATAACAACTTGTGCTCCGTTCTTGCAAGCCTCTTCCAGGAACGTTGAAGCACGAGCGATGTTCTTCTCGGGCCTTCCGGGGAAAACGTTCATCTGGACTATTGCAACTTTGATTTCCTTCATGGCTTCTTTGGGCTCAAGATTTCCGAGGGCAAGTTCTTAGCTTTAAACATAAGGACCAAAGCGCCTTTTTCCGACCGAGTGCGGTGGATTTGATTGGCTTCCGCCACCCAAAGGTCGCCTTCGCTTAAGGTGAGGGAGCTACCGTCGGGCAAATCAACAATCATCTCCCCTTCAATAACAAAGTAAAGCTCGTCCTGAGGGTGACGGTGAAAGACGTAATCCCCTTCAAAGCGGCTCAAGTAGACCCTGTAGTCGTCCACATCGGCCAAGATGTAGCGGGTGAAAGGCTGCTTTATAAAATTGGCGGCTTCTTTTACATTCACCTTCTTCTCCATTTCTTCCCTCTAAACCAAGGGAGGTGTGAAAATTGCCACCAGAATCAAAGGCTCATCACCCTGGTTCCGTAATCCGTGCTCAACACCGGCGGGGGCGAAGGCGCAATCCCCAGGGCCGAAATCAACCCATTTATCGGCCATGAAGCAGACCCCTTTGCCTGATATGACCATGAAAGTCTCAGCGGAACCAGGGTGGACATGAGGCTCAATGGCGCCATTGGGCTCTATCTTAACCAAGTGGAGGCTCAGGGCTGGATTAACCTGGCTTGAAATTAAGACCTTCGTCCACACACCTTGGAACCGTGGGTGAGGTTGCCATGGGAGAGTATCGGCCTTAAGGGTTAAAGGCTCCATGGTTACCCCCTTTGGGCACGTTCTAAAGCCAACCTGTAAATAGAACGGGCCAATTCCCTTATGTAATCGCCCTGTTCTACCTCCGTAACCCATCGCTCCGGAATGCCCGAAATGCCATTGAAAGCTCCACTCAAAGCCCCAGTTATAGCGGCGGTGGTATCAGTATCGTATCCACCCATAACAGCTGTAACGACCGAAGTCTTAAAATCTTCCGGTGTCCTCAAAAAGCAGTAGAAAGCAGAAGCCACTGTTTCCACCACATAACCCCCAGTCCCGAGGATTTCCAAAGCCTGCTCTGGTTCTATATTTCTGCGCAGAAGCTCTTTTGCCTTCTGGAGGTTTTCTGCGACATGGGAAGGCCCTATGAATTCGCAAGTTGCTTCTAAGAGGCCTTCAATATCTGCCCCGGATGCCAACCTCGCTACTGCATAAGCTACAGCTAACCCCCCCTTCAAAGCTTCGGGGTTGCGGTGGGTTATAATCCCTGCCTTCTCCACATCGTCCTTAAGCCTTTCGGGGGTCCAAGCGTTCAATAAACCTACGGGAGCAATGCGCATGGC
>Ga0185307_1002144_pt1 | contig 10420 bp, 12 predicted proteins | sample LHCtaG_FD_128010 | JGI IMG/M metagenome (GOLD analysis project Ga0185307, IMG submission 128010) | Hot spring microbial communities from Little Hot Creek, USA to study Microbial Dark Matter (Phase II) - LHC4sed_matched (SPADES... | ecosystem: Environmental > Aquatic > Thermal springs > Hot... | reverse complement strand
CGGCCCCAGCGAAGCCCGTCATCCGCACCGGCCGGCCGCCCCTCCTCGGACTGCAACACCGAGAAAGCCCGGCGCGCGCCAGGGCGGCAGGAAAGCGGTCACGGAGGGCTTAGCCTCCCGCTCATCCCACCACCCCGCCAACCGGTTTTCCCGCTGGCCCGTTTAGGCTTCCGGGTCTTGCCCCTCTTGCACCAGCACGGCGCTGGAGATAGGTCGTTTGGGAGGCGGTAAGTTCAATGTTCGGAGCCACCAGTAGAAGGGCACGTAATCGCGCTCGTCGCTGAACCCGCAGCTGCAGCGCATGATGCGCGTCCGCTTGGTCTTGAACTCTTCCAGCTCTCCCCCGCACAGGGGGCATTTGCGCGAGGAATAGCACCTGAACTCAACGTGCATTCCATACCAGTTGGCTAAGTTCGCTGCGACGCTCTTTATTGATGATAGAGTTCTTTGCAAGCGGCTGTTCTTCACCGTTTCGCTCTTTGGTATATCGAAGTTCATTAGAATGCTCCTGCTCTTAGCGTACTTCATGGCTTTCTTGAAGATCTCGGCGGCAGCGGCTTTCACCCACCCGCTCGCGTCGAACTTCATCGACAGGCGCGCTAGAGCGTAGTTCACGTTTGGCTTGCTGCCGTACACGGCGGCGCGCATCTTTTTCGCTGCCTCGCGCAGCCTGCGCCCTTGGTTAGGGGGCCTGAACTTTAGTGTCTCGAACACCTTTATGCGCTCGCCGTCATAAGCTGCGATGACAACGGCGATGCCGTAAGCGCTGTTGACATCTACGTAACATAGTAGCGCCTCCTTGGGGTCAGGTCTCGGCGGTTTCGGCCTCTCAACCCTGAAAACTATCTGGACTTTGAGCGTTTGCGCGCGCTCGGGGCACCACTGGATCCGTACTGTCTTGTGTACCTTTAGTGGTGCGACCTCGTCTTCCTTCTCTTTCAGCCAGCGCAGCGCTCTCTCCGGGATAGGGAGCTCCAGGCTCTCCCTGTCCCCGAGGTATATCACCAGCTTGCCTCTCTCATCGATGTGGGCCCCGGTCTTGGGGCTCTCGTTTCGCTGTCTCAGCTGCAGCGCTTCCGTGAGCGGGAGCTTGAGGACCTGCTTCCTCGGCCTCTTCATCTCCTCAACGTCGAAGGCGTAAAGCGGCGATCCCTCGTCGAGCGCCTTTCTCCAATAGTAAGGTACCTCTTCTTTCGCGCGTTCGAGAGCTTCCTTCACGCCCTCCTCCAGCCCCAACCGCTTCGACCAAAAATACAGCGAGGCGATCGCTCTGTACCTCTTGAACAGCTCCACGAGCCGCTCGCGCTGCTCGCTCGGTATCTCGTCCACGCGGTACAGCAGCGTCAAAACCCGGAAGCCTTCCACTACATCTCTCCTCCCATTCTTATCTTTCATACCGCGCGCGTCGTACTTCGCTTTAAGCGCGTTCGCGGAATTGAGTAGGAGCTCACGCTACAGCTTTCGCAAATCCTCCGACACGTCCGAGACGTAAACGCAGAGCGCCACCTCGCCGTCAGCAGCGCCACCACAACGTTCAAGCCGAGCACCATCAAGTCTTCAATTAGCCGTGCTAACTTACCCAACTTTAACACGTAACCCATCACACCACCTCGAGCCAGCGGCTCGCATGCTTAAACAGCACCAAACACTTAAAAATCTTCCTAGATATTGACTGAAAGTAAATTTTTCTAACATAAAAGTTAATAAAAAAGTTACATAACATACATAGCGCAGCGCGCGCTAAGAGTAATTAGGAGGTCGTTAGGCGCTACTATAACTTTCAAAAAGAGCTTCATTCCGATGGTCTTAAGGAGGGCGAAAACCATTACGGTTCGGTGGGGAATCGTAAAGCCGACTAGAAGAATAGTTTTGATAGCGCGCGCGATCTTCTCGGCAAAATCCTTCTGGAGGGTTAGGCGCGCGCTATCGAAGACTCGAGCACCATCCTCTCGTAGTCCGCTCTCTCGACCTCTACCCTGCTGCCGCAATGCTCGCACGTGAAGACCACTTTAGAGCCGGTGATCCTCACGATCTTCTTCAGCCTTCTGCCGCAGAAGCAGACAAAGCCTCTTAACCGAGCTGGGTTACCGTAAACGAGGCCGTGCGGCGGCACGTCGCGTGTTACGACCGAGCCGGCTCCGACCATCGCGTAGCGCCCGATTCTCACCCCGCAGACGACCGTAGCGTTAGCCCCTATCGACGCCCCCTCCTCTATTACAGTGGGTGTAACCTCCCAGGAGCTGGAAAAGGAGCGTGGGTATAGGTCGTTGGTCAGGGTTGCGCTCGGCCCGAGGAAGGAACGTGCGTCCACTCTAACGCCCTTGTACACTGACACGAAGTTCTGGATTTTCACCTCGTCTCCAACGATCGCGCCCGCGTCAATGTACACGTCCTTGCCTACGTTGCAGTTCTTACCGACTTTAGCTCCCCGCCTCACGTGGGCGAAGTGCCAGATGCGCGTGCCCTCGCCGATCTCGGCGCCCTCCTCGACCACCGCGGTCGGGTGGACGTAGTAGCCGCTCACTTAACGCCACCCCGAGCCGTCCGCCGCCTCAAGACGATCGTGTAGCCGCGGGTCTCTACAACTTCGGCGCCTAGAGCCTTCGCCAGCTCCGCAGCTACTTCATCCTTGTTTCCGCTCTCCACCCCGTATGCGTCTCGGAAGTTCTTCAGGAGCTTCACCTTTACGAGTCCCCTTGCCCGCAGGACGTTATCGAGCTCGAAGAGGAGACCCTCGGTTACCCCGCTCTTCCCGACTCTGACTACAACGATCTCTTCCTCGGTCTTAGCTGCACGCATCGTGCTAGCGCGCGGCGCGCGGTATATAAGCGCGGCGTCGCATCAGCATGCGGTGGGTTACACCGGTGTGAAGTGCTCCCTGTGTGGTGAGAGGGCCGTAGTTAGGGTAGCGTACGCTGGTGTGCACCTTTGCGAAAAGCACTTTTCATTGTACTTCGAGCAGCGCTTCCTCGAAACCGTCAGGCTGTTCCGAATGCTCGAGCGGGGCGATCGCGTTGCCGTGGCTGTTAGCGGCGGGAAGGATAGCCTCACTCTCCTTTACCTTATGGCAAAGCACGCGGACAGGCTGGGCTTGGAGGTTGTGGCCGTGCTCGTGGACGAGGGCATCCGCGGCTACCGCGAGGAGAAAGCGAGAGCTGCTGTAGCCTACGCAAGGGAGTGGGGCGTAGAGCTCGTCACGAAGGCGTTCAGGGAGGAGTTCGGCTTCACGCTTGACGAGGCAGTGTCGGCGCTGATGCTGGGCGGTCTAAGGTACAAACCGTGCACGGTGTGCGGTGTCTTCAGGCGGTACCTGCTGAACCGCGCCGCCCTGGAGCTAGGCGCGGATAAGCTCGCGACAGCCCACAATCTGGACGATGAAGCTCAAGCGTTCCTCATGAACGCCGTCCAGGCTAACCTGCCGTCGATCGCGAGGGAGGGACCCAGGAGCGAGGTAGTCCACGAGAAGCTGGTGCCGCGCATAAAACCTCTTTACTTCATACCGGAAAAGGAAGTGCTTACGTACGCGCTGCTGCACGGCATCGAGAGCCCCCAAGTGGAGTGCCCTTACATCGTCTACTCACTGAGGCACCCGCTGCGCAGGTGGCTCAACGAGGTCGCTGAGCGAGACCCTGGGGTCAAACACAAGATTATAGCTCTCAAGAACTCGTTAACACCTTTCCTCGAAAGGGGCAGCCCCTTCAGAAGCTGCCGTGTGTGCGGGATGCCTTCCTCAGGCGAGATCTGCAAAGCCTGCCAGCTCAGGCGATATGTTGAGGGCTTCTTGGCAAACCGTTAGCGTTTGCCGGCAGTAAGGCGCAGCGCACGCCGTTAACCATTTTAACGTTCAAGAGGTAAAGCTCACGGAGAACGATGTTCATCCCGAGGTATTTGCTCAGGCAGCTCTACGTGAAGGGGAGCTTGGAGAACGTCGACTTGAACGGGGACGGAGTTCCCGACGGCGTGCGCCTGAAGCTGCGCAACACGCTCGGCGGGGGCACGGTCCGCGGGAGGCTCAGGGCTAAGGTCGATGACCAGGAGGTGCCGCCCGACAAGATCTGGGTCGAGTTTAAAGGGTGGAAGATGAAGGCCTCTGAAGCCGCTGACAAGAGCTTCTACGTGGCTGTTGGCGACGAGATCACGATAACGCTGGAGCTGGAGAAGGGACTCACGCCCGGCGAGCACAAGATCGAACTCGAGCTCGACACTCAGGAGTTGGGACCCGTGGGCTTCGACTTCACAGATGTTGTGAAGTGAGGAGGGCAGCGAGCACGACCACAAGCTCTGTCACTAGGTTAATAACCTCGTTTTTCATCCACTTGCTTCCTCGCAGGTAGACCGCCTCGCTGCCGCAGATGTGCACCGGGTGGTCCCACAGCACCTTGCACCTCGGGCATTCGTACTTGACTTGGAGGACAGCCCCGAGGATAGCGTCCATTACCTCGCCAGCCCACCCGAGAAGGAACGCTAGCAGCGCGTTCCCGCCGGTTAGCAGGAAGTAAGTGAGCGCTATGAGCGCTGAGCCGCTCGCTGCACCTACCTCACCCAACATCGTAATTCCTCCCGAAACGCCGGGAGGGACTCTTACACTAGGGTTTACGATCAGAAATGGTTGGCTCTTGCTGAGCGAGCCTATCTCTGAAGCCCACGTGTCAGCGTTAGCGTACGCAATGGCGCTGGCGGCGGCTAAAAGCAGCTGTGCCCTACACTCGGGGGTCAAAAGCGAGATACCGACCAGAGCTGCGGGTACCGCGCCGCTGCAAAGGACTTGTGCAGCGCTTCGCCCTCCTTTCCTCTCAGCGGCTCCTACTCTTTCCTTTTCTTTATACCTGAAAAGCGTTAGCGCCGTGGAGGAGAGAAAAAATACCATCATCAAAGCTAGAGCGATCCAGCTGGTGGCGAGTAGTGTCAAGCCGACAACTAACGCCGCTACTACACCTTTCGTGTCGAGCGCTCTACGCTTCTTCGCAAGCACGGCGAGCAAGGCCAGCAGAGCTAAACCGGCCGCATAGTTTATCGCTGAACTCATGATCCGATCCCTCGCTTTCAACCCCCTTATAACCTGCGCTCGATTTTTAGAAAGAGCGATGCGGCGCGCACCGCTGTTTCGGCTCTGGCAACGGGGTTGCAGCGCCATCGCGCGCTTTTTAAAGACCTTTTACCCAGGTGGATACGTGCCGGTAGAGTACGACGAGGAGCTCGTGGGGGAGCTTAGGAAAGCTTTCGCTTCGCTAGCGAACCCTGTTAAGCTCCTGTTTTTCTCGGACCCTGAAAGCGAGTGCGAGCACTGCGACGACATACGGAGTATTCTGAAGCTTCTAGCAAGCGCATCGGATAAAGTGAGCGTTCTCGAGCTAGCGAAAGGGTCGGCGGAAGCCGAGAGGTTGAATATCCGGATGTACCCTGCTATCGTCGTGCACGGGGTCAAGGAGTGCAACATCAGGTTCTTCGGGACTCCAGCCGGCTATGAGTTTGCGGCGCTTGTAGAGGACGTGATCGATGCTTCACGCGGTGAGCCGAAGAACCTGAACCCCCGCATCGCGGCTGCGCTGAGGGACCACGTCGCCGGCAAGACCGTGATAAAAGTGTTCGTGACGCCCACGTGCCCCTACTGCCCGCTCGCCGTGAGGACTGCCCACCGCTTCGCGATGGTCAACGACAGGATATACGGCGACATGATCGAAGCGCTGGAGTTCCTGGAGCTGGCGGACAAGTACGGCGTATACGTCGTCCCGAAAATAGTGATCGAAGTTAACGGTGAAGACCGTTCGGAGTTCGAGGGAGCTCTGCCGGACGCTTATTTCGCGGCCGAGGTGCTGAAAGCCAACGGTGTCGACCCTGCAGCTGTTGGCATACTGCCAGCGGGGCGACGCGGCGGGGTTTAGCGTGCGGGGGAGGCGATGGGGGAGGAGGGAGTAGAACCTCTGCACGCTTATGGGCTCTTTTCGGTCAGCGAGAGGCTCGAGGTGCACCAGGTGATGATATTCGAATACTTGGATTACGAGAGGTACTACGACAGCATCTCTAAGGATCTCGAGAAGCTGAACAGGGAGCTAGCGAGTGCAGCTCTTAACATGCAGCAGTACCTGGACAGGGAGGAGGTGGTCATCAACGGGGAGCGTGTGAGACCACTAGTCCTAGGAGTTAACCTGGGCTTCCGCGGGGACCCTGAGGAACCTTACCTGGTGTTTTTTGTACACTTCAAGGGAAAACCCAGGAGAGGCTTGAACTACTATGAAAACCTTTACGAGGAGGAGGTTGCCGAGTACCCGTTCGAAGCTTACTGGTTCTTCCCACCAAACGCTCGGGTGGAGGAAGTCGAGTGTTCGGGGACTTCTGAGCTCGTTGGAGAAAACATAGTTGTTATACGGGTTGAAGAAGGAGAGAGGATTGCTGGTTATGAAAAAATAACGTTTAGGTTACCCTAAAAGCGTCGCAAGAAAACCAAAGAAGAGGGAGGATATTGCGCCCGCGCCTCTAGCAGAGTAAGCCTCCTGATAGGAACAGGCGGCTTCCTGGCGCGCGCTAACTCGCGAAGAGGTCGAGGTACTAGGTGTTTCAGCGCACTGGCGGGAGCTGGTGGTCGTTTTTTCATCCGTCACCGCCGCTTGCCTCGCCGCGGGCGTGGATAGGCGGTTGCTGACCGGGCTGCTGGCCGCTTTGGAGGTAGAGCGAACTTAGCGCGCGCGCTAAAAGCTTTAAGTAAGAGACACCCTTAAGCTGAGGGTGAGGGCTGGGTCACGTCCAGGAGCCGATCCCGGTAACGGGCGTGGCGGATGACGGGGTGCTCCAGCTCCAATGACCCCATCCAGTATCCTCGCCAACGTAGAAGAGCGCGCGCGGCGCGCTTCAAAGATCATAGAGGAGCTCCAAAGGTTCGCAGCCTCCGAGGATCGATACGCACACCTGGAGCTTTCAAAACTGGCAAAAGAACCATCGGCTCATAGAGTGCTGAATTTACTGAGCAGTCCATGGAAAAGATCTTTCGAGGTGCAAAGGAACTTTGCAGCACGGCATAACCTAGAATATCTAATTTGATTTTGAAAATACTAATAGCGCGCGCGGACTGCTGTAGAGGATGAACCTCGTGGCGGACTCGAGCCTCAAGTTGAGGTAGACGTGCTTGAAGTTCACCCCGTACCTCCCCGCTTCCTCCTCCAGCTTCCTGCCGACGTGAAGCGCGACGCTGCTCGCGCGCCACCTCTTTTCTCCTCTCCTTCTAACCTTCCTCCTCTGGCGGAACACTTTCTGCGGGGCTAGCCCTCCCCCTGGGCGGCTCCTAGCCGCGGGCGCACAGCCCAAATTTAGCGCGCGCGGCGCGCGAAAATTTACGATGCGGAGAAGCACGCGCACTGGCTCGCCCGGAGGCGGCTGCTGTCGGGCGCGCGCTAACCTTTTAAGCCTTCATGGGACTCTCTCTCGTCGGTGCGGTGTAGTGGGACTGCTACCCTTCCCGGCTTACGTGGGAATGGAAGACCTCAAGCGGGCACTGCTCGCGCTAGCTGTTGACCCATCCATCGGAGGGCTTCTCATAATGGGTCCTAAGGGCACGGGCAAGTCGAGCGTCGTGAGGAGCTTCGCGAGGCTGTTGCCTCCCATAAAGGTCGCAAGCGACTGCCCATTCCACTGTGATCCAGACTCCCCGCGGGATATGTGCGACGTGTGTAAGGCTAGGCTCAGCGAGAACGGTAAGCTCCCGGTGGCGGAGGTCCCGATGCCGATGGTGGAGCTCCCTATCGGAGCGACTGAGGACATGGTGCTGGGCACGATAAACATCGAGCGGACTTTGAAGGAAAGTAGGGTCGCGTTCGAGCCCGGCCTGCTGGGCAGGGCCAACAGGGGCTTGCTGTATGTCGACGAAGTGAACTTGCTGCCCGACCACATCGTCGACTCGATCCTCGACGCTGCCGCCTCTGGGTTGCACGTGGTTGAGCGCGAAGGGGTCTCGCTCAGGCACCCGGCGAGATTCATCCTCGTCGGTACGATGAACCCCGAAGAGGGGGAGCTCAGGCCCCAGCTCCTCGATAGGTTCGCGATCGGAGTTAAAGTGGAGACTGTTCGCGACTCCAAGCTGAGGGCTGAGATCGTGAAGAGGAACGTTGAGTTCGAGAGCGACCCAGAGGGCTTCGAGGCGAAGTGGAAGCCTGTGGAGGAGGAGTTGAGAAGGAGGATAGCTGAAGCCAAGCGCATGCTCCCTAACGTGAAAGTCGGCGATGAACTATACGAGCTTGTCGCGAGGGTTTGCGCGCGCCTCGAGGTTGATGGCTACAGGCCTGATATAGTGGCCATTAAAGTTGCGAGAGCTCTCGCCGCGCTCGAGGGTAAGGGTGAGGTTACAGAGGAGGACGTTGTCGCTGGTCTAGAGCTGGCTTTAAGCCACAGGACGAGGGCCGAGGGCCTCAAGCCACCGCCTACGAAGGAGGAGATCCGGGCGGCGTTGAGCGAGGCGTTGGGGAGGAAGGTGCCAGCTACCGCCAAGGAGGAGGTGGGCGAGAAGAAAAGCCAGGTCAGGTTTTTTCCCCGGTGGTCGTTCTAGCCCTAAGATCTCGGGGAAGGCCGACGCGTTAATATCCGTACTGGCGCTGCTGCTCTTTGTCCTGCTAGCGTTCGTGGACCTACGCCTAGCAGCTCTAGCTATACTTCTCTGGCTCCTTTTGAGCATGCTCTTCGGCAGAGACAGCGTGTACTCGGGCCGTAGGGCTCTGATCAAAACGAAGAGGGCCGTTTACGCCAGCTTCTCGGGTGCAGCCGACCTCAGGAAAACTCTTCTACAAGTGTCGCGAGGAATGAAAATATTGGGCGGTAGGGTCGAGCCTAGCCAGCTAGTGGAGCTGGCGATTAACGTCTCGAGGAAGAAAGCACGTTTCCGCGGCAGGAGGAGAATGATGGGCGCTTCGATGACCGTCGATTACACGCTGCCTAAGGGCTCCTACTTTAAGATACATTTCCCAGCAACGCTTAGGCGCAGCGCTGCTGTGGGGGCTTTTCCATCTCTCAAATGGGAAGCCGTTAGAGCCAAGCTGTTGACAGGGAGGTCTAAGGTCGCCCTCATACTGATCTTAGACTCGAGCGCGTCGATGATGTACTCGGTGAGGGGGATACTCACAGCTCTGAGAGCTGTGGAGAGGGAGGCCCGCCGCTACAGGGATCGGGTGGCTCTCGTTGTCTGTAAGGGTTTCGGGGCAGTTGTTGCTCATCACCCGTCCACGAACTTCAACCTGGTGCTCAGTAAGATCTCTCGTATAGGTTTGGACGACTTCACCCCCCTCGCATCCGGCATGTACCTGGGTCTTAACATGGCGTTAACCGAGCGGAGGAAGGGGTACGAGCCGGTGCTCGTGATCGTTAGCGATGGCAACGCGAATATACCGCTGGAGAAGCACCGCAGAGTTAGCCGATTCGCTTTCGACCCGGCCATCCAGTCCGTTCTAGACGTGGCAACTCAAATAGCGAAGAACAACATCGAGACCATAGTTGTAAACACAAAGCATAGAGAGCCTACGACAGACGTCGGAGACATTGCGGTTAGCGGAACAGAGCTTTTAGTCAGGGTGGCCAAGCTCACCCAAGGAAGCTACGTCGGCATCATCGGTTGAGCGTGTACGAATCTACGTTTCCGTAACTGCGCGCGGTTAACGCTGAACGTTACCGTTTTCATAGGCTGACGGGCTGGAGCTTACGTGAGGTGGCAAGACTACCCGTTGATGGAGGAGGAAGTCCTTATAGTGAGGAAAGGTGGGAGAATTCTATTCGATTTCCACAAGACAGTGTTCGCGAGGGTGGCGGCTCGGTACTTGGAATCCCTTAACCCGATTACTGTGAGGGAAAGGGGTGAAAGGATCGTGCTGGAACTGGAGGCAGAGAAGGGGGAAGAGCTTCGAGCATGGCTGCTCTTGAATCTCGGCAAAGGTTTCTTCATCACGGAACTGGAAAGCCTCGAGCTTAGGTAAGCTCTCTCGATTACAAGCTAAACCTAATTAGCGTGCAGGAGCCCCTCTTTAGGGGGTGTGAGCGCGCGTGTGAGGTCTGAGCTGTTGATGAGCGCTAGGCTAGCGACCCCTTTTTCCTCGACTTCCTTTCTCGTAAGCGAATGAGCGCATCCGAGGCGACGAGGAGCGGGTGGAAAACCTCGTTGAGCGAGGGAGTGTATGCCAGCTCGAGAGTGAGGAGTTTTTCGATCGTGAAGCCGCCGGCTATCGCGGCAGCGGCTAGGTTCAGCTTCTCGAGGATGTCGCCTTCTCCGACGGCTTGCGCTCCGAGAAGCCTTCCGTCGACGCTGTCGACGATGAGCTTCACTGTCACAGGCTTGGAGTCGGGGTAGAACACCGGCTTCTCCTGAACCGTGACCACAGTCGACAAAACGTGGAAACCGGCTTCCCTAGCTTCAGCTTCAGTCAAGCCAGCAGCGCCGAACTTGAAACCT
>Ga0185307_1002139_pt1 | contig 10434 bp, 9 predicted proteins | sample LHCtaG_FD_128010 | JGI IMG/M metagenome (GOLD analysis project Ga0185307, IMG submission 128010) | Hot spring microbial communities from Little Hot Creek, USA to study Microbial Dark Matter (Phase II) - LHC4sed_matched (SPADES... | ecosystem: Environmental > Aquatic > Thermal springs > Hot... | reverse complement strand
CCTGGTAGTAGTAGGCTGCGTACTCGGTCCTATCCACAGCTAGCTCTATCTCGTCTACCTTAGGTAGCGGGTGGAGTACCTTCATCCCCCTCTTAGCCCTAGCTAGGTACTTCATGGTCAGCCTGTAGGACCCCTTAACCCTCTCGTACTCGCTGGGGTCCCTGAACCTCTCCTTCTGGACCCTCGTCATGTAGACCACGTCGACCTCCCCGATAACGTCGTCTAGGCTCGTAACCTCCCTGTACCTGATCCCCCTCTCCCTAAGTACCTCCAGGACCTCGGGCCTAGCCCTAAGCTCCGGCGGCGACACCAAGTACACCTCAGCCGGCCTGTAGAGGCTTAGGCCGTAGATGAAGGAGGCAGCAGCCCTACCGTACTTGAGGTCCCCGACAACCGCGTACTTAAGGCCGTCTACGTCGCCGAAGAGCTTCTTAACCGTGTAGAGGTCTATCATAGCCTGGGTCGGGTGGTGCTGCCTACCGTCCCCACCGTTCACCACGGGGTCCTCCGAGACCTCAGCGGCGAACTTAGCAGCACCCTCAAGCCTGTGCCTAATGACTATCAGGTCCGCGTAAGCCTCGAGCATCTTAACGGTATCAGCTAGGTTCTCGCCCTTCTCAACGCTAGTACCCTCAGCGGCCCCGAAACCTACTACGTCAGCCCCCAGCCTCTTAGCGGCTACCTCGAAGCTGAACCTAGTCCTGGTGGAGGGCTCGAAGAACGCTAGAGCGACGACCCTACCCTCCAGTACCCTGAGCTTCCTACCTAGCTGAGCAGCGTAGTAGTCAGCCCTCTCGAACAGGTACTCGAGGTCCTCCCGGCTGAAGTCAAGGATCGATATCACGTCCCTCATGTAGAACGGGTTACCCAGGTAGCTCACCGAAGGCTGTATAGCGATAAGGAAAATAAGGGCCGCGCTAGGCTACGTAGCCTAGGGAGGTGGAGGAGGTTATAAGTCTGTGTTGCGGTTGCTACACCAGCAAGTCTTCGTGTTAGTTTCTAGTGTAGTGAGGTGAACTAGGTGTACGGTTTGAGGACCCTAGTACCCGTACTACTGCCGGTAGCTATAGTTGCTGGAGCACTAGCTATGTGGTCTGACACGCTGAAGATAAACGCAACAATAGAGACCGGGGGTGTCGACATAGAGTTCGTCGGTAGACCGAGAGTTTTCGAGGGCTATGAGTATGGTAAGCCGTGGGTAGCTAGCTACGGTGCTGAGCTGATTGAAGTACAGGACGAAGACGAGGGTAACCTAGCAGGTAGTAACGACCTAGAGCTCAGCATAACCGTATCCAACGCCTACCCGAGCTACTACTGCAGGGTCTACGACGTCTCAGTCGAGAACACCGATACCGTCCCCGTAAAGCTGATGACATCCTCAGTAAACATCGATGGAGCCGCGTGCGACTTAAGGTGGATGATCTGGGGTAATACACCTACTCCTGCGATACCGATGGGAATGGCGTAGCCGATGTAAAGATGTACTAGCGTAGCAACCGTAACACGGACTTATAAGTAGGCCAGATCCGCGGTAGCCAGCAGGGGTTGCGGAGCTTCTTAGGTGGTCTACGCCAGTAGGAAGGGTAGGTACGCGAGGGTGTTGACTGGGGTTACCACAGCCCCTACCTTAAGGAACTCGGTGAAGGTTATCGAGGCCCCCATCTTACTCTCTAGAGTTTCTAGTACGATTATGTTAGACGCAGCCCCCAGTATGGTTAGGTTGCCGGCTATAGTTGAGGTAGCTGCTAGGGTTAGCCATACGTTAGTATCCCCAAGTCCGTAGCCGTAGCTCTTTAGGAGCTCCGTGAAGAGCTTTACGAGGAGGACGTTGCTGAACACCTGGCTTAGTAGGATTGAGACTGCAGTAACGGACAGCACGCTCTCCACCCTTCGAGCTTACCCGGTATTAGTAGGGCCAGCAGCGGCTGTAGGATGCTCCTCCAGACCCTCGCTAGTACGCAGCCGTACACCCTAACCCTCCTCTCCCCCTCGACTACCTCAACCCTATCGTACATACCGTACGGTGGTACCCTGTACGTAGGGGCCCTATCGAAGTTCTCCGGCGTAGGCTCTAGCCCTAGCTTCACCACCTCCTCCCTGGTCCTCTCACCTATAGCCCTACCGTACTCCCTGATAGCCCTAGCGATCACCCTCAGCCCCCTCTCCGGGCCGAGTTCCTCAACTATAGCCCTAGCGTACGCTACGTGAAGTAGGGCTAGCCTCCTAGCTACGCTAGCAACCCACAGCCTTACCTCCTCAACCGGGACGACCTCCCCACCTCCCACCGTCACCCCACCTCCTACACCTACACCCCCAGCTACATTAAGCCCCGCAACCGTACCTCCACCGAGCTAGGCTAGGTAGGTGTAGATGCGCAGCAAGCTAAGAGGGGGGACTAGGTAGCCGACCTACGTACCTCTCCTAACTCCTACCCCAGGGAGCGGAGGTTTCCAGCCACTACCAGCCCAGGTAGTAGGAGCTACCCGTAGCCCACTAGCAGCCTCAGTAGGTTGCCGATGCTGGAGTAGAGCTCTAGCTAGTCCTTCGGTACGTAGAGCCTACCGGGGCTCCCGCTACGTGGGGTAGCGGGTCCCCGGACCTCAACCCCAGCGCTCCCCCAGTAGGCCGGTAAGTCGCCCGGTAGACTGCCTAGCCTAGCTAGGACCTAGGGTACCGGGCCCACCGGGTCCGGGGAGCGCTAAGGGCTCCGCAGACTCCATCAGCTCAAGTACCTCCTACCCCACGCTGGGTGGGGATTTGGCTCGCCCCCTCCCACGGGGCCGGTTGGTGAAGTTAACCCAGGCTTAACTTCACCCCGTAGTGTTTAACCTAGGCCTAAGTAGTCGCCCCGTAGCCCATCAACCTGATGGAGTTCCGCGGGGGTCGCGTAGGGGTGCTGGCCTACGTCGGCGTCGCTACGGCTACTGCTAGGTTTAGCTAGCTCGAAGGGCTCTACCGGTAGTAGGTTAGGGTACCTAACCAGGTCTACCCACCGCTTAACTAGCTGGTCTACCGGGGTGCTCAGCTACCTACCCATCCCTAGGTCGGTGGTAGTACGTACGCCTACCCCCTACCCTAGCCGGCTGACCCCCTAGCTCACCGGTGGGTAGCGCTACGCGGTTCGAGTCCCTAATCGGGTTGACCGCCTAGCTGGCTGACCGGCAGGCTACCGGGTCTACCTACGTGGGTTAGCTGGGTACCTACCCCTCCGACCTAGCTCTAGACCTCGGCGGCTGAGGTAGTTCGGGTTCCGAAGTAGGTTGGGCGGGCGCCCAACCGGTAGGTAGCTCGGGGGCTTTCCAGCTATAAAAACCTGTAACTAGACTTACTTAAGGGCGGGAATGTCAGAACGGCTGGTTAAGAGAGTTAACGTAGTCGGAAGGGGTTCCCTATCCGTCATACTCCCGAAGAGGTGGGCCGAGGCCCTAGGCCTTAAGCCCGGGGATAGGGTGAGCATGGTGTTCGACGGCTCTAGGGTCGTGCTAACACCCTACAGCAGTGAGGGTACGGCGGAGGAGATGAACATCATGGTCGAGGTCGATAGTGAGGAGGTAGCCCTCAGGAAGCTGGTAGCCTCATACTTCGAGGGTGTAACTAGGGTTAAGGTGAGGTCTGGGTACGAGGAGGTAGTTAAGCTATCGGAGAGGCTTAGGGACGTGGTCCCCGGCTTCTTACTGATGGGCAACCCCCAGTCCACCGTACACGAGGTGGTATTCACCGACGTGGAGGCCAGCCTACCAGAGCTCTTGAAGTCCTTCGAGCCCGTGGTCTACAGAGCCCTGGAGGAGGTAGAGGAGGTAGGTAGCCCGGGACCTATGTACCGCGAGTTCATGAGGAAGTACCTCCACCTACTCAGGGCCATCAAGTACGGGGCCGCCCAGGGCTCCCTAGATACCTACGAGGCCGTAGACCTAGCCCTAGCCCTGGAGTACATCAGGGAGCTGGTAGACTCCGTAGCTAGGCTGGGGAGGGGTATGGTAGAGGTAGATACAACCCTAGGGCAGGTCCTGGACTCAGCTAGAGCCCTAGTAGGGGCCATCCTAGCCGAGGACGTAGAGTCGGCTACAGCCTTAGCGGATAAGGTCCTCCAGATCCTAGACACGATCCACTGCGATACGGAGACCTGCAGTAGCCTGAAGTACCTAGCTACGAGGATGTCCGAGATAGTGCTGGGTAGGTGCATAAGGAGTAGGGCCTGCAGGTGTAAGTACTTCTTCCCGAAGGTGTAGCCTAGCTAGCTCCACGTACCACCAGAGCCGGCGGTGGTAGCTAGGCTTTGGGTGCGAGTTAATTACCTGTAACTATCGCTACCTATACTAAATTACCCCACCCTTAAGTCCTCCTAGGACATTTCAGCTGAGGGGTTGTGTGGGTCCGGGTAGCTACGTAGATGACCTACTTACCAAGTTAGGTAGCGATAGGAGTAGGCTCATACCCATATTACAGGAGGTCCAGAAGACCTTCAGGTACCTACCTAGGGAGGCTGTGGAGGGGGTCGCCGAGAAGCTCGGCATACCTGTCTCCGAGGTACTTAACGTAGCCACGTTCTACCACCAGTTCAGGCTAGAGCCCGTCGGTAGGTACGTGATCTACGTGTGCTTCGGTACGGCCTGCTACCTGAGGGGTGCTGAGACCGTTTACAACGCTATGAGGTTAGCCGCCGGCATACCTGAGAGGAGGTCCACCTCCGAGGACAGGCTGGTAACGGTTGAGAAGGCTAGGTGCTTCGGCTGCTGCAGCCTAGCCCCGGTAGCTATGGCTGTATCGGCTGACGGTAGGGAGAGGGCTGTCCACGGTAAGCTAACACCTCTAGAGGCTAGGCGCGTTATCGCTACCTACAGGTCTAAGGCCCTGGCAGCTGGGGGTGTCGGGGCTGCTACCGGAGGGGCTAGGGAGGCTGGTCTACGGGGATAGGGGCTTCAGGATCCGGGTACCTATAGCTAGCTGCACCCTAGCTGTCGGGGCGGAGGCCGTCTACAGGGAGGTAGTCAGGGTAGTGGAGTCCCTAGGCTTGGACGCCGACGTCCGCAGGGTCGGCTGCACCGGCCTGTGCTTCATGGACCCGTGGGTCGAGCTAGCTAAGGAGGGGCTCTCACCTACTATCTACGGTAACGTCAAGCCGGAGAAGGTTAGGGAGGTAGTGGAGAGGTACCTATCGGGGGACCTAAGCGGAGCTACCGCAGTTAGATCCGGGGACGGGGTCTACCCGGTACCGAAGCTGGAGGAGCTGGACTTCTGGAGGCTTCAGGTTAGGTTCGTCTCGAGGAACTGCGGGCTCGTAGACCCGGAGTCGATAGACGACTACATAGCTACCGGCGGGTACTCGGGGCTAGCTAGGGCCCTGAGGATGAGTAGGGAGGAGGTCATAGAGACCGTGAGGAGGTCCGGGCTCAGGGGTAGGGGAGGGGCCGGCTTCCCGACGTGGATGAAGTGGAAGGTAGCCTACGAGCAGAGGAGCTACGTTAAGTACGTGATATGCAACGGAGACGAGGGGGACCCCGGCGCCTTCATGAACAGGCTGCTGGCTGAGTCGGACCCGCATAGGGTCCTGGAGGGGCTGATAATAGCTGGCTACGCGATCGGGGCTACCAAGGGCTTCATCTTCGTAAGGGCCGAGAAGCCCCTGATGGCCGATAGGCTGGAGAAGGCTGTCGAGGACGCTAGGAGGAGGGGGTTCCTAGGCGACAGCATAATGGGTACGGGCTTCAGCTTCGACGTAGAGGTCTACAGGAGCGCCGGCGCCTTCGTCTGCGGTGAGGAGACGGCCCTGATAGCAGCTATAGAGGGTAGGTCTAGGCCTAGGCAGAGGCCCCCCTACCCAGCTGTTAAGGGGCTCTGGGGGAAGCCCACCGTGATAAACAACGTCGAGACCCTGGCCCACGTAGCCACCATCTTCCAGGTAGGTGTTGAGGAGTTCGTGAAGTACGGTACCGAGAGGTCTAAGGGGACTAAGATGTTCTGCGTAACAGGGGCCGTTAGGAGGACCGGGGTCTACGAGGTACCGATCGGGACTAAGATAAAGACCCTAGTCTACGACATAGCCGGGGGCCCCCCGGAGGGTAGGAAGGTTAAGGCTGTGCAGATAGGTGGCCCCAGCGGGGGCTGCATCCCGGCTGAGCTCCTCGACCTAGAGCTGGACTACGAGAGCCTGCAGGCCTACGGGGCCATAATGGGGTCCGGGGGGTTGGTGGTCATAGACAACTCGAGCTGCATGGTCGACGTAGCTAAGTTCTTCACCGGCTTCACCCTAGCTGAGTCCTGCGGTAAGTGCACCCCCTGCAGGGTGGGGGTGAAGCTACTCCACGATATACTGGAGAGGATCACGTCCGGGGAGGGTACCCCGGAGGACCTGGAGCTAGCTCAGGAGCTCGGGGTAGGTATAGCCCGCACAGCTCTCTGCGCTCTCGGGGGTACGGCGCCGAACCCCGTCCTCTCGACCCTCAGGTACTTCAGGGACGAGTACCTAGAGCACGTCGAGAGGCGTAGGTGCCCAGCTAAGGTCTGCAGCAAGCTGGTGAGGTACTTGATCGACCCCAAGCTCTGCAGAGGCTGCGGCCAGTGCGCTAGGGCCTGCCCCTCGGGAGCTGTATCCGGGGTACCCGGTAGGCCCTACACCATAGATGAGAGTAGGTGCGTTAGGTGCGGTCAGTGCATCTCCGCGTGTCCGTTCGGGGCTGTCGTGAAGGTGTGAGCTATGGTTAGGGTATACGTAGACGGGGTTGAGGTCGGCGTACCCGAGGGGTCCACGGTACTCGAGGCGGTAGCTAAGGCCGGGCGCGAGGTACCCACCCTCTGCTACCTAGGCGGGGTGTTCAGCGAGGCTACCTGCAGGGTATGCGTAGTTAAGGTCGGGGGTAGGGCCGTACCCGCGTGCGCCTACCCCGTATCCGAGGGGCTTAAGGTCGTAACCGAGGATGAGGAGCTAGCTAGGCTTAGGAGGACCAGCCTGGAGCTGGTCCTAGCATCCCACAGAGTATCCTGCTGGGACTGCTTCGCCAAGTCCTCCTGCAGGCTCCTAAGCGTGGCTAGGAAGCTCGGAGTCGAGGGGCTCCCGGTGTGCTCGGAGTGCCCCCTCTACGGCCCCAGCTGCCTAGTAGCACGCGGAGAGCCCTGCCTAGGTGCCCTAACAGTAGCCGGCTGCGGAGCTACCTGCCCGAGGAACGGGTCGCCGTGCATAGGGTGCAGGGGGTATGTATCTAGCGAGAGGGTGTGGAGGGAGGCTATAGCCAACCACTACCAGAAGCACCTCAAGTCCCTCGAGGACCTCCGCGCAGCTACCACGTTCTTCTGGACCTACCTACCGCCTAACCTAAGGAGGTACCTAGGTGGTGGGCCGTGAGCTCGGCGATCCGGATCTCCAGGGAGGTTAGTAGGGTAGCCGGTGAGTCGACCCTTGAGGTAGTAGTCGAGGGGGGATCGGCTAGAGCTACCTACAGCTCCACCCTTAGCTTAAGGAACTTCGAGGCGCTGGTTAGGGGGAGGAGGTACTCGGAGGTACCCTACATAGCCTCCAGGATATGCGGTGTCTGCAGCCACGCCCACTTCTGGGCGTCCAGCCTAGCCCTGGAGCAGGCCCTCGGCATAGAGGTAGGTGAGGACGTAGCTACCCTCAGGGACCTATGCAACAGGCTCCAGCTAGTCCAGAACCACGTAGTTCACCTAGGGCTCCTAGTGCTCCCGGACTACGTAGGTAGGGAGAGGCTCGGGGAGTACGCTAAGCTAGCTCTAGCTGCCAACAGCTCCGTACTCAAGGCTCTAAACACCCTCTGCGGTAGGCTCACCAACCCCGTAGGCTACAGCCTGGGGAGGCTACTGACCCCTGTGGAGGCTAGGCACCTAAAGGCAGCTGCGGGCTACCTGAGGGAGGCTAGGGGCTACGTAGCCGAGCTCTCCAAGGCCGCTCTAGAGCTAGAGCTACCCGACCTGGTGGACCCGGCACCGAACTACGCAGCGCTAAGCCAGGTCAACGCCATAACGGTACCCACTGGAGGGCCCTACTACCTAACCACCCCGAGGAGTACCGTAGAGCTGGACGAGGCTAACTACAGGTCGGTACTGCAGGAGGTCCACGCGGAGTACTCCACGAGTAGGAAGTGCCTCCTAATGGGGAAGCCGTTCTTCGTCGGCGCTAGAGCTAGGCTACTAGCTACGCGGAGGGACCTACCGGCTAGGGTCTCCAGGGCCCTAGCTACCAACCCGTTCTCGAACAACTACGCGCAGGCCATCGAGGCCCTAGCTACGGTGGACTGGGCTATCGAGACCCTCGAGGAGCTCTCCTCGAGGCAGCTGAAGTTAGGCAGTAGCTCAGGAGCCCCTAAGGGCTCCGGCCTCGGGGTAGTCGAGGTGCCTAGGGGGCTCCTCGTACACTACTACAGAGTTACCAGAGATGCCAGGGTTGAGGAGGCCGACATAGTGACCCCTACGGTCATGAACACCTACCACATGGAGCTCTCCGCAGCTAACCTAGCTAGGGACCTAGCCAGCAGGGGCTTGAGCGAGGGGGAGGTAGCCAGATACGTTGAGACCCTAGTCAGAGCCTACGACCCCTGCATACCCTGCGCGGTGCACGTAGTCATCAGGGGGTGAGCAGCTTGAGGATAGCCATCCTAGGGCTCTCCGGGTGCGACGGCTGCCAGTACAACCTAGTCCGGGAGGACTTCCTGGGCTTCCTCCAGAGTAGGGGTATCGAGGTAGCCTACTGGCCTCTAGTAGGTGCTGAGGAGGGTGCCGAGGAGTACGACGTCGCGCTAGTCGAGGGCTCGGTTATCAGTGCTAGGGACCTGGAGACACTGAAGTCCGTGAGGGCCAGGTCTAAGATCCTCGTAGCTCTCGGAGCCTGCGCTACCCTCGGCGGGGTCCAGGCAGGCCTAGGCTTCTCCAAGCCCTTGAGTAGCTTCGTGAAGGTAGACTACTACCTACGTGGCTGCCCGATCGACGTAGAGGAGGTCGTAGACCTACTCGATAAGCTCTCTAGGGGGCTACCGGCTAGGTTCGGGGAGAGGAGGTTCGACCACGTTGAGAGGCCTACCAGGGTGATAGCGGATGGGGTAATCGAGCTAGACGGGTCTAAGTGCGTTACCTGCGGTAGGTGTATAGAGGTCTGCCGCAGGGTAGGTGCCCACGTACTAAACTACTTCAGGAGGGGTATAGAGACCGAGGTCGTAACCCCCTACGCCGAGCCGTTCAGTAAGGCTGGCTGCATACTCTGCGGCCTCTGCGCAGCCTACTGCCCAGCTGGAGCGGTAAGCTACCGGGTAGACGTCGAGGACGTGCTGCGAGGGATCAGGGAGGGGTCCGTAGCGAGCGTCTACGTAGAGCCGGAAGCCTTAGCCTCCCTAGCTGAGTCCGAGGGGCTTACCCCGCTACAGGTAGTAGCAGCTATGAAGGCCCTCGGGTTTAGGTACGTGGTTATCTACGACCCGCTGAGCGAGGTAGGTCAGGTAGGTGAGGCGGTCCTAGCTAGGTCGCCAGCGGAGGAGAGGCTACTACGTAGGTACCTACCCGGGGTTAGGGTAGAGCTACCGAAGCCGAGGGTACCTCCAGGGGCTGTCTACGTAACCCAGTGCCTATCGTGGAAGGCGCTAGGCCTTAGGGCCGTAACCTCTAGGGAGCTCCAGCTAGCCCTTAGGAGGTTGAGCTACCCAACCCTAGGTGAGGAGAGCCCCGACGCGGTCCTGTGGAACCGCGGGAGCAGCGAGATGAAGAGGGTCGGATCCTTGGAGGAGCTACGCGCAGCCCTCCGGGAGAACCACCGCGGGCTAGTCCTAGAGGTCTGCCCAGGTGGGTGCCTACTCGGTGGTGGGCAACCCCTCACCCTATGCACAGACCTCCGCGAGGTCCTCAGAAGGAGGGGGTCCAAGCTCAGCGAGCTAGCTAAGGCCGTGGGGAGGGCTTACCCGCAGGTCTACCGGCCTTAGGTGCCTAGCCTGGCGACGTGTACTGAGCAGGATATGCAGGGGTCGAAGCACCTAACTAGGCTCTTAGCTACCTCTAAGGCCCTACCGTCGAAGCTGGAGCCGTAGAGCTTACTCCCTATTAGGTACTCCATGCAAGCTAGGTTCTGCGCTGTAGGGGTTACTATGTTGGAGCTCCTCACCCTTAGGTTGCCGTCTAGGAGGTACCTGTGGTACAGCACACCCCGCGGAGCCTCGGTAACGGCTACGCAGGGGCCTCTAACCCTCCCGGGGTGTACCACCCCCTCAACGGTCCTCTCCCTGTAGCCCTCCAGGGAGTCCCTTAGCTCGAGCAGCGTCTGATAGGTCTCAGCTACCCTAGCTACAACGCTCTGCTGCACCCCTCTTAGAGGTCTGTACCAGCCGAACCCCTCTAGGAGCTCCCTAACCTCCTCCCTTAGGTACCTTAGGTAGGTGTTGAACCTAGCTAGAGGGCCTACTAGGTAGGGCTCGCCCGTGGGTAGCCTGTACCTAAGGGCGT
>Ga0185307_1002138_pt1 | contig 10435 bp, 9 predicted proteins | sample LHCtaG_FD_128010 | JGI IMG/M metagenome (GOLD analysis project Ga0185307, IMG submission 128010) | Hot spring microbial communities from Little Hot Creek, USA to study Microbial Dark Matter (Phase II) - LHC4sed_matched (SPADES... | ecosystem: Environmental > Aquatic > Thermal springs > Hot... | reverse complement strand
TAAATTCAACACACTTAGTTTCTGCAAGCTGTTTAAACAATTCTATTAAGTCCTTATTGTACCTTTCACAAATTTCAAGAAATACTCCTGTTATAGAAAAACTTACCTTAAACTTTTTCTTCTCATTTTTAAAATTGTCTATTAGCTCGAGAATAATTCTCGTAGCAGGAAAGTAGCATCTGTTACAGACTCTGTCAAAAACCCATTTATCTAGACCATGGTTAAAGTAAGATTCAAAAGCCTCCTCATGCCTCAAGCTTCCATTTGGTTGAAACGTAGAAAGCCTAAAAGGCTGATGAACTTGAAAATTTAGAGTTATTGAAGTCATCTTTTATTATTTTCTTAAAGCTGATTTAAATATTTTAAATTTTTAGTTTAAGAAACACTATAGAAAAATTATGGAATTAGTTTTAGCCAAAGATTTGTCCTCCCATTCCTACATAATATCGAGCAAGAAATCCTTTCTCTTAAGATTTTGCGATACGGGTTTTAAAAATAAGTGGTGCGGGTTTTGGTTTGAAGGAAGAAAATTTTTAGATTACTTTGCATTTAAGGTTAACGAAGAATGGCTTTCTCCGAACAATTGCAAAATTTTTGAGCACAATCAAATTTCTTCTTCCCACTCCTTTTCTCTAAAAGATTTGGACGTTAAGGAGTTTCTTTATCTATCATCAAGAAACGGTTCATTAATTTGCATTTTAAATTTTAAGAACAAGGCCTATGAAAGGGTTAGGGTTGATGTTTTGCTCGAGATGGGGGTTAACATAAGGGATTATGACGAAGATTGGCACGATAGAAAATATTCAGTTAAAATTTTGGATAAAAAGATTTTGATTACTTCTGAGAAGGGTTGCTTGCTTGTAGGAAGCTTTCCTTTTGGAAATTTTGAGCATGAGGAAAAATATAGGGATCATTTTCCTTCTGGCGAGAAGGAAAGGGTATTCATTCCCGGAAATTATTTAATAAGCTTTTACTTAGGCCCTGAATCTTCACATCAAGTCTTTTTTATTTTCTCTGCTGGGGAAAATGAAGAAGATTGTATTAAAAATTTTGAAGATGAAATAAACAATTTCTCATCAACTTACCTAGAAATGGAAAGGGATCTTGAAATTTTGAGGAGAAATTCCATTTTCAAATGCAATTTAAGTTTCCTTGAAAGGCTTTTTGAAATAAGTGTTTTAAACTTAGAAAAGCTTTGGTACGATTCAAAGATTTCAGGCTATTTTGCTGGCTATCCTTGGTTCCAGCAAATATGGGTTAGAGATTTGGCTTGGGTTTTGCCTGCTGTAGTGGATTATGGTGAATTTGAGAAGGCGAAGAAGAGTTTGCAAACGATATTTAGCTTTCAATCAGAGGAGGGTAAATTACCGAATGTTATATTCTTAAACAGAAAAGCAATCTATAATTCCTCAGATTCAACTCCTTTATCCCTAATAGCTCTCCATCACTATGTTTTAAATTCAGGCGATTTAGAATTTCTCAACCTTCTTGAAAAGAATGTTGAAAAAGCTTTAGAATTTTACGAGAAGAACAAGAATGAAAACGGCTTTATCTTTTCGAAAGAAAAGGAAAGTTGGATGGATTCTTTAGGAAGGGAAGGATATGTTTTGGAGTTACAAGCATTTTGGGCTAATGCTCTGAAATGCTGCTCAGAGCTTTTTGAAATTTTGGGAAAAGGAGGAAAGGAAATTGAGAAAGAAAGTTTGGAGCTTGAAAGAAATTTGGAAAAAGAATTTTGGAATGAGGAAGAAAAGTTTTACTTTGATAGAATTTCAAGCTTTAAGCACAGGGAAAAAACCATTAACGCCATTTTCCCACTTTTCTTTAGGATAGCAAAAAACTGGAAGGATGTTTTGGAAAAAATGGAAAGCGAGGAATTTACTTCTAATTTTGGAGTTAGATGCGTTTCTGCAAAAGAAAGCTTTTACAACCCTTCTGGCTATCATACAGGGGCATGCTGGGCATGGCTTTTATGTATTTTATCTGCAGTAGAATTCATGCATGCAAGAGAAAAAGGATTTGATTATTTGAAGATCCTGTTCGACAGAATAGGTAAAAATTGTGTTCTTTCGCTAGAGGAAGCATGGAATCCTGAGAATGGCTCATCAGTTCTTATGAAAGAAAATAAAGTTGAAGAAAGTGCTTACTTGCAAGCATGGAGTAGCTTAGCCATTAGAGCAATAGATGAGTTCATGCTAGGAATTAAGATAAACGCTTTTGAAGGCAGAATTTTCCTATCCCCATTTTTAAAGGACGGAATGGTTGTTGAGAGGAGGAAAAGAATGGGGAACGATTGGGTAAATTTAGCAATTAGGAGGAAGGGAAGAAAAATAGAAGTAAATCTAAAAAGCGAATTAGGAAAAGAATATAAAATTGTTAAGGCCCCTATAAAAGCTTGAATAAAATACCTTTTTTATCTTGTATTATCTCTATTTTTCCCTCCCTTCCAAGCCATCCTAAAGCTCCGTAGACTTCATTTATTTTAAGGTTAGCCTCCTTTGCTATAGCACTAGCGCTCAAAGGCCCTTTTTCCTTCAAAACATGCCAAACTTTTCCTGCATTAACTCCAAACAATTCTTCAGGCTTCATACTTTATCTTTTTCATTTTTCATTAAAATATTTTTTGTTCAAAATAGGATTCTCCATCAATTTTCTAAGTTTTTCAGGATTTTTAATTAACTTGTGAAGCTCAATTCTTTCACTTTTCCTAATCATCTTATAGCTTGCTTCATAATTAGGGTTCTTTTTTATTTCAACCTTCCTTTTCTTTTTGTCGTAAAACAAATGGAACGGAAAGCCTTTTCCCTTTATGCAATCGTAATCATGACCAGCCTCTTCCGGAGCTAAAGTTAAAATCAAACAATCTTTTTTATACGAAGTCAACCTATGCATGAAGTTTGGATGGATTAAAAAGCAATCCCCTTCTTTGAGCTTAACTATAAAGGTTTGGAATGTTTTTCTGTCGGAAAGAATTAAAAAGCATTCGTTCTTTAAAACAAAGTACAATTCCCCCAACTCGTTTCGATGCGCATGGCCATAGGTTGAGAAAAGCTCTCCTTTACTAGAAGTTGAAAAAATTCCGTGATTCAGCAAAGTTAAATCACCAACTATTCTAGCTTTTTCGTAAATTTTTTTAAAAACCTCTATTTTTTTCCACAAATTATAAACCTCGTAAACTATGAAATCTCCTTCTTCCTCAATTTTCTTACTCCCATTTTCCAAATCCATTATAACTCTATCGTTTAAAAGCTCAGAAGCAAACCTTTTCCAGTTCGGAACATCTTCCTTAAAATCTAAAAGTATCTCTCCCTTTCTTTCCCTAACTTTAAATCCAAAACGCATTTTCATATTTAATTTTTGTTGAATTAAATTAAAATTATGAAGGCTTTCTACGTTCCTTGGCTTCATATGCATCAGCCTTTAATTTTCATCGGAAAAGAGCTGAGGAGCAATTTAGAGAAAATGATAATTTCAAAAGATTCTACAGAAGCATGGAATGGAAGATTGATAGCTAGAGCTTACAAAAATCCTGCAACTTACGTTAAAAAGTTAAGAGAAGAAGGTTTTAACCCAAGAATAATTTTGGATTACTCTGGAATATTGCTCGAAAGTTTGGAAGAACTGAGCAAAAGGAATTTTTTCGATTTTGAGGTTAAAGGCGAAAAAATAGGCAATATAATAAAAGCTTTGAAAGAAGTTCTTGAAAAATATCCCGAATGCATAGAATTTGTTGCCACAGCATATTCACATTGCTATTTTCCGGCAACTCCTGAGCAAGATTGGAAGTTGCAAATAGAGGAATGGAAAAATGTTTTTGGTAGAATATTCGGAAAAAAGCATTTGGAAGGTGTTAAAGGCTTTTGGCTTCCTGAGCTAGGAGTTCCAGGTTTTGGGGATAAGCTTAAATTTTTAGTAAAGGTTTTGAAGGATGAAGGAATAGAATGGCTTTTCCTTCCCTTACAGGCAGTTGAAAATTATGAGAATTTAAGTTACGAGGAAAGGATAAGAATATGCTGCATGCCCCATCTCTTAGAAATCGGAAATGAAAGCATTCCAGTAGTTTTTCGTGCACCCCACTACATAATAGACCAACAAGCAGGCTGCTTGCCAGAAAAAATTTTGGAAAAACTGAGAGAAGTTGAAAGAATTTTCTCAAAATTCAGCGAAAAACCTCCTTTAGTAGTTCCTGCAAGCGATGGGGAAAATGGGAATGTTATGATGAACGAATTTTTTCCTTTAACTTTTGAGCCTATGTTCAAGGATTATTTTGAAGAATTCAATTCCTCAACGATTTCAGAATTCCTTCACCAGTTTTACTCAAAAGGAGGGGAAATAAAACCTGAAAGTAGAATAAGGCTTAAGCTTTTGGGTGCTTCTTGGATAAATGGCCATAAACTTTGGCTAGAAGGCTCTAGAAGGCTTGGGATGGTTGAGAAAGTTAATTCGATAAGCAAAAAATTTCATGAAATTGAAAAAATGATAGTTGAAAGAGTTGGGGAAGTTGAGGAATTGAAAGAGGCTAGAAAGCTTTTGCTAATTTCAGAAACCTCTTGCTATGTTTATTGGAATGTTGATTTTTGGTTCGAGCAAGGGGAAAGGATTTTGGAAATTTTGAACAGAAAAATTGAAGGCATGGCAAAGAAATATTTATAAGGAAGCGAAAAAAATTTAAAATTAGGTTTTTCGATGAGGATAGGCTTATTTTGTTGGGAAAGTTTGCATTCTATTCCAGTGGGTGGATTAGGGTTACACGTAACGGAGCTTGCAGCAGCTTTGGAGAGAAAAGGAAATGAGGTTCACGTTTTTACAAGAATAGGCCCGAATCAAAAAATTTATGAAGTTATAGACGGAGTTCATTACCATAGATGTCCTTTTTCTTTCAATCCAAACTTTGTTTACGAAATGACCCATAACATGTGTAAATCCATGGCCCACTTCTTCTTCGAAACAGAAAACGTTTCAGGAAGTTTTGACATAATCCATGGGCATGATTGGCATGTTGTGAACGCTTTGGATGAGATAAAAAGAGCGAGGAATAAAAAGGTTGTTTTTACCCTTCACTCAACTCAATACGGAAGGGATGGAAACAATTTTCATGATGGCGCTGCTCAAGATATAAGAAATATAGAATGGTTTGGAAGTTATATTGCAGATAGAGTAATAGTTTGCTCCAATGCAATGAAAGAGGAAGTAATGAGGATATACAAAGTTCCGGATTGGAAAATTAGGGTTATACCTAACGGAATATGGGCCAAAAATTTCGATGGTTTCATAGATGCGTGGAAAGACGTGAAGCAATATCTCGGCTTCGCTCCTCTAGACCCCATGATAACTTTTGTTGGAAGGATGACTGTACAAAAAGGGCCTGACTTGCTAATAGAAGCAATTCCGGACGTTCTTAAAGATTTTCCAAACGCAAAATTTGTTTTTGTGGGAGATGGCTACCTTAAACCTCAGCTTGAAAGAAGGGTTAGCGAATTAAACTTGTGGCATGCAGTTAGATTTACTGGCTATATACCAGACGATTGGAAAACTAAAATCATGAAAGCTTCTGATTGCGTTGTTGTTCCGAGCAGGAACGAACCTTTTGGTATAGTAGTTCTGGAAGCTTGGAGCTGTTATAAGCCAGTAATCGCTACTCATGGCACGGGAGCAGGTGAACTAATATGGCACGATGTTACTGGTTATAAGGTATATCAAGCTCCAAATTCAATCGCGTGGGGTATAAAAGAAATTTTGAGAAGGCCTGAGCATGCTAGATGGATGGGGGCAAATGGTAGAAGAGCTGCGGAGCAAGTTTTCACTTGGGATAGGGTTGCGGAAGAAACGTTAAAGGTTTATAAGGAATTGGTTGGTTAATATTATAAGGTGGAAAGATGAGATGTTGGTTTTGCGATAAGGATGCTAGGGGGGTATGCATAGTTTGTGGAAGGGCTGTTTGCTATGAGCATGCTGACAAGCTAGATCAATTTACACATGCAAAAAGCGATACTTGCACAGGATTCGCGAGTTATGAAAAAGGTTTTAATGTTTTAAAATGTAGGGAATGCAGGCTTGAATGGGAAAGCTGGGAGCAAGGGAAAAGAGTAATTAGGTAAAAAAGTAGAATAATTTTTATGGAAGTTTCGCAGTTAGTACTACTTTTCTGTTTCACTTTTATTTTCTTCCTCATCTTAAGCATAGTTCTAAGCGTTACAGAAGAAGATATAAGGGAAATTACGAAAGGGGAATGTAAATTGTCTGAATTTCTTTGCAAGGTCGGAGAAGCTTTTGGAATACCCGGAGCTTGGCTTAATCCGAAGCAGTTTTTGAAGTACGTTATAATACCCTTAATTTCCGTTTTTTCCATAACCTATGGATTTTTGAGCGAGGCAAAAGTTTTTGAGAAAAGGATTAATGTTGTAATTTCAGTTTTAATAGCTTTAACAACGATTTACTCAGGTGCTTTCACTTTCTTCGTTGCAGCACTTTTCGCGACTTTAGGAATGTTTTCTGTTATAATATTTTTCCTCCTCTTCTTCCTAGGAATTTATTGCATTTTTAAGACTCTTAAGCTCTAGTATGCTTCTATCGTAAGAAGGCTTGATTTCATCCATCCATATGGAATTTCTGGAACCCAAACTTTTACGTGCACTAAGAAAGATGCTGAAGGAGGAAGAATTGCGGTTACGTTCAAAGATTTTTCTTCAGGTAATAAATTGCATGCAAAATTCTTTAAATTAACGCCACTTCAAAAATTTTTTCCCGTAGAAGATTTCAGGTACCATAAGCAACGCAGAAAGGGAAAATACAGTTATTAAAATCCAGTCTTCAAAATTTAGTGGTATTGTTTGAAAGGCCAATTGAAAGATAGGAGTGTAAAGAAGGAGAATCGTAATAGCCCCTGAAATAATAACGGAAATAAGCAAATATTTGTTTGAAAATGGAGATAGAGCAAAAACTCCCTTTTTGTCGGACCGAGAGTTCCATACTATAAGCAATTCCCATATAACAGCAAGCATAAAAGTTGAAGTTCTTGCTTTTTCTATTCCTTGGTTTAAGTAGAAGAGAAATACAAGAGCTTCACATAAGAATTGAACAAAGAATGAAATAAATATTTGGAAAATTTTTCCTTCCAGCAACCCCTCTTTTGGATTTCTCGGTTTCTTCTTCATAACATCCTCTAAAGGAGGATCAAAAGCTAGGGAAAGAGCGGGCATACCGTCAGTAACTAAGTTTAAGTAAAGTATCATAGCAGGTGTTAGAGGTAAAAGGCCAAAGGGAGAGAAGAGTGAAATTAGCGCAAGTTCAGAAAAGTTACATCTTATTAAGAAGAAAGAAAATTTCCTTATATTTTCATATATTATCCTTCCCTGCCTTACAGCTTCAACAATTGTTGCAAAATTATCGTCAGCTAAAATCATGTGGCTTGCCTCTTTCGCCACATCAGTTCCTGTAATTCCCATAGCAATTCCTATGTCGCTTGCTTTCAAAGCAGGAGCATCGTTTATCCCATCTCCAGTCATAGCAACAATATGGCCTTTCTTCTTCAAGGCTCTGACTATCCTTAATTTTTGTTCCGGAAAAACTCTTGCATAAACTTCCACATCCTCAACAATCCTTTCAAACTCCTCATCACTCATCATTTCCAGTTCTTCTCCAGTTAAAACAACCCCTTTTTTCAAAATTCCAACCTCTTTCGCAATAGCGATTGCAGTAAGCTTATGGTCCCCAGTTATCATAACAGTTTTTATTCCCGCACTTTCACACATTTTTTGAGCTTCTATCGCTTCTTCTCTAGGAGGATCTATTATTCCAACTATACCAAGGAAAACAAGATCCTTTTCCAAATCATTCTTAGAAAACTCCTTAATTCTTTTGTACGCAAAACCCAAATTTCTTAAAGCTCTAGAAGCAAACTCATCGTTCACGGAAAGAATTTTCTTTTTCTCCTCTTCATCCAACTCCTTTTCTTCATTTCCAATTAAGATCTTTGAGCATTTTTCGATTAAAACTTCTGGAGCTCCTTTGCAGCAAACTAAGAATTCTCCTTCCAAAGAATTAACAGTTGTCATCATCTTTCTCTCGCTTGTGAAAGGTATTTCATAAACTCTCTTTTCCCCCCACTTCACATTACCTTTGGAGGCTAAAACGAGAAGGCATCCTTCTGTAGGATCTCCAACTATTTTCCATCTTTCCTCCTTAATAAGCTTTGAGTTGTTGCACAAGGCACCAACTTTAAGCAAAAGAGAAAGGTGATTATCATTTTTAACTTCAACCTTCTTCCCATCTTCAAGAAATTCACCTTTAGGCTCATAACCGACACCAGTAACTTTTATAATTCTTCCGTTCAAGTAAATTTCTCTAGCAGTCATTTCTCCTTTTGTTATAGTACCGGTTTTATCAACGCATATTACAGTAACAGATCCTAAAGTTTCCACGGAGGAAAGTTTTCTAATTATAGCATTTTTCTTCGCTAAATTTCTAGCCCCTATTGCAAGCGTTGTTGTTACTATTGCAGGAAGCCCTTCCGGAACAGCAGATACAGCTAAAGCAATGCTAATCATAGCCACGTTTAAAATTGTGGAGCGTGTAAGCTCCCCTAAGTAAAATTCCCTTAGGATGTTGATCAAGAAGATGAAAACACATGCTATTAAAACAACTTTACCCAATTTTTTTGCAAAAGAGGAAAGTTTTCTTTTTAACGGAATCTCTTCTTCCTTAATCATTCTTATTTCCTTTGCAATTTTTCCAAGCTCTGTTCTCATTCCGGTTGAAGTTACTACAAATTTCCCCCTTCCATAAACTACATTCGTTCCCATGAAAACCAAATTATTCCTTTCCCCACTTTTTTCAGAAGTTTTTTCTACAGGGATAGATTCTCCTGTTAAAACGGATTCATCAACCTTTAATTCGTAAGCTTCTAAAAGCCTGCCGTCTGCAGGAACAGCATCCCCGCTCTCTATTAAAACTACGTCGCCAGGGACCAATTCCTTTCTATCTATTATTTCTTCTATACCATCTCTAATTACTTTTGCTTTAAGAGAGGCATACTTTTGCATTAGTTCTAGAGTTTTCTCCGATTTATACTCTTGAACGAACCCCATCAAAATTATTAGAAAGATTATGGAAGAGATTGTTATTCCATTTATTTTTTCACCAAATAAAAATGAGATTAAGGTTGCAACGAGCAAAATAAGAATGAAAACATCCTTGAACTGATTCAGAAAAATTTTTATCCCAACGAACCTCTTTTTTCTTTCTATTTCGTTTGGCCCAAATTCCTTGATCCTTCTTCTTGCCTCTTCATCGCTTAAGCCGTTCAAGCTAGTGTTAAGCTTCTTAAGTATATCTTCTTTCTCCAATAAATGCCATTCTTCCATATTAAAGAATTCTTTTTTATTGAAATTTTATTTTTCGAAAATTTTTAGCAAAATACTCGTTTAAGTTAAAGTAAAAAATAAATCTAATCGAGAGATATAAAAATTATGCCAAAAAAAGAGGGAATGGAAGGATTTAAATTCAAGGACCCGAAGTATGAGCAGGATTTGGTTTTTAAAATCGTGCCAATCGATTCTTTAAAAGTAGTCGAACATCAGAGAAAACCGAGCAATTATCATGTTACCCATTTAATTTCTTCGATAGAAAGAGTAGGGTTCATAGTTCCTTTAGTAGTTGTAGAGAAAGGAAATAACTACATAATTTTGGATGGCCAGCATAGATTTTTAGCTGCTCAAAAATTGGGGTTGAAAGAGTTGCCAGTAATTGTAATTCCGGGAAAGCTCGCAAACTTAATGATGAACCTTAACATCGAGAAAGAGCTTAACATAAGGGAAAAATCTTACGTAGCTTTAAACATATACAGACAATATCTTCAAGAAAACCCAAAGCTAATAGAAACAGACCCTGTTTTAACAGATTCCATAGAACAAGCCTATTATGTCACTTTAGGAATAGGGTATGAGAAAGAGGAAAGGTTAAGAGGAGGAATTTTAGAATCCATAATGAAGAAATGTGATTTCTTCTTGGAAATGCCAATTGAAAATGCGTTGGAAGAAAGGGAAAGAAGGTCTGAAAGGGTGAGGGAAGCAAATTCTTTAATAACAGAAATTGCACAAAAGCTCAAGGAAATGGATAAATGGCATCCATTTATCTATCAACAAATTCTATCGTTTGCCAATCCTTACAAGAGGAAGAGAGAGCCTGTTGAATTTGATAAAATGTTTGATCTTCTAATACAAAATTTGAAAAAAGCAAAGGAAAATCCAGAAATTGTATTGAAGGAAAGGATAGAAGAGTAAACTTTTTCGTTATGCTTAAAACTTTTGGTGCAGGGGCTGGGATTTGAACCCAGGAAGGCACTAAGCCACCAGGTTTCTTCTTAAAACCTAAGCCTGGCGCCCTCGACCAGACTAGGCGACCCCTGCATTTAAAGATTATATTTTAACTAAAAATT
>Ga0185307_1002137_pt1 | contig 10435 bp, 9 predicted proteins | sample LHCtaG_FD_128010 | JGI IMG/M metagenome (GOLD analysis project Ga0185307, IMG submission 128010) | Hot spring microbial communities from Little Hot Creek, USA to study Microbial Dark Matter (Phase II) - LHC4sed_matched (SPADES... | ecosystem: Environmental > Aquatic > Thermal springs > Hot... | reverse complement strand
CTGACAGTTACAAAATTCCATGAAAAGCTATGTTTGTCTTGTTTTGCAGCATCGACTAGATTAAGTGAAGCTAAGCTCGCTATTTTAGTAGCCATTCAGTCGGTTTGGCTCTATTATTGCACTGATTAACATTTATCCGTCAAAAGCGAAATCTACAATTAAAAACAGTTTAATTATAAAAAGAGGGGGGTTTAGGTTCTGTTAACCTGCCCATCCGAACCTCTTTGATATGGCTGCTATGTCTTTTATGTCAATCTTGTAGTCGCCGTTTATGTCTGCCACGGTGTTCCAGTAGGCGTGTCCTGGATATGTTCCGAAGGCTTTTGAGGCGGCTGCAACGTCTTTGATGTCCACTTTGATGTCTGGTGATACTAACTGAGCTTTATATGGATATGTTCCTAACCCGATGTCATCGTAGTAGGTTCTTCCAGTTATGTCTTCTTTAATGGTTAGGTATAGGCGGTATGTGCAGAAGTGGAGCTTGTAGCTTGCTCCTGTAATTGGACATGTTCTTGTGGGCGGCGGGAAGATGCAGTTGTACCATACGTCAACGTGGATGCCCCAGCGTCCATAACCCCATGTTATTGGTATTGTAACCGTGTAGGTTCCGCCCGCAGGTATTGTTATCCCTGAATCCGTGTAAAATTCAACTGTTCCGTCTGGTTTAGTTATAGTGATGTTATATCCTACCTCTGTTAGGTCTCCTCTAATGTAGAGGTTTTCAAGCCCTACTGTTAAGTCGGTCGCCATTGCAGGGGTCATTTTAGCGAAGCCCGAGGGATTGGCTGAAACGTGAACAGCTACCGGACCTATGCGGTGATAATCGTCGTTCCTTTCCAGCAGGACATATTTGGCTGCAGGGTTATACTCTACAAATTTCCATGGTCCGCTTCCAGTCAGCTCGGCAGCGGTCCAGTAATCTTTCTGTGGGTTGCCTGTTTCCGCTATTGGCTTTACTATGTGCTTTGGTAGTATTATGTTTCCGCCTATCCAGCCGACTGCCCAATAGCTTTTAACGTCCAATAGCACTTCAAAGTTGAATGGATCTAGTATTGAGAAGGACAGGATATTTTGAACGTTGCTCCACCACCATGGGTGGGGGAATCCCCGTCTTTCTAGGATCTGCTTAAGCTCTACAAATGTGAAGTGGACATCCGCAACAGTCAGTGGGGTGCCGTCGCTCCATCGGATGTCAGGTCTTAAGGTGAACCTTATTTTGCTGCATTCTCCGTATATAGGATGCATGTATGTTCCCACTTCAAAGCTTTCAGCAATCCATGGTAGAAACTCGCCGAGGTCGCTGGCGTTGCGGACTAGGAGGCTGTCATATAACTGGCCTAGAACATTCCAGTCGAAAAGCCAGCTTGCATATATGGGGTTAAGCTGCTTAATTTCAGGCACTTTGAAGCCCCAATCAAGTATTGCGACGTCGCTGGTTTCATAGCCTTCGGGGTGGATGTTCATGAATGTCCAGCCGTTGTCAATTCCATAGCCCATAACGTTTACAACGCCGTACCATGTTAAGCCTTCAGTCGTGTCTGAAGCATGTCCGCCCACATTCGTCTTGCTGTAGGCTTTGTTGCCTGCAACACAGTAGAGGGGCGCGCCGAGCATCATATAAGCTTGGCGGTACTGAGCTTTTAAAGCCATTTCAACAGCCTCTTCCTGAGTGTTAGCGTACATTATGCCATCTGCAGCCTCGTTGAATTCTGGATCGTTGTGGCCTCCATAGTTATAGCAGAAGCCTGGATGCCAGTAATAGTCCCAAGCCCATAGTATCAGATGGTCTGGGTCAACGCCTAAGCTCCATCCGCCTGTGTAGAGGTGGAAGTCCTTGTTAACCATAACTTCAATGAAGCATTTTCCGCTTGTGGCGAAATGAACGTTGTCGCCAACCACCATGTAAAAGCCTAAGTTCTTCATTTCGTCAACTAGGATTTCGCCTATGCGCTTTCTGCCAGGATGGTCGCTTCTTATATAGAACCAGAGCTTTACTATTTGTCCGCCCCATTCTCTGTAGCCGCTTGGCCCAATGGGCATATTAGCCTTTGTTGGATCATCGAGAATTGCCGCGGCTTTTGTTGGGCTGTACTCCCAAGCCCATGGGATTGTTGGGTCTCCGTAAACATCTAACAGGTATTTTGACAAGGCTGGCGGCATTGTGGTGTACATGGGATAGGCGAATCCAGCGCCTAATTCTGGAAGGGTGATTAGGTATTCCCTGTCAATTAGGTGGCCTATAGCACGTCTAAGCCAAACATTTGCCATGGGGTTGCCAAGCCCAGGATAATAAATATAATCCTTTTGTGGATATGCAGGGTTTGGAGGATTACCCTTGTATGGGTTGGGGTTGCTGTTCATGTCTAGAATGAACAGGCCGAATTCAGGACCATAGTTCACAATTTTAATAGTTTCGCTATAGGGAGGTTTAGATAATTCTTCATATACCGTTTTTGAAAGCGGCCAGTCAGTAATGTCAATGTCTCCAGCCTTTAAAGCCTCGAACTCCGCAGTGTCAGTGTCGTATAAGTGGATTAGAATGTTCTTGATTCTGGGACCGTACCGCTCGTAAAGCGAGTCCTCAGTGCAGTCAGGGTAAACCCAAGCGCTTGCCGGAAACACCATCATTACAATCATTGCAACCGCAAGCAATGTGCAAAATATTTTCTTTCCCATTTTCCTTTCTCCTCTTTTACGCATCAAACTACACCAAAAACAAACTTAAAAGCTTTATGGAAAAAAGTTCCAGTAATACTTTATGCCCAAAATCGGTGAAATAAAGCTCAAATTGTTAAAAAGCTTTAGTATGCAAGACTACTTTGAATACAGATGGCATGCCACAAAATGGTTCTTTTCAACTTCAATTAGTGGAGGAACCTTTGCACGGCATACATCTCCCACCATAACTGGACATCTGGTGTGAAACCTACATCCAGATGGAGGGTTAATGGGGCTTGGGATTTCTCCCTTAATAACCACTTCTACACGCCTCGAAGTTGGGTCTGGGACGGGGACAGCGGCAATCAGCGCCTTTGTATATGGATGCAAAGGATTTAGAATAACATCATCTGATGACCCCTTCTCCACAATAGTGCCAAGATACATGATAGCTATTCGATCACAAATGTGCCTAGCCAAGGCTAAATCGTGAGTTATATATAAGAACGCAACTCTATATTTATCCCTAAGATAGGTTAGCAGGTTTAACACTTCAGCCCTTATGGAAACATCTAACATTGAAACAGGCTCATCAGCCACAATAAATTCGGGTTCTAAAATTATGGCTCTGGCCACAGCAACCCTTTGCCTTTGCCCGCCGCTCAACTCGTGGGGATAACGAAATAGAAACTCCTCGGGCGGAACCAACTGCACGTCATTTAACACCTTATAAATTTTCTCTTCAGCATCTTTCCCAAATATACCCTGAACATACAAAGGCTCCTCTAAAATGCTCATAACCGTTTTCCTCGGATTAAGGGATTCATAAGGATCTTGAAAAATTATTTGCATTTTTCGACGCACCGGCTTTAATTTACTTTCAGGAATTCTGGTTATATCAGAATTCTTAAAAAATATTTTACCTTCTGTAGGCTCAATTAAGCGGAGTAAAAGTCTGCCGGTGGTTGTCTTTCCGCTTCCACTCTCCCCAGCCAAGCCGTAAATCTCACCTTCACGAATTTCCAAGTCAATTCCATCAACTGCCTTAACGAATATTTGTCTTCTTGATATAAGCGATCTGAAAAAACCCAGCCTTACAGGGAACCATTTTTTAAGCCCTCGACATTGAACAACAACTTCTCCCATTTTAAACACTCACCCCTTTAATACAAATGACATGCAACATAATGATCCTTTGACATTTCTCTTACAAAGGGTTCTTTAATTCTACATATTTCTTTTGCATATTTGCATCTTAAATGAAACCTGCACCCTGGAGGTGGATTCAAAAGATCTGGTGGTGCACCAGGAATCGAAACTAGTTGCTGACGCTTACCTGTAATACTTGGAAAAGCAGCAATCAGCCCTTGAGTATAGGGATGCAGGGGTTCCTTAAAAATATTAACAACATCCCCATACTCAACAATTTTACCAGCATACATAATCGCAACCCTTTCACATATTTCAGCGATAATTGAAAGATCATGAGTTATCAAAATCATTCCAAGATTAAGCCTTGTCTTAAGCTCCCTTAAAAGTTTCAAGATTTGGGCTGCTACAATAACGTCTAAAGCCGTAGAGGGCTCATCAGCTATCAAAATAGAGGGGTTGCAAGCTAAAGCCATAGCTATCATTGCCCGCTGCCTCATCCCTCCGCTGTATTCATGGGGATAATTATTTATTCTAGACGGATCTATACCTACAAGCTCCATAAGCTTTCTACACCTTTCCAAAGCCTCGTTTCTAGTAACGTTAGGTTCATGCAACATTATGGCTTCAACCATCTGATCAGCTATCGTATAGACAGGATTCAAAGCGTTCATAGCACCTTGGAAAACAATTGATATTTCTTTCCACCTAATTTCTTCCCGCATCTCTTCTTCGCTTAGTTTGGCAAGATCCTTTCCTTTAAATAAAACGTTTCCTCCACGTATCTCGCCATTAAATGGCAATATCCTTAGAATTGAAAGTGCAACAGTGGTTTTTCCACATCCAGATTCGCCTGCAAGTCCAGTGGCTTTACCTTTTTCTACCTCAAAACTCACGCCGTCAACTGCTCTAACATAACCACTCAAGGTTTTAAAGTATGTTTTTAAATTCTCAACCCTTAGCAGAGACATTTTGAAACACTTTGAAGTTTTGAATTCATCCTCAACAATTACACAACTTCTTATTTAACCTTTAGCCAACCCTTTTAATAAAATACTTTGATACATATGTTTATCTTAGACAACTTTATAAATAAAAAGCTCAACTATTCAACAGACGAAAAATGAAATATAAGTGGGCAAAAAACATCGATCTAAATTTACTAACGGAAAGCCTTGAATGCTTTTTGAAAAATTCTGGTTTCAAAACCAAAAGAATGATGAGTGACCGTCCTAATTCTTACATAATTGTAGGCATTTTACAAAATCCTGGCGAAAATGCAAAAAGAGTTTTAGTGCTGCTTGAAAAGACCACGGAGGGGGTAACTGTGGATTTAAGATGTGGGGAAGCGGAAGAAGTCATTTTAAAAGTCGGTTCTTTTATCTCATATTTTGGAGGAGGAGCCTTATTTTTAAGGGCACATAAAGAAATTGAGTTTTACCGAAAATTCGAGGAAAAATTTTGGGATTATGTTCAAAAAGAAGTATCTAAACTTGATTAGCGATAGAGACTATCTTCTTAACCTAAGTTTTGGATTAAGAACCTCGTCAAGAGCGTACCCTAACAGTATGAAAGCTGCAGCCAACAAGGAAATGCAGAGTCCAGGTGGAATTACCCACCACCAATTTGTAATCGCGTTGGACTCGAAAACGTTATGCAACATTTGCCCCCATGACATTCGCGAAGGATCGTAGAATCCAAGCCATGCCAAAGCTGCCTCTGCAGTTATTGCCCCAGGCACAGAAGTTGCAAGCGAAACGTAAACTAGCGACATCACGCTTGGCAAAACATGGTGGACAATTATGTGGAAACGTCCAGCTCCTATCGCTTTAGCTGCCTCTACAAAAGGCCTTTCTTTAATTGAAAGCACCTGTGATCTAACCATTCTTGCAAAGCCCATCCATCCAAGCACCCCAAGCAAAATTATCAGATTTTCAAGTTTTGCCCCCAAAACTGCAACCAACACGATAAGTAGCGGAAGCCCGGGCAATACGAGAAGCAGATCAGTAATTCTCATGAGAATCTCGTCTACAAACCGTCCCAGGTACCCAGCCGCGAGCCCAACAATTAAACCTATAAATACGCTGAACACCGATACAAGGATTCCTATGTAGAGGGAAATTCTTGTACCGTAGATAAGTTGGGAAAAAAGATCTCTGCCTTGATGGTCTGTTCCTAAGAGGCCAAAGCTTGTACCAAAAATAAGTAGGCCAAAATCGTCAACAAAAACTTTTGTTTCAACATCTTTCTCTGCGCTATCTTGATCTAAAAATGTAAGCTCCAAACCATAAACATACTTTCCCGGCCCAGTAAAAATCATTCTATGCGGAAAACTGTTTTTTCCAAATTCTGTATACTCGTTAACAACGCTATTAGATTCTGAATCTATAGAACCCACCTTTGATTCAGGGCTAGACCTGCTTATTATCCACCCATTAATATTAGGCCACCCGCTTAAAGGTTTTTCAATTCCCCACGGAAAACGCGCCAGTATAAGGCCAGTTTTGGGATCATACACTCGCAAGTTTGGATCTTCTTTGAATCCTATTGGCATATTTGTTAGCCCAAAAACGGTTGGATTAGGCCACAAAGTCCACAGTTTTTCGTCAGCTTTTCCCAAATAAACTTTAACTTTTAAAGGAACATCTAATTTACCGTCAGGTTTTGTTGTTCCATTAACTAAAATGCATATATTGCCCATAAATCTGCCAGGCGGACCAGTGTATGGCCAATCAAACTCAGCATACAACCAAACTTTTGTTAAGTTATGTGGCTCTCCGGTTTTTCGGTTATACACTATTACTAGAGAACCATTCTGAGTAAACTTTGAAAAGCCAGTAGGAGCCATTAAAGGGTAACCGACGTTTTCATCAACGTAAGATGACACGGTGCCTTCTCCACTCCACTCAAGTTTCAGCTCTTTGAGGCTTGGACGCCCCGGATTATTAACCACACGCATATTTTCACTAAGTTGGGGATTTCCGCCCAACCATGTAGGCAGAAACCTAAGCCATGTTGGAGCCACATTCGGTGCACACAAAGGAACTAATGGTTCTGAAGGATCTACTCCTCTTGCATCGTACGGTGTTAAGTATGGCGCTACAACCGCGAGGAATATAAAGAAAAATATGATAGACAGTCCAAAAGCTGACTTCTTATTTTTTAATAACTGTTTCATAAAGTTTACAAAACGTTTAATTGTGAAAGAGAGCTTACTTGGTTTTTTAGTATGTGCCAATTCCATCACCCATACCTAATTCTTGGATCAATTATACCATAAAGTAAATCGGCAATTATGTTTGCTATAACCACGCATAGGGCGATGATGTAGAAGATTGCCATTAAAGAGGGGTAATCAAGAAACTGTATTGCCAACCATATCCACCCGCCTAAGCCGGGATATGAAAAGACTGTCTCTGTAATTATCGCGCCCGATAGCAAAAAGCCAAACGATAACGCAGCACTTGTAATAATTGGTAATGAAGCATTTTTCAGTGCATGTTTAAAGAGCACCGTCCGTTCCTTTAAGCCCTTTGCCCTCGCAGTAACAATATAATCTTCAGTTATTGTTTCAAGCATGGTAGCCCGCGTTAAAAGTAACCAACCACCGACGCTAAATACTGTAAGTGTAAGAAATGGAAGAAATAAGTGGTATAGATAGCCACCGACGAGCCTCCAAGCGTTAACAGCGCTAAGGGAAACATTTATGTTCAACGTACTTGCGGAAGCTTGCACATTATAACTCCAAGGAACCGGATAGTTAAAGATCCAAATTGGATGCCCTCCAGCAATTGGGAACCATCTTAAAGTTGTGTAGAATATTAAGATGAAAATTAGGCCAATCCAAAAAGTCGGCAAAGAACCAATAATCAGTGAACCAGTTACTGCAACACTGTCAACTAAACCTCCGCGTCTTTGAATTACAAAAATGCCAAGTATAACGCCGAGAATAATCGAAACAACTGTGGATCCTCCGAGCAACATTAAAGTATAAGGTATTCTCCAACTGATTGCATGAGAAATAGGCTCCTTATTGATGATTGAAACGCCAAAATCCATCACAAGAAGATTGCGTACATATTTGATCAGTTGAATGTGAAAGGGCTGATCGAGACCCCACATCTGCTTCAGTAACTGTTCCTGCTGACGCCTTACCTCCGGAGGTTCTTTGCTCCAAGCTTGCATGAGAAAAGCTGTAGGATCACCTGGCATCATTTTAAAAATAGCAAAATTAACCATAATAATTAAAATAACAAGCACAAATGAATAGACGAGTCTTTTGGCAATATATGCTCTCAGACCCATTATCTGTTCCCTAAATTCATAGAAATTTTGGCATTCTTAAGCTTTTGCCCTTTAAACCACAGCTTTTTCATAACCTAATACATTTTTATGTTTGGGTGAAGTCTTCTAACACCGATATAATTGGAGCTAAAACTCATGTTAAGCCTTAAATATATGCTTAAACGATACGTCTGTAAAAAAAGGGATGCAAATGGCTCAACTAAAATTCAGCTTTACATTTATTACAGCCCTAACAAGTTCAGTTCTTTCCATAATAAACGGATTATTAATCGCAATAACGGATAAACCGATTTATATTTCGACTTTCCAAGCAAATTCTTTAGATGATATAATTGGTGCTAAACATTTTTGGGGTCGTGTGGTTTTTGGAGCACCCGGAATTACGGGCGGTTTATGGACATATTTCTGGATATTTTTCGCAGTTCTTATTTTGTTTTGCGCACTCGTCGTTTATAGAAAACCAAGAAGCCACAAAACGTATGGCTTTTTAATAGCACTGCTCTCCCTTCTAACCTTACCAATAGGAGGGGGTTTCTACATTGGAGCTATATTGGGATTTATCGGCGGTATAGCAGCTTGTGAATGGCCCAAACCTTTTAGTGAAACATTTTTAGGAAACATTTTTAGTGCAGCTAGAGTTAAATCTAAGTTTTATGCAAGTGTTCGTGAAAAACCTGAAGCAATAAGTATTGCAGCTTTAACACTTATTTTCGTAGGGGCATTAAGTGGTATAGGCAATGGATTATATGCCTATAATGTCCACGCTATTAAAGCGGGAGGAGATATGGCTTCTAAAATCCTTTTGGAAGGCTATGTTTTTTGGAATGAAATAGTTTTATTTTCCATGTTTTCCATCATAGGGATGACTGTGATAAAATGGCTGATTCTATCGCTATGTATATATTGGATTGGAGCAAAACTTGTTAACCTTTCATCCAGTTATGATAAAGTTCTCCGCACAGTTGCTTTTACTTATTCCCCGGAATCCATGATGGTCTTTTTGCCATTGATTTTCTCGAATGAACCAACTTTAACATTTTATTGGCCGGTAGGCTTATACCTTATCACTCGTATTTGGATTTTTATTTGCCTTTTAACAGCAATCCAACAAACATTCGATTTTTCATTAAGGCGATCCTTAGGAGTAGCGATTTTCGGAGGAGTGATATACTGGTTGATATACCATGTATTTTTAGTTCCAGCATTAAACGTTCCGGGTTTCAGATTAGACATATCAATACCAGAATCTTCAATCGCGATACTTACATTAATAGGTCTAGCAATACTAATCTCTACTATGCTGGGAGTATTTTCTAAAAAACAGATTTCTTAAATGCTAAAAGCGCGATTAAGCCTTTTTAGCGAAATTAACTATCTTTATGTAAAAACTTAAATTTCAATATCACCTTTACATAAGTTGGTTTGCAATCAAACTGGAAGCATAAAATCATAGTTTACCTTAAAAAATCTTTGGTGCCCCTAGGGATAACGCTGTTATTTGCTCTCTTCTCACTTTATCCAAGACTTGCATATAATGGAGAAGCTCAAATAAACAATGTATACAGAAATTTTCAACTATTATACCAAGACGTGGATATAACTTGCAACGTAACTTTTAATCCTTTCCTATTCCCTTTGTCTTGGCTTACCGGAAGAGGACAGGTTTCGCAACGTTTTCTGATGCGTACAGTTCCAAAGGCGGTTACTCAGTTTACTATAGTTTGGCCTAGTCCAGAGGAAATAAAAGATGACGCCCTACTTATAGTTACATTAAACTCGCTTTTCATAAACATCCCATATAATTTCGTTATTTTTCTTGCTATAGAAATTATAAAATTAAGAATCATATACTTTTTCTTTTTTGCAGGAATCATAGGTTTCTTAGTTGGAAGTTTAACCGGAGCATTGGTTGGTTCTTTAATAGGTCTCATAATAATATTTTTGCTAAAGGAAGTTTTAAATAAAAAACTTCACATCGAATCTGTTATTTTTACTTATTAAAAATTTGCCTGCACTATTGAACCCTTCTAATTTTTATTTTATAATCTAATATTGAAGGTCAATCGAAAATTAGCTCCCGATTTGGTTTTCCTCTTCTTTACGTTTGGCAATTATCCAGTCTTTATACCCTGAAACTACACCCCAAAGCACTATAATTAAAATGGTCGCAACAAATCGCAATGCAGGATCAAGTTGCAAAACAAACCATATTACAAAGAGGGGTACGGTTAATATTAAAATTACTGAAATCACTATTATGAAAACCCATTTATCTAGCATTACACTTGACAATTAAATCCTATATTTTATTGGGAAACTTATA
>Ga0185307_1002136_pt1 | contig 10437 bp, 13 predicted proteins | sample LHCtaG_FD_128010 | JGI IMG/M metagenome (GOLD analysis project Ga0185307, IMG submission 128010) | Hot spring microbial communities from Little Hot Creek, USA to study Microbial Dark Matter (Phase II) - LHC4sed_matched (SPADES... | ecosystem: Environmental > Aquatic > Thermal springs > Hot... | reverse complement strand
CCGACGGGAGAAACTCCTCTCCGCTCTCGATCGGATCCGGGATAGGTTCGGCGAGGAGGCGGTAATCCCCGCCGCAGCCCTGGACTGCCAGCTCCTCGTGGGGGCGACAGGAGGCCTTGGCCGGGAGCGGGAGATCGCCCGGGCGGTAAGGGCTTTCTAACCACCCCCTGGGACCCGGCGCCGGGCGAAGAGCGCCCGCGTGCGCAGGAGTACACCACTCAGATCCCACCGCACATTCAAGCTCAGAAATCTTCTGAACGCGAAAAAGATGTAACAGGTGTGCTTACCGCACTCATCGTGTTGCAGGCCTTGAACTTGTTCGTTCTGCTCGTTTTGCTGTTTTTTATGACACGCTGCCGAGTGTAAGGTAGTAGTCGTTTCCCTCTGGAGTATCTGTATCGCCAAGCATTCAAACTCGAATGATTGCCTTGGAAATGTCTCCGTCGGGTCGTGCCTTGCCGAGCTCGATTTGAATGGCCGGGAAGGGACTGTAGTTGTGAGGGACGAGGCCGGCTTTAGAACCCTTTTTTAGCCGAAGCAAAGAAGGGATAAGCCAAAGTTTAAACCACGTTTTTAGGATTGGCAGAAATCACAGTGAGGAACTATGATTACAGTGATATGCAGGAGGATAAAGCTGTGGATATTAAAAGCGAACTGCGCGAGCTGTTAATTAGAAACATTGGATTACTCGATGGCGTGGATGAGCTCTCCGAGCAACTTCTTCGGGGTGCGGAGTCTGGGGGTGAATTTGGCTCCGATAGTGAAAGCCAGAAAAAGTGGCTTCAGCGCGTTGATTTTCACTTAGTTCGGTTGGATGCAACCGACTATGCACGCGCTCTGATCCGCTCCATTTGGCTGGCCCCCATATTTGCTGGCACAGATTTCGGGAGTTCAAGGCAGAGAGATTTGGCCCAAGTTTGGACAGACACGGCCAGAGGTTTTCTGGGCGAGCTTGCTTTTCAAAAATTTCTTCAGGAGCGTTTTCAAGTATCTGTAAAACTCAGTTCCAGAAGAGGTAACTTGGAAGAGTTTCTGCCTTCAGACATCGAACAAATTAAGAAGCCCGGCGAAAACTGGAGAGAACCGAATCTGAAAGTAAGCATCAAAACCACAAAATTTAACGGAAGATGGCTGGATCTTCCAGGGGCGCAGTTTGAACACTCTGATGTTTTCGTGCTTGTCAAGCTCGGTATATCCCGCGTTCATTTCCTGTCATTCCTTAAACACATCAGTTTCATAAGAGACAAGCTGATTCCCCGGGCCCGCGAGCTGGGCGAGCTGAGCGAAGCGGAAGCGCAAGAATTGTGGAATGACCTTCCGGACTTCGCTCCAATTCCTGCTTATGTTGCGGGATTTCTAGACAAGCAGGGGCTTTCTCTGCCAATTCACCAAATTACATGCGCTGTAAAAGGCAAAAAGAAGAAACAAATCACAATCTCCGCTGGCGTTGGTCTGTTCTCTCCGGAAACAGTTCGGGTCCATCCTGAGATAAAAAAGATGGACCCTTCGGGGGGCCTCCCGATCGCAATCGACCCTATAATTGATTCTTTGACCGGTAGCCATTTCCTTGCCAATAGTGGGGCACTTGCCTTCGAGAAAGAAGCGTGGGAAAACTTTATAGCAAGGCTGTAGAGCATATGGAGTACCGTCAACATTCGGATGCACGCGAGTACATTTTTAAGTGCGGCTCGCTGTTTTCTGGAGCCGGCGGCCTTGATTTGGGATTCTGGGCTGTCGGTAGCTTCAGCATTGAGTTTGCGGTAGAAATTCTTAAAGCGCCCGTACGAACGTATTCGAGGAACTTCGGGCTTCCTATATATCCTGTTGCCAGCTTTCCAAACGGCCGGGCTGTTTACGAAGGCGATGTAGAGAAGGTTAATTTCTTGAACCCAGCCGCCTGCAGTGTGGACGTGCTACTGGGAGGGCCTCCGTGCCAGGACTTTTCAGTAGTCCGCGGTCCGGAGTGGGACAGGCAAGGTATTCGTGTTGAGCGCGGGCGCCTTTATCTGCAGTTCATACGAGCTCTCACCGCTCTAAAGCCAAAGCTGTTCGTATTTGAAAACGTTCCAGGGCTCGTCAGTGTCAACAAAGGTTGGGCCTACCGAGCCGTCCTGGAAGGGTTTCATGAGGCCGGCTGGACGGTCGTCTTTGCAGACATTGTGGATTCCGCTTTTGTGGGCGTTCCGCAGAAGCGCAAAAGACTCATCGTTGTCGGCCTGCGAAGGGATCTGGTGAACCATGCAACCTTAAACAAAGCTTATCAGCTTTTTAGAGACCGCCTCAGCGGTAGAGACAGCCTTTTCTCAAAGTACCCTTTGACTCCCCTTGAAGCCTTTGAGGGCAAGCCCCTTCCCCTCCTGGAAGAAAAATACAAAGAAATCATGTCTGAGTATGAACCCATTTTGGGCACAAGGCGCTGGTCAGCTGTAGAAGACTACCTTGCTGTCAACAAAATAACCCCTTCGAGCTGGAAGGAGGTTGAGGCGGCTTTTGAGGAGCATGAGAAGCTTTTAAAAGAACTCGGCTGGCTTGGGAAGAGGGTTGTCGAGCTGAGCTTGCCGGACGGAACCACCGAGCGGCCCCGCGAATCTTCCGCCGTGGTCGAGCGTATGAAGTGCATCCCTCCCGGCGGCAACCACGAGCTTGTAAGAGGAACCGCCTGGGAAGTTGAAGGAAGGGGCATCAGTCTTATTTATCGCAGACTGCACCCGCTGAAGCCCGCATATACAGTTGTTGCATACGGCGGCGGTGGTACCTGGGGGTACCACTACGAGCGCAGTCTCAGCAGACTTACACACCGGGAGCGAGCGCGTCTGCAAACCTTTCCTGATTCGTTCCTTTTTTACGGGACTTCCCAAGAAATCAGAGCCCAAATAGGTGAAGCAGTCCCTCCCCTTCTTGCTAAAAAGATAGCGTGTGTATGTGCGGAGATTTTATCAGAAGTTTCCGCGTAATGTTCGAAATTCCAGAAGATAGAAAGGCCGAGTTTCAGCACCTTCTTTTGAGCTGGTGGAAAGAGAACGCCCAAAAATACCCCTGGCGGCTGACATCAGATCCATACCGCATTTTGGTGGCAGAAATTCTCTTAAGAAAAACGTCCAGGGGGCAAGTCGCGGCAGTGTATGAAGCTTTACTGCAAAAGTGGCCTTCCCCGGCCGATCTTGCACGTGCTTCTGAAGATGAACTAAAGGCCTATCTCCGCCCGCTCGGGATGGAAAATAAACGCGCTAAATTACTCGTAGAACTGGGACAGACCGTTGTGCACAGGTTCGAAGGGAGGATTCCCGATAACCCAAATGATCTCACAAGCCTACCGGGCGTAGGCCGATACGCGGCAAACGCCGTTCTTTGCTTCGGTTATGGACAAGATCAGCCGATGGTTGATACCAACGTAGCCAGGGTTATTCAGCGGGTTTTTGGGTATAAGTCTCCCAAGCCTAGGCCCAGGGATGATAAGATGCTTTGGCAAATAGCGGAGCGTTTAATACCCAAAGGCCGAGCGCGTGATTACAACCTGGCTCTGCTTGACTTAGCCGGAGCTGTATGCCGGGCCAAAAAGCCTGCCTGTCATGCATGTCCTGTGAAGAAAGTCTGCCTTTTTTGGGAAAAACATAAACAGTGTTCAGCATGAAGATAACTTGACAAAAGTGCCCCTTTGTTAAGTTCCTCCCTCTTTGCGTCCCCATCCTCCTTAGCCCCGCCTTTTTGCCTTTCGCCCTCTTCCTATCGCACTTTCTTGCTCTAAAGGTCCTTTCATGGTACCATAAAGGGTATCTATGGAGGCCTCATGAGGTTGAAGGGCGGAGAGGTCGCGGTGGTGCGAGGGAAAGACGGCCGCTTCCGGGTAACCATCCCCAAAGACCTCGCTTTAGCCCTGAGTCTAGAGGGAGGGGAAAGGGGAAGGTTCCGGCTTCTACGGCTTTCTTCTACCCAGGTAGTCCTCTCCCTGGAGATCACGCGAAAGAAGAGAAAGGCAGGAGAGGGTGAGCCGTAAGGGGCAGGGAAAGCTTATAATGCACATTTAAATAGAGCTTAAAAGCGTTTTCAGTCTTTGGCAGTTCATGACGATTACATTTCCGCCGAGTACCGTAGCTTTTGGCATCAGACTCCCACTCCTGGCATTAGTGTTTAAAATGTGACTGTGGGGATGATGGTGCTTTTTCTCCTGAGTTTGGCATTGGTGCTGTCGCTTGGCATGCCCACGTTGCAAGCTGAGTTTTCCTCGGAGGGGCTTCTCATTTCTGCGGAGGCCACAGCTCAGGGCTTGACCGTCAAGGCTGGAGGCCTTTGGAACTTCCAAGGCTTTTCCCCGCAGTTAAGCGCCACATGGACGCCCCAGGTTCCGACCTGCACGATTACCTTTACCACGGACTCTCTCTCCTGCGTCCTCGTTAAGCCCGGCCAGGCCCTCAAAGAAGGCGACCTCATCGGCTACGCCAGCCTAGCCGCACGAGAACGCATTGCATGGCTGGAAAAGCAACTACCGGAGGTAGATGACGAGACCCTGCGGGCCGAGGTTTCGGAGGAAATCCAGCGCCTCCGGAGGGAGAACGAAATCCGCGCCCTCATCCCAGGCAGGGTTACCCAAGTGGCTTTACAACAGCAAAGCCAGGTTGTGCGCGTGGAGGTTTTCCTTGCCCCTTGCAAGAGATGAAAAACCCGCGCCGCCGCGGCCGCTGGCCGCTGGGCCGCCCGCCCTCACGCCCCAGGCTCGGCAGTTGGCAGAGATCCTCCTCGCACGCCAGCGGCGTGGCCGCGTGGTGATCACCCAAAGCCAGCTCTGTCGACTCACCGGATGGGACCGGAAGACGGTAAGAAAGTACCTCCGCGAGCTGCAAATTTTTGGGCTCATCGAATGGGAACGCCGCCGGAGAGCCCCAAACGTGTATTGGATCCTTGATGGGGAAGGGCGTGTGCCGGAAGGGGAGACCCTCATTTCTCTCGTTCGTCGTGGGACCAACGTGCTAATTTTTGGCGAGCCTGGTGTGGGGAAGACCTACTGGCTCAGCCGAGTTGCCCACGACGGCCACCAAGCCGCTTTCACTGTTCAGCTCTTTGCGGGCTCGGCTAAGACTGTGCTAGTCAGCATGCTGAATCAGCTTGCCGACGCCGGGCTCGTTGAGGAGATCCCAAGGTCGCCGCATAGGCTCTCCGTCCAGGAGCTGGAGAGCTTGGTGGAGGCTTCCCTTTCCCGCGCCCCTGGCCGCGTGCTTGTGCTCCTTGACGAGCTCGACCGTATGCCGCCAAGTTTTCAGCCCTGGCTGGCTCGCCTGGTCAGCCACTACGCAGTCCAAGTGGTGGCTACAGCTCGGGATCAGGAGCGTGTGAAGTGGTTCTTGGATCATGCTTGGCTCTGGCAAGTCCCACCCCTGTCCAGAACCGAAGTCGAGGACTGGGTTCGCACCTTCATCAACCAGCGGAACATCCCGGTGGTCGGAGGAGAGAAAGGCATGGCGCGGCTTGTGGAGCACGTATGGCGGCAGAGTCAGGGCAATCCAAGAAAAGTCCAGGGCCTCCTCCGCCAAATTGAGGCGAGGGGCTATGTGGATTACCGGGCCTTTCGGGAGATACGAACGAGCGAAACATTCCGCATCCTCGACCTTACATGGATCTTAGTGGCTACCGTGGCCCTTGTGATTGCTGTGCGCTATATGAGCCTTGGCCTTGGTGACCGCATGCTGTACGTGGCCGCCGGGATCCTCTACGGCGGAGGCATGCTGATCCGCTACTTTGCCTACCGCTGGCGGAGGCCGATGAAGCGATGAGGCTTGCGACGCATGCGGTTGGTGGCGTGGCGTTTTGGCTGGTGGGCGCCACCATTGCGGGCCGGCCGGCCGACCTGGCCAGCGTCGCGGCCGCCGCGGCCGGCGCGCTGGTGCCGGAGATCGACGACGCGTCCAGTCTGGTTGGAAAACTCGCAGGCCCCCTTTCCATCTGGCTTGAAACACGCTATGGCCACCGAGGCCCCACTCACAGCCTGTTGGGCCTTCTCGTGTTTGCTGGCTTGACCTTGCCCCTCGCTCTCATTTGGCACATGTGGCTCGTTTGGATCGCCCTCGCCGTGGGCTACTTTTCCCACCTTGTCCTCGACGCCATGACTCTCGACGGCATTTTGCTTTTCTGGCCGGCCACTTACGTGGCGGTCTTGCCGGGCCGCGACGAGCTTCGCCTGGACACGGAGGCCCCAAACGCCCACCGCCGCGAGCTCGTTGTGCTGGGTGTGCTGTTCGCCATCTCCGCCGCTTTTGCCCCTCTTTCTCAGCTTGGCCTCACCGGGGCCCTTCAGCGCGCCCTAGGTACGATGGAGGAGACCTTCAACGAGTACCGAAAACTCGCAGATTCCTACGAGGTTTTCCTCGTCGGCTTCCTCCAGGACCCAATCACTGGGGCAAAGCGTGAAGGCGAGTGGCTCATTGTTTCGCTTGTCTCAGATGGCTATCTCGTTCAGGACGGGGAGCGCCTCCGACTTGTAGGACAGCGCGGCAACCTTGTGCCCCTCCGCGTCACTCTCAAAAAGGGCCAGCCCATCACGGTGATCACCACCAGCCTCACCTTCTCCGGCCGGCTTTTGTCACTGTTGGCCTACGTTGACCCCGAGGCGGAACACTACATCACGGGGCGCATCTCCCTTGTGCGTGCTGTTTCTCTCTCATCCGATCCGGAGGCTTTTGCAAGCGTGCGCGGCTCTTCTGAGCTAAGCCTCACTTTCGCAAGGTGGCAGGATCTGGCTCCCCTCGCCTCCGAGTACGCCTCGGAGGCTACGCTGGTGGTGGTGCACCGCTTGCGGCCTGGCCAGGTTCTCCGCCCTGGCGGCCCCGCAGCCGCGCCGGCCGCCGCACCCGCCGGCGGCCCGCTCGTGCCCGTCACCTTCACCGTCGAGAAGCTCAGCCACCTGGTGGTAGAGGAAGGCCAGTGGGTAGCGGAGGGAGACCCACTCGCGCAGGATCCTGAACAGTTGGCCCGAGCCAACCGCGAGCTGGAACTTGCCCGCGCCCGGTACGCCTTGGGCCTCATTGACGAGAAAACGCTGGCTGAGGCTGTTCAGAACGCGGAGCTAGAGGAGAAGCGAGCCACGATCCGCTCGCCCATCACCGGCACCATCGAGCTGGTGGAGATTTCGGGCGGGGGCCCGGCGGGCGTCTCTGTGAAAATCCACGTCCGCCCAACTCAAGCCCCGCCCGCGGCGGAGGCTTCTACAACAACCACCGAACAGATCGACCCCAGGCTCAAGGAGCTACCGGAACTTCCCAGGGATCAGGGCGAGGTGGTCTACATCCTGCGCGTGCTTGACGGCGACACTGTGGAGCTCCTCTACCAAGGCCGCACCGAGAAGGCAAGGCTTGTGGGCGTGGACACGCCGGAGACCAAAGATCCAAGGAAACCAGTCCAGTGCTACGGCCCGGAGGCCTCCCACTTCACCACCACGACCTTGCCCCGCGGCACAGAAGCCCGCATCACCTGGAACCTTATCGGCGATAAGCGCGACAAGTACCACCGCCTTCTCGTTTACCTCTGGGTCCAGCTCGATGACGACGAGCCTCTCGAGCTTTTCAACGCCGCTTTGGTTCGGCTTGGCTACGCCCGCGTCTACCCGTTCTTCAAGTTCGACCGCCTGCAGGAATTCCGTGGCCTTGAAGAAAAGGCCATGGCTGAGCGCGCCGGCCTTTGGGGAGCGTGCAACTATGAGCCGTACCGGAAATGAGCTCTTCTTCGTGGTCCCTGGCCGGCCGGTGCCCGCAGCCCGCATGACCCAGCGCTCAAAGTTCGCATGCGCGCGGGCGCGGAAGGCTCTTAAGTACCAAGAGTTTGTAGCCTGGTGTGCGCGGGCGAAAGCAAAAGGCGCGCCGGCTTTTTCTGGTCCCGTGGAACTCACTTGCCGCTTTTTCTTTCGTGATGGAAGGCACGGAGACCTTAGCAACTTGATCAAGGCTATCGAGGATGGGCTGCAGTACGGAGGCGTGATCGAGAACGACAGGCAAGTGGTGCGCTATGGCGCGGGCACGGGGATCTACTTTGACGAGGAGGAGCGAACGGAGGTGAGAGTGCGGGAACTGAAGGAGGTGCGTCATGCAGTGGATCCCCATGCAGTGGGGCGCAGAGCGTTTCGAGTGGGTGAAGTTCGCTAAAGGCCGGTGGAGCCTCATTGGCCATGAAGCCGAGGTTTTTTCCACCAGCCGTGGCTGGGGGGCCATAGTGGGCGAGCACTTTTTGGGATACTACGGCCACTACCGCAAGGCCATGGAAGCAGTCGTGAGCTACATCGCCTACGAAAAAAGGCTCCGCGACCTCAAGGCCGGCCGGGAGGTGCTTTGATGCACATCCTTTTGCTCTTGCTCTTCGCCGCCCTGGCCATCAAGGCCGCGGTCGCGCCGGCCCCGCCGTCGGCCACCGCCCGCGCCGCCCTCGCCGCTGTGCAGCGGGAAGTGAGGGAGATTGAGAAGCTCACGCGGGGCATAAGGCCCGAGGAAGCTTGGGACGTCCTCATGGTCATCCGGGAAGAGCACCTTCCCAGCCTCCGCGCCAAACTCGACCAACTGGAGGCGAAAATGGTGGAGCTCGAGACCTTTTGGCCGGCGGTTGTTTTCCGGATTGAGGGCAGCGACATCATCGTGAGCGTGCAAGGTATCAAGGCCGGAGGCCTAGCCGTGGGCGCCGGCGGGCCCGGCCTGCGCTGGGCGGAGGCATGGAGGCCCATCGAGCTGAAACCCGCGGAGGACGTGAAGCTCTGTGAGCAGTCGTGCAATGGCGAGCTCAAGTTCGTCCTTTTCCTCCCCCGCGGCCGAAGCGGCGAGCTTCTCCGGATCCGTGGCGAAGGCTCGCCCATCCTCTTTGCGCCAAGCCGGGAATCCATCCAGCTTGTGGACGACCAAAACCGGCGCGTGACCGACTTCGTCGTCATCGTTTCGTGAACCGCGGCCGCCTTTTTTGCCCCCGCCCTTCGGGCACCCCCAGCGGCCGCTCAAAAAAGCCGCCGCTGGAGGGAAAGGCCGCCGCGCCTCCGGCAAAACTTGCGCTAAAATTCCGAGGCCGCTGGCCGGAGACCGCTTTGCCCACCACGAGTGAACTCTAACTGCACCCGGCCAGCGGCCGCTTAAAAAGCCGTCTTCGAAAGCTCCCGCGCTAAAATTCCCACGACCGCTGGTCGGTTGAAAGAAGGCCTCGAGTGGCTACCTCCGAGGGCCTCCTTTCCTCGCCGACAATTCCCGCCGACCAGCGGCCTTTTTTGACTGTTGGGGCGATGAGCTGAGCCTCCTTTTGGCCGGCTAGCTTTTTTCTTGCCGGCCGGCCGCTCAAATGTATGGCCAGCCGGTGGCGACCCCATCCTTCTCGCGCCGTAGCCTTTTAGTGCAGATCCACGCCCGGCTGGCTTCCGCCACGGCCTTTTAAGGCCGGCTCCAGCCAGCCTCAGTCCGCAATCGCACGCCAAGCCTGTCAAGTGCCTCACGCAAAACCGATCCGGCCCACTCTGCTGTCCTCCGCCACGGCCCTTTGGGCCGGCTCCGGCCAGCAGGCGGGCCGGCTGCGGTTTTGCACTGGGCACTTGACAGGCTTGCCGGCTGGCCATGCGGGTTCAAGCGGCCGGCCGGCAAGAAAAAAGCTAGCCGGCCAAAAGGAGGTGAACCATGTTGTGGGATGACGCGCTTCTGCTCCAGCTTCTCGGGGCCGTTGAGGCCCTGGAAAAAGCCATGGCCTCAACGGTGTTGGGGCGGAGGGAAAAGGTCCTCCGCGCGCTCGCTGATGTTGAGGACCTGCTCGAGTTCCTCGCGGAAGCGTGCGAGGACCCTTCCCTCCGGAAGATTGTAGCCGAGCACTTCAAGCACCTGGAAGCCAGCATGGCCGCTTTGGCCGTGGCCGCAAGCGTATTCCCGCCTGAGCCCGAACCCATCCCCACCGAGTCCGCGCGGGAGGTGGGCCAATGAAGGCCCACCTTCCCCGGCTTCTTGGGGCCTGGCCGGGAATAACCCGGCCAGAGCCCCAACCCTGCCCGCGGTGCGGGCAAGGTTGGCTTTGGCCGCTTTCGGAGTCGCTTTGGTTTTGCCCCGCTTGCGGCTGGATCTGGCCGGAGCCTGAGCCAAAGCCCACCGCGGGCATCCAGCTTTCGCTGGGCCTGGCCCTCAACGGCCACGGCGGCCGCGTCCACGTCCCCGGCCCGCGGAGGTACGTGGATCGCTTCGGTTTTGAGGTTTTGCGGAGGAGGTGAGGCATGGAGCGCCTGAAGTTTTGGCGGAGCGCAAAGGTTGCGGCCGCGGTGGCGCGGCTGCCGCGGCCGCTCCGCCTGCTTTGCGGCCGGCTGCTCCGCGAGCACCGGTCACAACACAAATGGCACTACATTGGCCGCTCGCTCGAAAGCGGCCAACCCTTGTGGCAGTGTCAAAAATGCCTGCGGATTGTCCGCGGGAGAAAGCCAAGGAGGTGAACCATGACCGTGCTGAAGGG
>Ga0185307_1002133_pt1 | contig 10441 bp, 9 predicted proteins | sample LHCtaG_FD_128010 | JGI IMG/M metagenome (GOLD analysis project Ga0185307, IMG submission 128010) | Hot spring microbial communities from Little Hot Creek, USA to study Microbial Dark Matter (Phase II) - LHC4sed_matched (SPADES... | ecosystem: Environmental > Aquatic > Thermal springs > Hot... | reverse complement strand
ACGAGGAGGTCAACGTAATAAGGGAGAGGGACGAGGAGACTCGCAAGGCCAGGCTGATGCTGGTCTACTCGCTCAAGACAGTCATGGAGAGTTGCGCCAAGGCCCTCAACTTCAAGCTCGCTCAGAAGATGTAGCATAGACGGGCTGGCGACGAGGGCTTAGGCCCTCAACTACGAGCAGGTCTAGACGATCCTGCGAGCTGGGCCCCCATCATCTTTGTTCGCGGCCAGCGACCAAGCTCCTGAGCCCGAACAAGGGTTCGAGTAAATAATTACTAGAGGTCAATCCGCTCATTGCCTAGTAGCTGGGACCTCGTACCAAGTGCCGTCCTCTGAGAGTATCAGCACGTTTCCACAACTCGCGCACCTGTAGTACTTGTTTACACCTCTCTCGCCCTTCTGATCCCCCAAGTACTCCAGCTTGTCGTGGGCGCACTTGTCCCTCTCCTTCTCCGGCCTGCTCATCGAGATTAATCGTCGCACGTCATTATTAAACTTTGCCTCAAGCGACGCGCAAGGACGGCGACGCCGATCGCGTCGGGCACGTCTTGTGCGAGGCCCTCAAGCGTCTCCGCCTAGACCTGTTCCTAGCACAAACCCCGCCCGATCAACATCGTCGGTGTGCTGACCGTTAGGGCTAAGGCTGATGACAAAAGAATGGCCAAGGAGTTGACGGGCAGGAAGCGTACACCACATCAGGCGACGGAGCCCGAGCCCAAGACCAACGACCCGGCCGGGATGGAGTGGGACAGGCTGACTGTGCGGTTATGAAGGGCGAAGCTCTGTCGAGGTAGTACGCGCCCCGTCGTCCATGAACGAGCAACCCACGAAAGCATAGGCCCTAGAGGCCTTGGTCCGCTGGCATATCGATCGATTTGAGGGGCCCCTCATATTCGGCCCTCACGCCCCCAGAGCCGTAGCGCGGCTGACGAGCGGTGAGGTCATGATGGGAGAGGATCGCAAGGGTTTTCCTCCCGAACGGCAGACCCTATAGAGGTGCCCGACTTGAGGCCCTCGTTTGCAATGTTGATCTGCTTCGCGCTACTCGTCTTCGTCGCCCAAGTCAGTGCCCAAGAGTCTTATACAATCAATAGGACCATAGTCACCGTCTACAGGGACGGCGTGGCCCACGTGAGGGTCGAGGCCTCCGTGGACCCGACGGAACCCTCAGTAACCCTCCCCCTCCTCTCCAGCTCAGTCTACAACGTCTTGGCCCTCGACGAAGACAACGAGCCGCTCTACTACGAGGTGAGCGAGGCGAACATAACTATCTACACGCTGGGGGCCTCGAGGCTGGTATTGGAGTACGACACCGACGCCCTGACATCGAAGGCCGCTAGAATGTGGACAGTCTCCTTCACGACTCCCCATCAGCTCGACCTCTACTTGCCCGAGGGGGCCACGATCATCTACTTCAACGCCCCGCCTGCGTCCATAAGGACCGAGGGAGAGAGGCTCGTCTTAACGCTACCCCCGGGGGTGTGGGAGGTGAGCTATGTGCTAGAGGCCCCTCCCTCACCGCCACCTCAACCGCCGCCACAGCCCCAACCACCTCAGTTGCCCACGACATATCTCGCCTTGGCGGCCTTGTGCGTGGCAGTGGCGGTCATCGCCTCGCTCCTCTCGCTCAGGCACAGGAGGCCGCTCGCTCTCGAGTCGCTCAAGAAGGAGGAGGCCGACGTCTTGCACTTCCTGAGGGAGAGGGGAGGGAGGGCCTTGGAGGCCGAGCTCAGAGAGGCCTTCCCATACATCCCGAAGACGACCATGTGGCGCCTCGTCAAGAGGCTCGAGAAGAGGGGGTTAGTGACGGTCGAGAAGGTGGGGATGCAGAACGTCGTGAAATTGAAGCGCTCGAAGGACTAGAGGCTCCTTGACTTTTATTCAAAACAAAATTCAACTCAATAAAATAGAGACAGTAAAAATGGAAAGGCCCCTCGCCCTCAACTTATTTTATAGTGAACTCAGCCCAAGCGAACACTGGGGTCATGGCCTTCTCGACGAAGCCGTGTACCGCGACCCTGTAATGGCCAGGCTCTGGTCTGAAGAGCCGTATCGAGAAGCTCCTCTCCTCGCCAGGCTCTAGTTTGACGATGACTTGGGCCGAGATCGGCGAGTAGTACGGGATCCACCTCCCATCCACCTCCTTCTCTACCACTGAGCCGAAGGCCGTGTTCGGGAAGAGGATCGTGGTCCTCCCAACGTTCTTGACGGTTACCCTCACTACTACTCCGACCCTCTCCTTGAAGACCTCCACGCTGACGTCTAGTGAGGGCTCCTCAGCTATTGGCGGGAGCCTCTTGGCGATGTAGATCTTGGCGAGCTCTTTGAGCTTGTCTCTCGCCTCCCTGAGCTTCTGGAGCGCCTCGTCCGTCCTGACCTTGGCTATCCCCCTCGCTTGCTCGATCAGGTCATCGATGAACTTCTTGAGCTTGCCGACGTCGAGGAAACCGAGTCTTCTGATCGCTTGACCCAGCTCCTCCTCGCTCATATTATTGACAATCCCCTCAAACCTCTCCCTTATTTTAGCCCTGTACCTCTCCATCCTCTCGACTATCCTCTCCTTAGCCGTGGAGTGTAGGAGGCCGTAGGCCTGCCCTATCAGCTTGTTCGCCTCGGCCAACCTGCGGGCCGCCTCGCTCACGTTGCCGGAGCTGAGTAGCCCCTTTATCTCATCGATGTCGAGCAACTCCTCGGCTTTGCTCAGCTTCTCCTCGACCTGCGGCAGGACTTGCTTAAGCCTCTCCAAGAGGGCCCTCAAGCGCTCTATCCTCTCGAGGGACCTGTTGACAGCTACCAAGATGCCTTGAGCTTGTACTTCGGGTACTCCGGGCCTCTCGAATGTCTTGATCTCCAAGCCAGCTAGCTCCAAGATCTTGTGGACGTTTCTACAAACATCCTTGCAGATCCTCATGGCCTCCACAGCGCACACCATGGCCCCCGTGTAGTTCCCGGCCGCGAGGCTCTCCTTTGCCTCCGTCACGAGAGCTTCCGCCTGCTCCAAGAGCGAGGCGTTGCCTTGCAGGTCGTCCATCAAGCCCAGCCCCTCTAGCCTGCTCTTCACGCTCTCGTTCTGCATAATCGAGTTGACGAAGGACTTTACCTTGAAGAGCGCACACTCAGCCGCCCTGACTATTTGCTGGGCCCTCTGCACCTCGTCCGCCGGTGCCCAAGCCGGTGCTTGTGCATGGGCTTGAGCAATAGCTACCGCTGACAGCACGAGTGCTAGGGCGAGGAGGGCCGAGGCCTTTAAGGCCGTGACCTTCATCTTCCCACCGTGTGAAAAGTGGGAGTGCCCCTCGGATAAGGGACTCCGCGAAACGCCGCGTTTCAAGTCGTTTCATGTGGAGTTAAGGGGCTCTGAAGGTCTTGAGGAAATGCCATTTGGCTCGGCCTGGGGAGCGGTTAGCCTAAAAGGATCGAATGGCTGGGCCTCGATCATCAGAGCCGCTCACCCGCTATCAACCTCCTGTGGTCGATGGCGGGCCCGCGGGGACTTGAACCCCGGACCTCCAGCTCTCTGCTGGTCATCCGCAGGCTGGCGTCCTATCCGAGCTAGACGACGGGCCCTCTTCACTACTGCTAGCCCTCCTAGATATTTATTGTCGCGAAGCCCCTTTAGCAACAGCTTAAAATCGACCGCTTCTATCCTAGGGTTTGGAGGTACGGGTTTTGGGCAAGGTCTCCAAGGGAGAGAAGTGCTCGCTTTGCTCCGAGCCAGCCGTCAAGTCGTTGTCAGCCTCCGAGGCCTCGAAGTACTTTAACGTCGAGACGGGGGCCCGAGGTAGGGTGTACTTGTGCAAGAGGCACTACAAGGAGTACAAGAAGAAGAGCGAGGAGGCCCGCGAGTTAGAGAGGCTGAGATGGTGAGCAGTCTAGAGGAGTACCTCGAAGAGTTCGAGGTCGAGGAGCCCTCTGAGGAGGAGTACGAGGGAGAGCTCTACATAGCCGGCAAGCCAGAGCTCAAGCCTCCTCGGAACACCGGGACGTGCATCTTATTGTCGGTCTCTTACAGCGGAGAGGCGGGGAAGGCCCTCCTAAAGCTCTATGACTTAGAGAAGCGGGTGATGCACTTCTGGTACGACGACACGGGGCACAGGCCCTACTGCTTGACGGACATGAGCATCGAGGAGCTGAAGAGGAGCAAGGTCGTCTCCCACCCCGGCTTTTTGGGCTTCGAGAGGGTCAAGAAGTTCGACGTGTTGAGGGGGAGGGAGGTCGAGCTCACGAAGATCGTGGCCTCTGATCCCCTGGCCATAGGCGGCAAGAAGGGGGCGATAAGGGATTTACTGCCCAAGGCATGGGAGGCGGACATCAAGTATCACAACTGCTACGTCTTCGACAGGCAGCTCGTACCCGGGATGCTCTACAAGGTCGAGGACGGGAAGCTGGTGAGGGTCGACGTGGAGCTCAGCGGAGAGGAGGCCGAGGAGGTCTTAAAGATATTCGAGGGTCAGGAGGCCGCCAAGGGGTTGCTGAAGGACTGGCTACCACTCTTTTTAGCCCCAATACCGGACATCAGGAGGGCTGCGATAGACATAGAGGTCTACTCCCCCGACCCTGACAGGCTCCCGAACCCGAGGGAGGCCCTCTACCCGATAATAGCCTTCGCCCTCGTGGACTCGGACGGAAGGAGGATAGCCCTCCTACTCAGGAGGGACGGCGTCGAAGCGGGCCAGTCGGACGAGCTACCCGAGGGCGTCGACGTGAGGTTCTTCTACGACGAGTACAGGATGCTCGAGGAGATATTCAAGCTCCTTAACGAGTACCCCGTTGTCCTCACGTTTAACGGAGACAACTTCGACCTGAACTACATACTCCACAGAGCGCTGAAGCTCGGCTTCTCGAGAGACAGGATCTCCATCTCCATGACTGCCGGCGAGCACCCAGCGGCCATCCTGACGGCTTCCGTCCACGTGGACCTCTACAAGTTCTTCCACAACAGGTCGGTCCAGGGCTACGCCTTCGGTAACAAGTACAGGGACGTGACATTGGACGCCATAGCCGAGGCACTGCTCTCCATCAGAAAAATACAGCTCACGGCCCCAGTCTCGCAAATAAGTTACGCTCAGCTGGCCGCTTACTGCTTGAGGGACGCTGAGATAACGATGCAATTTACGAAATTCAACGACAACTTAGTAATGAGGCTCATAATCCTGTTCATGCGCATATCGAAGATGAGTATGGAGGACGTGACGAGGCAGGGGATATCGAACTGGATAAGGAACATGCTCTACTTCGAGCATCGAAAGAGGAACTACCTCATACCTAGGAAGGACGAGATAATAGCCGTGAAGGGACAGGCCGTCACGGAGGCCAAGATAAAGGGCAAGAAGTACATGGGGGCTATAGTGCTGAAGCCACCAGCCGGAGTGTACTTCAACGTAGCTGTCCTCGACTTCACCTCGCTGTACCCGAGCATAGTCAAGACTAGGAACTTGTCTTACGAGGTCATAAACTGCGATCACCCCGAGTGCAGGTCCAACGTCATACCGTCGACGCCCCACTGGATTTGTACTAAGAGGCAGGGCCTGACCTCGATACTCATAGGCATGTTAAGGGACATAAGGGCCCTATGGTTTAAGCCCATGTCGAAGGAGATCAATGACCCTGTCAAGAGGAGCCTCTACGAGGTCGTGGAGAAGAGCTTGAAGGTGATCCTCAACGCGTCTTACGGCGTGATGGGGTCCTCAAACTTCTCGCTGTACTGCCCACCAGTCGCCGAGAGCACGACAGCTATAGGCAGGTACATAATAACGAAGACCATAGAGAAAGCAGAGAGCTTAGGGCTCAAGGTCCTCTACGGCGACACCGACAGCATATTCATACACAACCCCGACGAGTCGAAGATAAAAGAGCTCATGGAGTGGGCCGAGGAGGACCTCAAAGTCGACTTGGACTATGACAAGCATTACAAGTTCGTCGCCTTCTCGGGGCTGAAGAAGAACTACGTGGGCGTCCTTGTCAATGGAGAGGTCGACATCAAGGGCCTCGTGGGCAAGAAGAGGAACACACCGCCCTTCCTGAAGGAGGCCTTCTTGAACTTCATCAGCATACTGAGCAAGGTCGACAACCTCGAGGACTTCGAGAAGTCGAAGGCCTTGCTCAGGGACTTGGCGAAGAAAGTCTACGACAAGCTTAGGGAGAGGAAGTATAGCCTAGACGAACTCGCCTTTACGGTCATGCTCTCAAAGCACCCCTCGGAGTATGCAGTGGCCTCTCAGCACGTGAAAGCCGCCAAGCTCTTGATGGCTTACAAGAAGAACGTAGACGCTGGCTCGATAATAAGGTACGTGAAAGTGAGGGGCGAGCCCGGAGTAAAGCCCATCCAACTGGCCAGGATAGACGAAGTGGACGTGGACAAGTACGTCGAGCACATGAGGACGACGTTCGAGCAGGTACTCACGGCCCTGGGCTTGGACTTCGACGAAATACTCGGAGTGAAGAGCATAACCTCGTTCTTCAATAAGTGATTACTCTTCCTCCCCTTCCTCCTCCTCGAGCTCTTCTAAGTCCTCCTCGAGCCCGCCTAGATTGCTTACTTCGAGCTGTTCCTCTGAGGTGGCTATCATAGCCCTCTTCTTGAGCTCCTCTAAGTCCTCAGGAGGAAGCTTTGGGGCTATAATGAATATCTCGTTGTCGTAGTAGTCCGTCTCCCTCCACTCGTTGTTGAAGGACGCTATGTATATGGGTATAATGGCCTCGGCCTCCTTGGAGCCCCTCCGTAGCTCAAACCTCGAGTAGAACTCGTACTCCTCTTTGGAAAGCGGTAGCTTCAGGGCCTTCGTGTAGCTGTCTTTCATCACCACGAAGTCCGAGGTTTCGGGATTCCACAGTTGCAGGGCCTCGAGAGCAGCCTTCTTAACGGCCTCGCGGAGGGGACCCTCTATCTCCACGACCCTCTTGATGTTGCCCCTCTCGGAGTGTATGAGTATTGACTTCTCGTCACCTGCCTCTGACTTTTCTTGCCCCCTCCGGCCCTTAGACTTGGACATCAGGTTTCCTCCTTGACCGACCAGCCCTTACACTTAAGCACTTCGGACGCCTAACTTTAAAGATTTCGAGGGCTCACGGTGTAGTCGGCTTCATCAACCTTCAGCGCTTTGAACCCCCGATCACAGCCCTCAACAGAGTTCTGGTGCCTCGGCCTTATATTGCTGTGCAAAACGTTAATTGCCCTCTAAAGCTCTAGACGAGTTGAGGGCGATGACTTGTAACTCGGGTTCTGACGCTATGCATGATGTCGACAGGCTAGACGAGCCCTCCCTCGACCTCTTGCCGGAGAGGGGCGTCTACACCATAGTGGTCCTCGTTATGGAGGAGAAGGCGATCGACGTGGGCTCGCTGGGCGTCGTGAGGATGAGGAGGGGCCTCTACGCCTACACTGGCTCTGGCTTGGGCCGAGGGGCTCTGAGCCTCAGAGGCAGGGTCTCGAGGCACCTCAGCAAGCACAAGAGGTTGAGGTGGCACATAGACTACCTCACTTCCTCGGAGTCCTCAGCGGTGGTCGGGGTGGTCGCGTCTCGAGCTGAGAAGAGGCTCGAGTGCGCCATAGCATCGACCATCAACTCCGTGGCCGAGCCCATTGAGGGCTTTGGGTGTAGCGACTGCAAGTGCCGATCGCACTTGGCTCTCATGCCCTTTGAGGAGATAGACGAGTGCTTGAGGTTGATAAGAGAGGTCCACGCCTCTCTACGCCTCACTCCGACTTCCTTGGCCCTCGGCCCTCTTCAAGTACTCAGCGTTCATGTGAGACAGCAAATCCACTAATGACGCCAAGACCTCAACGGATACGCCGTCGACCCTCGCGACGCCCTCGCCACTGAGTCCGTCGACCGCACCAGCGTCGACGATGGCTCTTAAGAGCTCAAGCTCAGTATCGCGGTCGTGGGGCCACTTAGAGCAGTTGAGCGCCGAGAGCGCGCAAGAAACGGCGTAGCAGCCGATGTTGGATATGGATGAGACGACTACTAAGTCGGCCTCGGAGGACGCCGCTATTCCTCCACGACATGGACATCCGCAATCCCTTCCGCGAGGGACGAAAGTCCTCACGGCGTCCTTTATGGCGCCAAACCCAACCTCATTGCCGCCATCGCCTACGGCGATTACTTTGACACCAGCTCTGCGGGCTTCTTTCAAAAGGTCCTCGGCCCTGGAGTGGTACCTGCTGATGTCCACGCCGAACATTGTGTGGTAGACCCCCACGTCATTCGCGCCAGCCTTCTCGACGAAGATCAACAGCGCTGGCCTTCGCGTCTCCAGTAGCTCGCGGGAGTAGTCGATCAATGGACGATCTACTGGCAAGGGGATTATTGGACACTTTAAGTTGAGGACCTTGGCGCCCGCTTTCAAGACCTCTACGGAATCCTCCTCTATTGCGAGGGAGACCTCGAACCCTAGCTCTATGAGGGTCTTGGCCAAGACCAGCGTTCCGGGAGGACCGTCGGTCTCTTGAACCATCTTCGGCAGGACCTTAAATCCCGTGACGATGAGTGCTCGCCCATGCTTCACCTCGCTGGCTAGCTCAGCCACAACTTCGACGAGGGGCCTGCCGAGTTTAGACCTAGCCGCGTAATAGAGCTTGTCAACGACCCCCCTAAAGCCGACGTCGAGCCTCAAGACCTTGTCGAGCTCCTCGCATAAATCCTTAAATCTCACGCGCGAGCTCCTCCTTCCAAGCCTTATTGATGGGGGTCCGGCTATTGAGCTTAAAGATAGCTGTCATTTATGGCGACGGCATAGGCCCAGAGGTCACTAAAGCAGCGCTCGAGGTCCTCGAGGCGCTGGACTTCGACGCCGAGTACGTGGAGGTGAACGCAGGCTACGAGTACTGGAGGAGAACTGGCAAGCCTATAGAGGACGGTGCCCTGGACGTCATAAGGAGCTGTAAGTGCATTTTCAAGGGGCCGCTGATGACTCCTCCGGGCATCACCTCCTACAGGTCGGTCACTGTGGCTCTGAGGCAAATGCTGGACCTCTACGCCAACGTCAGGCCCTTCAAGAGCTTTGGCAAAGCGTCCAAGAAGATCGACATGGTCATAGTTAGGGAGAACACCGAGGACGTGTACTCGGGCATAGAGTTCAGGCTTGGCTCTACTGCTGTCACGCTCAGGGTAGTGAGCGAGAGGGCCTCCAAGAGGATAGCGAGGTTCGCCTTTGAGCTGGCTAAGAGGGAGGGCAGGAGGAAGGTCACGGTAGTTCACAAGGCGAATGTGATGAAGGAGTCCTGCGGTCTGTTTCGCTCTGCCTTCTTCGAGGTCGCCAAGCTCTACCCGGAGATCCAAGCAGAGGAGATGGTCGTCGACTCAGCAGCCTATAGGATAGTCGTAACCCCTGAGACGCTAGACGTCCTCGTAACGCCGAACATGTTCGGCGACATACTCTCGGATGTTGCGGCAGGGGTGGTGGGGGGCTTAGGGCTCGCCCCCTCGGCGAACATAGGCGACAGCCACGCGATGTTCGAGCCGGTCCACGGGACGGCCCCCGATATAGCTGGCAAGGGCATAGCGAACCCCATAGCTTCAATACTCTCGGCAGCGATGATGCTGAGCTACCTCGGAGACGTCAAGAGGGCGAGGTCAATAGAGATGGCCGTCAATGAGCTCATAGCGGAGGACAAGGTGCTGACGCCTGACATGGGCGGCAATGCCAAGACGATAGACGTGGCTCGCGAGGTGGCCAAGATCGCGAGGGAGGTCTACTCCCGGCTATAGCATTGACGTAAGCAGTCCCTCTACAATGGCCAGCACGAGGTCACCGTAGAGCAGGGATACGAAGAAGCCCAAGGTTATGTTCACGATCAGCGGTATTGCCGGGGAGGCCCATAACTCCTCGTCTTCCCTCACCAGACCTTTCCTCACTAACTCCTCTAGCACTGCATAAGGGTCGCTGTCCGTGATCCTAGCTGAGATCCTAAACCTCCTCTCGACCTTTCCCTCTCTTAGGACGAATTCCTCTAAGGGGAAGTAGAAGTCCTTCTTCTTGAGGACTTCGGATATCCTAACTCTATAGCCTACCGCGACAGCGATGAGGCGCTTCCAGAAGCTCCTCTCTTCGTTGTCAGTGAAGAGGGGCCCTTTGGTCCTCTTCACAGCATTTGAAAGCGTGATGCCTAGGGCTAAAAGAACAGCCGTCAATATGGAGTTGTCGAATATGGAGATAGAGAATATCGGGTTCTGAGGGCCGAAGGAATCAAACCCCAGTTTCTCTAGCGGGTTGAAGGGCAGGGCGACCCCTAAGCACCACAAACACTTAGCGTCCGCACCTCCGAAGAAGCCCAAGTAGTGTAGCCCGAGGCCGAGGGCGAAGCACAAAGCCGCCGACAGCACTAAGACCATGAGATGAAAGTGCGAAAAATCGATTAAGAGCTCCACTGCTGTCAACGTTGCCCCGCAACTCCCCATCGCTAGCCAAATGACGTCGCTGACCTCTCTGGTCCTCCAGTC
>Ga0185307_1002130_pt1 | contig 10456 bp, 9 predicted proteins | sample LHCtaG_FD_128010 | JGI IMG/M metagenome (GOLD analysis project Ga0185307, IMG submission 128010) | Hot spring microbial communities from Little Hot Creek, USA to study Microbial Dark Matter (Phase II) - LHC4sed_matched (SPADES... | ecosystem: Environmental > Aquatic > Thermal springs > Hot... | reverse complement strand
TCTAAATGCTTTAATAGATCTTAAAGACTCTACAGTCATTGTTGTTAATGGTGATAAATCATCAAATCTTACAACATACATATCCCCCATCATAAAATCTCCAGCTACACCATAAAGTTTCAGCTGACCCATACTTAATGCTAGATAACTTTCTAAACTATCTAGATATCTGGATATACCAGGTATAATTAGGCTTCCAGCATGTAGTGTCTTAAATACTACGTCCTCACCTAATTTTAAGGCTAAATATAGAGGATATGTAGGTAGGCTATGTAGAAGTTGGGGGAAAGCCTCAATAATACTTAGGGATTCCTGTATTTTAAGCATAGATAGCTGACCCTGCATATCTGAAACTACAGGTTTAAATATGGAGTTAATTAACCCCAGCCCACCCGTCAATAAATCCAACATCTTTCCTCTAAGCCCATATATAAGTGGAGGGGAAAAGATGATTTTTAGATAGGGTTGAGAATAGTTTAGAAACCCTGTAGCATCATATGGTCCTATATAGGATGTTGGGGCGTATGGATGAATTGCTATGTTTTTTAAAGCTTTAACAGCATAGTCTACTATAGATAGGGTGGGTGTTAAAGCCTCCATATATGCTTTCTCCTCAGCTACTCTAAATGCTTTAATAGATCTTAAAGACTCTACAGTCATTGTTGTTAATGGTGATAAATCATCAAATCTTACAACATACATATCCCCCATCATAAAATCTCCAGCTACACCATGGGGGACTATATACCTTCCAGTAGCTAGCCTACCGAGAGGAATATGGGGGGAAAGCTTTAATACATCAGCCTTTATAAAGCTACTAAATTCCCCACCGGATACTGCAGGTAGAGCAGGTTTACCTATAGTTAACTCCTTACTAAAAGCTTCATAGAAAGCTGGAAATTCCGCTGATTCAAGCAGCTTTAACTGCATAGCCTTAAGGCTATATGATGTAGCTAAATAATTCACTACAGCCTTTTTAACGATGGGTATAGATTCAGCTAATCCACTTATTATAGGCTGCTTAATAGATTTAATAGCTGAGCTGCTGAAAGCCTCTTTAAAAAGATTTATAGTATATGAGATGTAGGGGGATAGATCTAATTTTTTAATTCCAGCATATTTCTTAACAGGTTTTCTAGATAATGGTGGAATTGTTAATCTAGGAGTAATAATGGGTAGCTTAATATCCAAAATTCCCCTAAATACTTCTCCAGTTTTCCTAATTAGGTCTGTATAGGTTGGGAGGAATCTAACTATAGATTTATTAAGAATCCCCAATACTTCACGTAGAAGCTGGCTAGTAGTATTGGTTAATGTAGTAAATAGGTTTTTACCCATTTACTCCTCACTTTCACTAACCATAATTCTCGTTATTCCCTCAGATGCTAGTCTGGACTGGTTAAGCTGTTCAGCTCTGTAAGCTAGTGCAGCTATGAGAAAAAGGATTTGGTCACGTGTTAAGTCACGTGGGTTTTCAGCAAGCTTATATCCGCAGTCTAGACATAGAGTTGCTAGCTCAACTCCCTCAGGGCTTCTAGCAAAGCTTTCAATATCTACTCTTTTTTTTTAGCCTCCTCCTCACTTCTAACTACGCCACTAATTTCAAAAACCTTCATTCCGATGTATTCAGGTACTCCGAACCTCATAGATTCAAGATCTTCAACTGTTAGTTTAGGATCTACAAGACCTGTAGCAGCAGCTAGCCTTAGTATTTCAAAGTTCTTTGAAATATCTATTTTACCTATATCAGGAGTTCCATCCTCCTTTAACGGTATATTACCTATGGAGGAAAATATTCTTGAAAGCTCACCATCTGTTAATGGTCTTATTACAACCTCAGCATCATAATCCTTAATGTATATTGTTTCCCTTCTACCAGCTCCTTCAAGAATTATATCTTTAGAAAGCTTTCTCGGCATTTTACTGCTCCCTTATTCTAGTAGCTGTAAACGTGTATATACTTATACCGACGCCGTTAGCATCCATTGTGAATGTTTTATCTTCAAGATAGCAGTCGTCGAAAGATATTGTTTTAACTGTTTGCCCTCTTCTCTTCAATTCAATAACAAGCTGGAATGGCTTAACCTCAGGTAGAGCTGATAACAGTATACTGTCAAACTTGGGATATGTGGATCTAATTCTCAGTATTCCATGCACGTATAGAGGGCCATAGTCAACACCTACTCTTTCATCAATACCTACATGGTAGACGTTCTGCCTATTTCTTATGATTTTAAACTCTATTGATTGTAAGCCAGGTATAACCTCACCATCAACTTTAACACTACTAACATTTGCGGAAACTACATGGGGAGTAGCCATAATAACCACCTATATCTCAACAGTTATTGTTGTATATATGTAGTCCATAGCTCTTACAGGTCTTACAGCAATATCAACTCTAACTATTCCCTGAGCAAAATCCATTTCTGAACAGTAAACGTCAACAATGAATGGAGGCTTCTTACCGTCTACGCTTGGAACTATAGCTCCCTCCCTCTCCATTGATAATAGGAACTCAGTTATTTTCTCCCTTAAAGCCAATCTTCCACCGGGACTGTTTAAAGTACCTATGAAGTTTTCAGCTACATTCTTCACTCCTCTTACAGCATGATCTGTAATCCTCATAACGCTAATCTGCTCCTTACTGGTTGTAATTCCCTTCTCAACTATAATTCCCCTATTCCTCCTCATCTCTAACGCTAATACACCGGCTTTTAGAAGCTCCATAAGCTCTGATGGAGTATACCTCTTCTCCAAGCTGGCAATACCTGTAACTGCTTTAAATGTTGGTGACTCATAGTAGGGTAGATGACTTATTAAGCCAGCTACAGCTCCAGCACATCCGTAGGGAGCGGTAAGAATAAATCGGTCACTTGCAAGTGCTTCTGTTCTCTTCACAATATCCTTTACACTTTCACCACTAGAAACAGTTCCAATACCGATTCTGTTCATAGCGTCTCTACTCATGTTTTTACAGTGGGCATCTACTAATGCATGAACTTCAGGATCGCTGGAGTCACATGCCATAACGAGGTCGATGTCAGGTTCAAGCTCTAAACATTCTAAAGCCTTCTCAAAATCCCTTCTAGATATTGTTCCTGAAGCTCCTCCGGAAAGCTTAACTTCAACAGGTATAGGGGTATTTTTAGGGTATGCTGTTTTACTTATGTCTTCAGCCTGTATAAGCTTAGAGTTCTCGTTTATATATGATACGAGGTATTGGCTACTTGACGGATCCATTACTAAATCCTCAAAAGCTTCAGAAACCCTACCGTCACTAGCCTCTATAATAACTGTGTTTTCCTTAAAGCCTCTACGGACAATAACCTCAATATTGTTCCCGCTTGGACCGGGAGCTCTAGCTCGAATTAGAACTGATGGATTGCCCTCACTATCACTTAAAACAGCTTCAGCAGCTTTCCCATCCCTCCCCTCAACCCTAACAGCGAAAACCTCAAAAACACCATTAAGAAACGCTAATCTAGCATCTCTTACTAATGTACACTCAGTGTTTGAGCCGAACTTATCCATAAACTCCCTATAGCTTGTTGTAGGAGTAGGCTCAAGTACAGGTCCCTTCTCAGCAGATCCAATAAGCCCTACAACACCTGATGGATGAAGCTGTTGTGGAACAATTTCCTTAACAACACGTATTTCTACACCGGGAAGAATACGAACCAGGAAAACCGCCTCAAATCTAAATAGAGAAGCCTTATTTAAACTTTTGCTTAAAATTACTTTCAAATTCCGAATATACATATTCCAACTACTAATTTCGAAATATACCTAATATAAATAGAGCGGAAAACGTGAGAAACTTTATTTGAAACATTACGCTATAAAGAAAACCTTCACTGAAGTTTAACCTCATTTTAAATATATCTACATAAATATCTCCCATTGCATTAAGCTTATCAATAATCATACTGGAAATAATCTAATTAGGCATTAAGTAGTATTTGTAGTTCTGTTTAGATCGTATTTGACTTCAATTCCTATTTTTGCTTCTCCGATTATAATCATTAAGTCAATTCTCTCGTTTGATGTTTGTTTAAAGTTACTGGAGTACAGGAACATGTCATTCCTTAGAGGGTTTGAGAAGGACATTAGGAGACCTTTCTGCAGTTTAGAGCTTCTCGTAAAAGCTCTCCCAGCTTTGATAATGATGATGTTACACGACATTAAGTAATAGATAACTCTATAGTTACCTACATGCATTTTGCATAAATCTTTTGATCTTCCCTTCAACCTCTCTTCGCACAACAGATTCTGCGCCAGCTCCTCCAGTCTTCTCCAGATCCTCTCCGAAGCATTCAGCAAACTGTCTAGAAACTTCTTTGCAGAATTCTCGAATGTTAGTGTACAGCTTAACGCTACTTCCTCACAATACTGAGCTTCTTGATAACATCATACGACTCATCGTCAAGGAGGGGGTCAATCATCCTATCGGGTTCAGGTTGTGTCAATCCTGGATACAGTGTATAGCCGTATCCCGCTTGCTGGATCCTTCCCTCCTCGGCTCAGGGCCTTACTACAGCTTTTAGACAGCCAAGCCACATTCAGGCAAGCCTGCCTAAATAGTATAAGAGCATTTTAAACTTATCAACAATTCATCCAGACCTAGCAACTTAACATATCGTATTTAACTTCCTAAGCTGCCACGTCCATTCATCCCACGGTTAAAACCGTAGGCTTTCTTGTCGAGTTTATGTAATGTATGTATTAAAACTATGCTAAACTCAACATGGAAGTATTTAACTCCTTTGCAGGTTATGGTACAGTTGAAATCTCTTCAAGAATATACGAATACAACTATGAATTGTGGGGGTCTTAACCCAATACTAAAACGATTCATAATATCGTAATCATGGAGCCTTCCGAGATCAATCCGTCAAAATCAATCTTGACATTAAATCAAAGCGAGAAAAGCAGGAGTATGCTTTAATCTCTTGATATGCTTTTCCAAAACCACTTCTCGACGTTACTCTCATGCTGATACAGCGGGGAAGCATATAAGAACTTCCCAACTATACATTATACTACAACATTAGAAACATAAACCTTTGAAGAGATTAATATCGTCAAGAAGCAAAACTTGATAACGACAATATATTAGGGTTTTTGCAGTAGGCTCCAGGTGAAATACTGCGTAAGTATATTCTGTAGGATGTCGACAAATGGTTTTGGATATATGAAGACAAATAATCCGAGGAGGGCTATAGGAGCCATCGCTATGGTGAAGTATGTGTTTATGTTTGTATGGTTTTTAAACTTAATGGGTCCGAAGAATATTCTCTTTATAGTCCAGAAGGTGTAGCCTAGTGTTAACCCTATACCTGCTATGATTGTGATGCTTAGGAGAATCATGGATGATAAACCCATCTCAACAATTACTGATGATGCACCTGCTATTATTAGGAGCTTACTTATTAAGCAGCTTGATGGTGGAAGACCTGTTAAGCTCATAACTCCGAAAAGAGTTAATGAAAACAGGTATGGATGATTAGCTGCAAACCCCCCCATTCTGGATATGCTTCTTAATCCATGATACTCAGTTATAAATATACCTGCAGCCATGAAGAGAAGAGCTTTCCCAACAGCATGTGAGAGATAGTGGAGAATAGCTCCAGTAAAGCCTATAGTGGTAAAGCTTGAAATACCTAGAAGAATATATCCCATCTGCGATATGCTTGAGTAGGCTAGAAGACGTTTAAAGTCATCCTGTCTTAACGCTACTAGACCTCCATACATTATTGTAGCAACTGATAAAAGTATTAGTGGTGTTGAGAAGCTACGTGTAATACTTGGAAATAAGGTAATAACAATTCTTAAAATACCGTAGCCTGCAAGACCTATTAGATTAGGTGATAGGAGTGCTGATACTGGAGTTGGTGCTTGAGCATGAGCATGTGGAAGCCAGAAATGCATTCCTAAAACAGCCATCTTAAAGAATAAGCCTAAAATCATAAGTATAGATGATAATTCAGCCAATCCACCCGGTAAATACTCTCCAAAACCTAAAAGCGGCCTACCTAAACTAGCATTGTAGAAGTCAAAGCTTCCAGTATGCATACCGTATATTAGGGAGCCTATGAGGAATAGTTGAGCTCCAACATGAGTCCATACAAAATATATTAAGGCAATCCTCCTCCTATCACCATAGCCGTATAGAGCTATTAAAAGAAAGGATGGTATAAGGCTTAACTCTAGAAATAGGTAGAACTCAATAATGTTTGTTGAAACAGTAATACCGAGCATACTTGATGAAAACAATGTGTAGAGCATAATGTACATACTCCATCCTGAAACATCCTCCCCCTCATCAAGCATCTCCCTAAACCTATAATTCATATATGGTATAGAGTAAATACATACTGAAGAAGTTACAACTGAAATAGATAGTAGAAATGGTAGATTCAAATAGTCTAGTAGAAACGCAAACGAGCCAATACCCCTAATCTCACATAAAACCTCTACTAAAACATTATTATAGCATACCAGGTACGTAAATCCTAAAACCCCTGGAAGAAGTAGGGAGATAGAGTTAATAATAGCAACCACACGGTAACCTAAAAATCTTAGTAGAAGAGGAGATATTAAAGCTATAGAGAATGGAAGCATGATTAATAGGGTAAGTATGTAAGACATTTAAACCACCACATTATACTTAACCTCCCGGGGAAAGCTTCTCTGCAGCTGCTAGAGCTGATTGAATATATATTGCTACACCATCTTCAGATAGGGCTTCAGCTACCTTTAAAACAACTGCTATTAAAGTATCTGCAAGCAATCCAAGTATAAATGTTGATAACCCAATAACCAACATTAAAACAGATACAGCTCTACACCTACCCATAGGCTTATTAACTATCGATTTTGGAGACTTAAAAATTAAGCTGTAGATTATTTTAGCATAGCCGAAGATTGAAATAGCTGAAACTATAATTATGCTTGATGCAAGCAGCACCCCACCCATCTCAAAAAGTGAGGTATATAGTAGTAGCTTACTATAAAACCCGCTAAATGGAGGAACACCTATCATATGCAGAATCCCGAGAAATGTAGCTACCGTTACAGTAGGGTAGAATCTACCTGCTCCAGATATTCTATCCAGATCCCTCATATTGAAAATCTTTACTAAAACACCTGTAGACATGAATAGAAGAGCCTTACCGATAGCGTGATTCATAATATGGTATGTAGCTGCAGCTAAGCCATAACCACTACCTGTAGCAACACCCATAAATATAAGTCCTACATGGCTAATCGTACTGTAGGCAAGAAGCCTCTTCACATCTGTCTGTATAGCCATTAGTAAAGCACCTAAAACACCTGATACTAAACCTAAAGCTAGAAGAATATACGTTAATAGACTCCATGGGGGAATCTGATGGAATCCCCTAGCTATCAGTGAGTTGGAGCTGAAAATAGTATATAGGAATCTTACTGTAGCGTAAACACCAATCTTAACAACCAATCCTGATAATGCAGCTGAAACTGGGGTTGGAGCTTCAGGATGAGCATCAGGAAGCCAGAAGTGGCTTGGGAATAATGCAGCCTTAAAAGTGAAGGCCCATAGAGCTAAAGCTAAAGCTACTAAAGCACCAGTCTTAACATCAGCTATTGGAAAGCCGCTATATGGGAAGTATCCTATAGATCCAAGACGGGATTTAAGAGCTAGATCAGCCATGTTTAACGTACCGAACGATCCATATATGAAAACAAGGCTTAGAAAGTATAGTGTTGTAGCTAAAGCCCCGATTAAAGCATACTTAATAGCTGCCTCAACAGCTGCAGGAGAAGATCTGTAAAAACCTACAAGACCATAGCAGGATATAGCTAAAACCTCAAACATAACAAATAGGTTAAACGCATCACCAGTATATATGCAGCCAAGCATTCCAGCCTCCATACCTAGGAGAAGAGCATAATAATATTCAAAACCGCTTAAACCACTAGTATACCAAATACTGTAGAGAACAATTAAAAACATAACCACCCCAACAACAACACCTAGAAAAGCTCCTAGAAAATCAACCTCATAAACTATTCCAAGAGGAGGAGGCCAACCACCAAACGGATATACTGTAGGTCTACCATCCCCATAAACTAAATTAAAAACTAAAATAGTAAATATTAATGCGGAGAGGGAGAGGAGGAGTGCGTAGATATCATATATTATCTTCCTCCCAGTTATAAGAGTGAAAAGAACAAGTATAAATGCAGCGACAACAAGCATTAAAGGTGCAAGACCTACATATACGATCAAGAACACCACCTAGTCAAATATTTTCCTAGCATATTGTTCAAAGGTCTTAGCGATGAGGCTGTATGTATCTTTAGGATCTGTAGATTTAACATCTATCCAGTGGACGTAGAGTACTTTACGTACCTCGTCAAAATCAACAACAACAGTACCTGGAGTATTAGTTATGGAGTTTGCAACAGTAACCATAGAGTAGTCGCTTCCGGAATAGTAGGGAACTCTTACAATACCTGGATTTATAGGCATTTTAGGATTTACTATCCTCCTAATAACATCGTAGTGGGCTGTAAACTCAATCTTCGTAAAGTAGTATATGATGTAAATTATAAGATTTAAAAGTCTTCTAAAGCCTAGAAGCTTACCGGGGTTTGAAACTAGAAGATTAGCAGTAAGTAAACCAGCAATAAGAGCAACAACAAATCCAATTAATAAATCGAGGAACATTGTTGAACCGCTGAAAACTATGTAGACAACGTAAAGTATAAGGGTTAAAGCAGAAAACTTCAACACCTTATTCATGCTGCTCACTCTTAATTTCAGCTATCTCCCTCATATTAAGAGTTCCGTAAAGCCTGTATGTTTGAATAGCTAGGAATATTAGGAATACGTTTACTGCTAAGCCTATTACTATAGCTGTTAATACGAGGGCTTGAGGTAGTGGATCTACACTTAACTCAGTAAGATGAAGTACATCGCTAGGGCTTGGGGGAACATTTATCTGGACAGGTGGTGAAACAGGATATGTAGCACGGTAACCTACAAGTATTGCGAAGGTGTTTGCTGAATCCCCAAGAATTGTTAATGATATTATTTTCTTAACTATGTTTGGCTTTAATAAAACACCGTAGAGTGATATTGCTAAGTTAACTATTAGGGATATAATTATTACGCTGAACGTAAACATGTATAGGTTAATGCCTGCCATGTAGGGCCTCCCTAGCTACATCTTCAGGAATTGATAGTAGAGTAAATATTATAGTAAAGCCTGCAAATACAGCTATAAACTCAAATAGGTTAAAGATGAATAGCGTACCTGCAGTAGGGAAGCCTAAAACATCAGGCGGTAAACCTATAGGTGCAGCTTCTTTAGGCTGATTCTGGAATATGAAGGCATATCCTCCAGATAATAAGCTTAAAGCTAGGGCTAGAATAGATGCTACACCAACTCCAACAAGTCCAGCTCCACGTAGAGCTATTAGTAGATTCTTAGATAATCCCTTCTCCTTAAGGAAGAATCTTGAAAACACAATTATGAGGATTAATGGGGCAACAGCCATAGCTGAGCCTGCCTGGAAGCCTCCTCCAGGAGTTATTGTTCCATGAATAGCTATTGAAGCAGCAACCACAATATTAACTGGGATCAGAATCTTACTTACAACCCTAACTATTTTTGAGAGCCCAACATATCCTCCACCATGCTTCTCCTCAATACCTCTAAAGAGAGCTATACTAGCTATTATTGCAAAGTAAAAAACAGCAGTTTCAAACAGGGTATCTAAGCCACGATAATCCCAAATTATAGCTGTAACCGTTTCAGGAGCCATAGCGCTGAAGTAGTTAAGCCATGGAGTAACTGATGTGTTTAAAAACCATAAAGCTAACGGTCTAAGACTTCTAGGTGGAAGCTCGCCTAAAACGTTAAGAACTGTTATAGTGTATGATGTTAAAACAATGAAAACAATCAATACTAAAACGGTTATTAATCTTCTTAAAAGCAATCTACTCACACTCCTTCGTCTTCCTTATTAGGAATAGAATAGCTGCAGGATATAGACCGATTGATACAGGTACATAGACTAAAACTATGTCTGGAGCCATAAGGATATAGTATAGAAATGCGTAACACATACTCTGCAAAGCTGAGAAGAGAACAGCTCTCAGCAAGTTACGCTCAGTAACAGCCAGGTAAACAGCAATAGTGGATATGATTGATAGAAGCATCATTAAAAAAAGGGTGAAGAAAGCTTCAAGCACGACTATCCTCCTCCAAGTGATCAACAACCTTAGGATATGGCTTAGATACCTTAGACCTATATGTTGCCCGTGCAAGAGCATGAGTACCAGTAGGGGCTAAAATAGCGATTAGGGAAGCTGTAATAAGAGAGGATCCTGCAATAAACCATCTATAAGCTCCAAGAAAATCAGCTCCAAAAGCAATTAAAGTAACTCCTAGCAGGGGATAGAAGG
>Ga0185307_1002129_pt1 | contig 10459 bp, 10 predicted proteins | sample LHCtaG_FD_128010 | JGI IMG/M metagenome (GOLD analysis project Ga0185307, IMG submission 128010) | Hot spring microbial communities from Little Hot Creek, USA to study Microbial Dark Matter (Phase II) - LHC4sed_matched (SPADES... | ecosystem: Environmental > Aquatic > Thermal springs > Hot... | reverse complement strand
ATCATCGATAAGGAAGCGCTATAGAAGGGGAGAAGGGGATGGTGGACCGGGCGGGACTTGAACCCGCGACCTCCCGCATGCCAAGCGGGCGATCCACCAGGCTGATCTACCGGCCCCAGCCATTATTATTGTGGAGCTGGGTATTAACGTTTCCATCGAGGGGCTCTCTAGACCAAGCGGCGGGCCCTGTTGAGAGGCTTATTCTGCCAAGAGTACCTCCTCAATCGACTCGATCTCCCGAAGCCGCACGCGGCGCAGTAGTGCTTCTTCTTGTTGTAGGCCCTCCTTCCGCACCTCCTGCACTTGATGTGCGTGGCCCCCTTGTTCATCTTGCCGAAGGACGTCGTCCCCTTGACCATGGCCTAGCCCCCTAGCTCTTGGGCACGGGGCTTATCAGGACTATGCTGTCGCCCCTGATCAATATTAGGCCATGCTTCTTGGGCTCGCCATTCTGCCTCAGCTCTTCGGCGTCCTCGAGGACTATGTTAAGGTGCTGATCGTAGCTCTTCAACCTGCCCCTAAACTCCTTGCCGCCTTTAAGCCTGACGAGTATCTGGCTCCCCATTGATGAGGCTAGTATCGTTAATGTCGTCTCTGACATGAAGGACCCAGCCTTCCGGCTTTTCGTTTATCTTTTTTAGTTTAAGAATATATGTATTTAAAGCTTAGCTTAAGACGGCAGCTATGTCAAGAGCGCATAGGCATGTCTTGAGTAAGAGCGAGGCAAGAGAGGTCGCGTTGGCCATTGAGAGGGCTTTGAGGTCGAAGAGGTCCTTTGACGTTAAGGCCAGGTGGGAGGTCGTCAAGATAAGCAAAAATGAGGTAGTCTACCTCTTAGACGGAAGGCCCCTCGCGGTAGAGGTCTCTGGTAAGCTAATCCCGTCCATAAGGGCCTTAATGGATGGGATTGCGGAGCTACCGAGAGTCGTAGTGGACTCTGGCGCGGTTAAGCACGTGGTCAACGGGGCTGACGTGATGGCCCCCGGCATAGTCAGGGTTGAGGGGGACTTCGCTAAGGGAGACCTGGTGGTCGTCGTGGACGAGAAGCACGGGAAGCCCCTCTCTGTCGGCGTCGCGCTGGTCGACAGGTCAGAGCTGGCGTCCATGTCGAGGGGCAAGGTCGTCGAGAACCTTCACTACATCGGCGACAAGCTGTGGAACAAGCTGAAGGAGATGGGCTTAATGTGATGCCACTTCGAGCTAAACGTCGTGCTAGCGATTCTTCCATTTCTTATTCTTAAAAATTCTTAAATCTATTACCTGTTACTTTCAGCGCACCCTCACTGAGTCTAAGAAGCCGGGCGAGTTCACTAAGACCTTGTAGAATTTCTCTATGCTTGAAGCTAAGCTGGTAGTCTTCTCGTTTTCGCCGTGGCACAATATTATCCGATAGGGCTTTGGCGTCACCCTTTCTACGAACCTCAGCAGTTGCTTCCTATCGCTGTGGCCGCTGAACCCCTCGCAAGTGTGGACTTCCATTTTGACCTTGACCGTCAGGGGCTTGCCGTTGACGTAATCGACCACCACTTCCTTGGCCCCCTCTTGGATCGTCCTCCCAAGGGTCCCTTCAACTTGGTAGGAGACGAATACTAGGGAATTTCTTTCGTCCTCGGCCATGAGCTTGAAGTACTCGAGAGCGGGGCCCGCGTTTAGCATTCCCGATGTGGCTAGTATTATGCAGGGCTCGCCCTCGACCACGTCGAGACGCTCACGGCCCTTGGTCATGACTACGAAGTTCTCCGCTAAGAAGAGGTTGACGTCCTCATAAAGTATCCTATCCCTAACTTCTCTCGCCAGGCTTTCAGGGTACGCGGTGTGTATCGCCGTGGACTCCTGTATCATGCCCTCAATGTATATAGGCACCGAGGGGATGAGCTTTTTCTCGACGGCATTGGCCAGGACCAGCATTATCTCTTGGGCTCTGCCGACGGCCAGCACCGGTATTAGAACCTTACCTCCACGACTAAGCGTCCTGTTTACTATCTCAATGAGCTTGGCCTCCGTCTCCTCTCTAGATGGCATTATGTCATTGGGCCCTCCATAGGTCGACTCCATTATGAGGGTCTCGAGCCTTGGGAACACGTACGTGGCCGGCTCCAAGAGCCTCGTCCTACCGTACTTGAAGTCGCCCGTGTAGACTATGTTGTGGAGGCCCTCGCCTATGTGGAGGTGGACCATCGACGAACCGAGTATGTGGCCGGCGTTATGTAGCGTCAGCTTGACCCCCGGGGCTATGTCCGTGACCTCTCCGTGGTTTAGGGCTATCGTGTGGAGGAGGGCCATCTTCACCTCCCTAATCCCGTAGATCGGGGTTCTCCCCTCCTTCTCCGCCACGTCTAAGTAGTCCTTCAATATGAGGGCCATGAGCATCTTAGTTGGTTCGCTACAGTACACAGGCCCTCGATAACCGTACTTAAAGAGAAGGGGTAGAGCTCCGCAGTGGTCCAGATGTGCATGCGTTATCACGACGGCGCTCAGAGAGTCTACGTCGAAGTCGTCAATCCAGAACGCTGGGAATTCGCTTATGTAATCCCTCGCACCAGGCTTGGCTCCGCAGTCCAGCAAAATCTTGTCCTCTCCCACTTCGACGAGTATGGATGAGCGGCCGACCTCCTTAAAACCTCCTAAGGCGGTTATCCTTATGTCGTCTATCTTGTAGAGGGGGGTTCTGTGGATCCTCCTCCCGGCTTCCTTCAACATCTTGAGCCTGTAATTGCTGTTCTTGTGAAAGAGGGCCGAGACCGATTCCACGAACCTAGACTTCAGTGACGGGGTCCTGACTGGTACTGGCCTCCAGAAGGTGTGCGCGAGGAGCTGTTTGAGAAGCAAGCTGTTCTTGCCTATCACCAAGCCGGGCTTCTTCGCTTCTATTATCATCTCTCCCATGACTTCGTCGAAGTAGATATTAGTTATACCGGCCTCTGGCGGCACTAATTCGTAGACTATTTTCTTGGCCTCCTCCTTGTCCTTCCTAACGGTGGGGTCAGGCCTCAGCACTATCCTCTTCCTCAAGGTCTTCGCGACTGTCTTAACGATGTCGCCGTTTGACAACAGGACGGCGGGGTTCTTGACGTAGACCGCTATTTCAGGCCCCTCGAAATCTATCCTAGTTACGCCTGCCTCTGGCGGTATGCTCTTTAATATCCCATCTCTGATTAAAGTCAAGTGATTGGGCTGCGCCAACCTCCTTACCTTCCGTCCAAGGAATCACATTAAGCCTTTTTCGAGCTTTTCTTGAGGTATCTCCTCGACCCCTTCCCTAGATATCACGACTACGTCGAAGCCCTCTCCAGAACCGGGGTCCCACTTCATGGCCGCTTTGATCGCCTCTACGGCTATCGGGATCGCCTCCTTCACCTTCAGGTCATCCCTGTAGCGAGTCTCTAGAACAGCTAGCGCTAGAGGAGTGCCCGAGCCCGTCGCGATATACCTCTCGTCAGTCGTCGTCCCGAAGAAGTCAACGTTGAACATCCTCGGGCCTTCCTCGTCTATCCCCGCTACTATCACTTGCACTATATATGGAAAGTACCTCGATGAGAAGAGCAGGTTCGATATCAAGCTCGCGACCGCCCTGACGGACGGCGACTGTTTGGTCGTGACCTTGAGGTATTTGACTTGGGCTCTGATGGCGTCCATTAGCATCTGCGCATCGGCCACCACGCCCGCTATGGTCGCGTATATCCTATCGTCTATTTGGAGGATCTTCCTGCCTCTCTTATTGGCGATGAAGAAGCCAGCTGTCACACGCCTGTCAGTCGCTAGCACTATTCCATCAACACACCTAATCCCCACGGTCGTGGTCCCCTTGAACAGGTAGTTATTAAGTTCTTTTTCTCTTACCATCGACATTTGCTAGCACACCACAAATGGCAAAGTCCTGTCTAGAGGTTCTGGCTGATAGAAGCTTATCCAGCGAACAGGAGAGAAAGTATGCACATTTAAAAGTTTTGCGGAAAGCGAGCGCTTGTCGTTCTGCCGAGCATAGTCGGCCAATTCATCGAACTGACGACTAAGGATTTTGCGCTTGGACCGAGTTGAAAGTGGCGTAGCCCATCGAGAGACGACAACTTAAATTACCTCAAAGCCCAAAAATTCTTACTCTCAGAGGAGCGTAGAGGCCTTGTTAGATCCTCACGACATCGAGCTTCCGAGGAAGATATTGATAGGCAAAGGCGTCATCAAGAATGTAGGTGAAGTGGCTAAGTCCCTCGGCCTATCGGGCAAGGCTTACGTCCTCCTCGGCAAGACCGGGCATGGCGTCGCTATAAAGGACGCGCTTAACTCCCTCACAGCTTGTGGATTTGATGTTGTCGGCGATGACAGCAAAGGAGAGGAGGAGCTGCTGAGGCGCGTCTTTGATGCGAAGCCGGACTTCGTGGTATCAGTGGGTGGCGGCATGACTATAGACCTAGGCAAGTACGCGGCCTTCAAGCTGGGGGTCCCATTCATCAGCGTCCCAACAGCCGCTTCTCACGACGGCATAGCCTCGCCGATGGTATCCCTCAAAATACTCAAAACGCCTTACTCGATTAAGGCTAGGCCGCCCATAGCGATAATAGCCGACGTGAGCGTCATCATGAACGCTCCGCACAGGCTCTTGGCCAGTGGCTGCGGGGACGTAGTGGCCAAGCTCACGGCGGTCAGAGACTGGAGGCTCGCTCACATGTTGAAGAACGAGTACTACGGCGAGTACGCCGCATCTCTAGCGGAGATGTCCGCGAAGTTGGTGATGAAGAATGCGAGACTCATAGGGGCGCACAAGGAAGGGGGCATCAGAGTGGTTATCGAGGCTCTAGTCTCCTGCGGAGTAGCTATGTGCATAGCGGGGTCGTCAAGGCCCTGCTCTGGCTCAGAGCACATGTTCTCACATGCCCTAGACATGATAGCCCCCAAGCCTGCTCTCCACGGCGAACAGTGCGGAGTAGGGACCATAATGATGGCTTACCTCCACGGCATTGACTGGAAGCGCATTAAGAAGGTGCTCAAGGTCATTGGTGCTCCGACGACTGCCAAAGAGCTCGGCGTGGAGGACGAGCACATCATAAGGGCTTTAGTCGAAGCGCATAAGATCAGGCCTAGGTACACAATACTGGGAGATACTGGCTTGACGTGGGAGGCCGCTGAGAGGTTGGCGAGGGTGACCGGGGTAATAGAGTAAGCAGTCTTGCTCGCAACCTCCTCGAATTTTTAGGGGACGGTGGCGTGGTGGCGTGGAGCCCATAGTGACGCTAGTAGGTGAGCTCCAAGCGAAGCCAGGCTTCAAGTTCGTCTTTCAAGGGGCCTCAGAGCTCTGCGCTAAATGCAAGCTGAGAGAGGTTTGCGTGATGAAGCTTGAGCCTAACACGGTATACAAGGTGGTCGAGGTCTTGAAAAAGAGGCACAAGTGCCCCCTCAGAGAGGGGTGGGTCGTGGTGGCAAGGGTCGTTGAAGCCGAGGTAGAGGCACTGCTCGACGCTAAGATGGCCGTCGAGGACGCCATAATAACGTTCAAGAGGGGGAAGTGCGACAACGCCAACTGCGCTGTGTGGAACATCTGCCAAAGCCCCTACGTGAAGGAGGGGGAGAGGTACAGAGTCTTAAGGGTCGAGAGGGAAGGCGTTTTCTGCGGCAGGAGGAAAATGTTGAGGGTCCTGCTCAGCAGAGTTAAGTGATGGGCCTCTTGCGGCCAGAAACGGCCCTCGTAGACAAGGGCTTGGCCGTCAGCGTTAAACATCGAAGTATAGGAAGAACTCGTAGGGGTGCGGCCTTATCGCTACTTGGACGTGCCCCTCCATTATTATATCTATGTACTTCTCGAGGGCCTCGCTAGTGAATATGGGCTTCAAGTACTCCACGTCCGATCGTAACTCCTCGATGGCCTCTTTGAGGCTGGCCGGCAACTCCTTGACGCCTAAAGCCCTTCTCCTCTCGGGCGTCAGCAGGTAGATGTTCTCGTCCACGGGGTCTCCGGGGTCTATCTTCTTCTTTATCCCGTCCAATCCCGCGGCCAATATGGCTGCGAAGCACAGATAGGGGTTTGCCGATGGATCTGGAGGCCTGTACTCGACCCTCTTGCTCTTAGCGGCCTTCGGGCTTCCCTTGTGATACGCTGGGACTCTTATGCAAGCGGACCTATTGGCCTTGCTCCAAGCTATGTACACGGGGGCCTCGTAGCCAGGCACGAGCCTCTTGTACGAGTTGGTCGTCGGATTAGTGATTGCAGCCAGAGACCTAGCATGTTCCATTAGCCCGCCTATGAAGTACCTGCCGACTTGGCTTAGCTCGGCGTAGCTATCGTCGGGGTCGTAGAAAGCGTTCACGTCGTCCTTCCAGAGGCTCACGTGCACGTGCATTCCCGAAGCGTTGTCGCTGAATATGGGCTTCGGCATGAACGTTGCCACTAGGTTCATAGACTTCGCGACGTTCTTCACCACGAACTTGTACGTCATCACGCTATCGGCCATGTTGACGAGGGTGTCCCTGTACATGATGATCTCGCACTGCCCCGCTGTCGCGACCTCGTGGTGGTGGGCGTCGCACAAAATCCCGAAGAACTCCTCTAGTATCTTCACGCACTCGTTCCTCAACTCCAGCAAAGTGTCTTGGGGCGGGGGTGCGAAATAGCCTTCCTTGAACCTTATCGGGTAGCCAGCTTGGGCCTCGGGGTTCCACGAGGCCTCCCTCGACGATATGTGATACGCTTGACCTCTATACGGGTTGAGGATGTCCCACGAGACCTTTTCGAAGACGAAGAACTCTACTTCGGGGCCCCAATAGGACGCCGTGAAGCCATAGGCCTTCAAGTGCTCCTCGGCCCTCTGCGCGATGTACCTAGGATCCCTCTCGAGCCTCCCTCGACCGAAGCCCCAGTACACGTCGCATATGAGGCGAGCGGTCCTCGAGCTCCCGCTCGACCAAGGCACGACTGCATATGTATTGGGGTCCGGCTTGAGCACCAAGTCTGAGTCCTGGACCTCGGCGAAGCCTCTTATTGACGATCCGTCGAGCCCTACCAAGCCCTCGTCGATTCTCTCTTCCTCAATAACCCTCCTCGGCACCAGGGTCTGGTGGAACTTGCCGCTGAGCCCCGTAAACTGCAAGGCCACGAACTTAACGCCGTCCTTGTCTAGCTGTTCCAAGACTTCCGACGTGCTCCTCGTGATGGGCTCGTAGCCTCCATCGGGCTTCTTCTTGTAGGGCAATTCTCATGCCCCCAAACAGCCTATTTGAGCAAGGAGGAGATCGTTTAAGCTTTACTCTCCTAGACGCTTGAAAAGAAAGACACAACGACTTCGATACGAAGGTTCAATTTCTAGAGGAGAACTTTAAACAAAGTTTAATAGACAAAAGAGTCTATGAAATATTTGTTCAACAATCGGCACCTAGAGCGAGCGCTTTAAGCGCGCGCTAGACAAATCTAAAGCGCTGGTTCGAGGCCTTTAAGGTAACCGGTGAAAGAATGGACTGCATAGTAGTCGTCGATTACGGGGGCCAGTACGCACACCTCATAGCGAGGAGAGTGAGGGAGCTTAAGGTCTATTCGGAGGTAGTGCACGGAGACGATGCGTACGAGGAGATAACGTCGCTACCACCAGGCGTAAAAGTCAAGGGGCTTATACTATCTGGCGGCCCGCTGAGCGTCCTCTCGGAGTCCTCTCCCAAGTTTGACTCCAGGCTCATGGAGCTAGGCGTCCCGATACTGGGGATATGCTTCGGCCACCAGCTCTTGGCCCACGCGTTCGGCGGTAGGGTCGAGGGCTTGGGGAAAGGGGAGTACGGCGTCACCTACGTTTACATAGAGGACTTCGACGACATACTCGAGGGCCTCGACAGGGTCGAGAGGGTGTGGATGAGCCACTCCGACACTGTCACCAGCCTTCCTAGCGACTTCCGCGTGCTGGCCCGCACGGATCTCTGCCCGGTAGCCGCCTTCAAGCACAGGGACAAACCGATCTACGGGGTCCAGTGGCACCCAGAAGTTGTGCATACCGAGAGAGGGGTGAAGGTCTTCGAGAACTTCTTGTTCAAGGTGTGCAAGTGCAAGCCCGAGTGGGTGGCGGAGGACTTCATAAAGAGAGCGGTGGAGGAGATAAGGAGAGAAGTTGGCGAAGGAAAGGCCATCATAGCGCTTAGCGGAGGCATAGACTCGAGCACCACGGCCGTGCTGGCGGCTAGGGCGATAGGCGACAGGCTCTATGCGGTCTTCGTGGACCACGGCTTCATGAGGGAGGGAGAGCCGGAGCAGATAAGGGAGTACTTCAGCAAGGCTATAAAGAACTTCATATTTGTGGACGCTAGGAAGAGGTTCCTCGACAGGCTGAGAGGCGTCACGGACCCCGAGCAGAAGAGGAAGATCATAGGAGAGGAGTTCGTGAGGGTCTTCGAAGAAGTGGCTAGAAAGGTGGGCGCCGAGTACCTCCTCCAAGGCACGATATACCCAGACAGGATAGAGTCTGGGTTTAGGAGGTTCTCGGACAAGATAAAGACTCACCACAACGTAGCCGGGCTGCCGTCGAAGATGGAGTTTAAGAAGGTCGTGGAGCCCCTTAGGGACCTCTACAAGGACGAGGTGAGGGAGGTAGCAAAGAGGCTGGGACTTCCCGACGAGATCGTGTACCGCCAGCCATTTCCGGGCCCCGGGCTAGTGGTCAGGGTGATAGGGGAGGTGACGGAGGAGAAGCTGAAGATAGTCAGGCAGGCGGACAAAATCGTCAGGGAGGAGATAGAGAGGGCCGGGCTGGCAAGGGGCTTGTGGCAGTACTTCGCGGTCTTGACGGACACTAAGAGCACGGGGGTCAAGGGCGATGCCAGGGCCTACGGCTACACCATAGCAGTCAGGATAGTGGAGAGCAGAGACGCCATGACGGCGAACTTCGCAAAGATCCCCTACGACGTCCTTGAGAGGATATCGACGAGGATAACGAATGAGATACCGGAGGTCACGAGAGTCGTCTATGACGTAACTAACAAGCCCCCAGCTACGATAGAGTGGGAGTAGGAGCTACCTCACATTGCGGGCAAAGTGTCTGGCAACTCTTTGACAACTTCACGATCCTTGGCAATGGCGTAGACGACTCCTTCTGTCACAGTCTAGCGAGTTTCACGAAGTTCTTAAGAATCGCTAGTCCGTAATTGCCGCTCCCCTCGGGACGGGAACTGCATTCTGAATATAGCGGGCTTGGCTTCAACTATCGAGGGGAAGTCGCAACCGTAGGTCGTGGTCGCTACCACAACATCGCTTTTCTTGGGGTTTACCTTGTATGAGTGCGCGAAGTACATGCATGTTGTTCCATCTCGTGTGCGGTACCTTGACCGTGCTCGGGAGCCTGTCCACGAAGCCCTCTACCAGGCCCAGTCCCTTTACCTCCCTCCTTCGCTCCACTCGAAGAAGAGCTGGAGGCCCAAACATATGCCCAGCACAGGCTCCCCTCTATCACCTTTACGTGTGGAGCGAGCAAAGGGTCGGCACTGTTCAGGAGCTCTACTAGCTCCAAAGCCTTGTCGCAGAACTTCTTGCCCATCACCAACACGTTGGCGACCACCTTTCCGGTGTTGGAATTCGGGTAGTACGCGACCGAAGACGCCATCAACAAGAAGCGGGTGGTGACGAAGCCCACCCTCTTGGACACGAGCACGCTGCTCAAGGCGTCCAAGCCCTTCTCGGTTATGACCCTCTTGCCTTTTTGGTCGTGCTTCGAGACCAAGCCCTTCGCCTTGAGGGTCTTGAAGTGGTACCTTATGGTCCTCTCGCTGATGAAGACGCCCCTCTTCTCGAGCTCGCGCTTGATGAGCGCCGGGGATAACGGGTTTCGGGAGGCCAGAGGGCTTGAGTGATCACCTCGCTAGGGCTACGACGTTCACGGTTCATAACGAGGGCAGGTACAGGTATATATGCGCGCGACTCACACCCTTTCAATATAAAAACTTCGCTAACGCGGTGGTCTTCGAAAGTGGTGCCATCGGAGCTACGAGAGAAGTGCGGCGTAGTGGGGATTAGCTCGATATTGAGGGGGAAAGTGGCAGAGCCCCTCTACAAGGCCTTGTACTCTCTCCAGCACAGAGGGCAAGAGGCCGCTGGCATGGCTATGCTGGAGGACGGAGGCATAAGGGTCTACAAAGGGCTCGGGCTAGTGGTCGACGTGCTGACGAACGACGTCTTGTCGAGCTTCAAAGGTCATACGGGCATAGGGCACGTAAGGTACTCGACGACGCCCGGCGTCACGATAGAGGATGCCCAGCCTTTCGCAATTCAGAACCCCAAGTTCTCGTTCGCCCTAGCCTTCAATGGCACGATAACGAACTTCCTCGAGCTGAAGGAGGCGATGTCGAGGAGGGGCGTGGCCTTCACGACCAACACGGACACGGAGGTCCTCGCCAAGCTGCTGGCGAAGAACCTGGTCGAGTGCGGCATGGACTACGTGGAGGCCTTCGAGCTCACCGCCTCCGAGATAGACGGGGCGTGCTCGCTCGTCCTCGTGAA
>Ga0185307_1002128_pt1 | contig 10462 bp, 11 predicted proteins | sample LHCtaG_FD_128010 | JGI IMG/M metagenome (GOLD analysis project Ga0185307, IMG submission 128010) | Hot spring microbial communities from Little Hot Creek, USA to study Microbial Dark Matter (Phase II) - LHC4sed_matched (SPADES... | ecosystem: Environmental > Aquatic > Thermal springs > Hot... | reverse complement strand
TCAGGCTGGGTTTGGCTGAACTTTTACGCTGTCATGTTTGGTTTATTCGCCGCCCTAGCCTTTTGGATTGAAACAATCCGAGTTTGGAGGGCTAAACCGTTTTGAAAAAGCGTGCCGAAACTGTTCTAAAGTCTAGCTTTAAAAAGCCGAAATCCTCTGGAAGCCATGGAGGTGAGGCTCTCTGAGAAAAAGTTTGGTTTACAGCTTGGTTGCAGTGGTTCTCGGAGTACTAGCCGTTATGGTTCCACTATTTCTTACGCCAGCCTTAAGCACGGGTTTTGAAGCCAATTTTGGACCAATGGCTGTCCCGGAGAGGGTGAAAAGCCTTCGAGAGCTTTATGGACTTGGGTTATTGACGTTTTTGGTTGGTTTCACAGCCGCTATGGCTGCATACTTCATTTTTAAGGCTAGGCTTTAGGGCTTTTCTTGCGAAGGTTATGTAGCCAGTATGCGCCGTCATAAGCGTCTGAGGTCTTGTTTTGCCCCTTTCTGTTTGCATTCCCCGCACTAGACACTCGACGGTTTCTATATCTATGAAGCTGTTCTCCCGTAGGGCTTCCACCATTTTAACCGTTTGGTCTATGGTTGGGCTAAAGGAGACTAGGGTTCCACATGGTTTTAACGCCTTGTATGCATGGGGAACCACAAGCCAAGGTGTCGCCATGTCCAGAACAACGGCGTCCACGTTTGTTTCATCTATACCCATCGTAATATCCTTGTTTTTAAGCATAACAAAATCCGCTAGGCCAGCCCGTTTGATGTTTTTCTCTGCAGTTTCAAGAAATTCGCCTCTGACCTCGTAGCTGTAGACGCGGCCGTTTGGCCTAACAAAGTGGGCTAGGGCTGTGGTTAACGCGCCTGTGCCTGTGCCGGCTTCCACAACATAGCTGCCGGGGCCTATCCCGCTGTAGACTATGATTAGGGCTATGTCTTTCGGGTACATTATCTGGGTTCGTCTCACACTTTTCATAATGTAGTCGCGGAGCAGCGGCTTAAGAACCGTGAATTGAACGCCGAGGCTGCTCGCCACCGTTGAGCCATATTCTCTGCCGATTAAATCGTCAAGTTTTATGAAGCCTTTATGTGTATGGAACGTTTTTCCAGCCTCAACTTTAACGAGGTAGGTTCTCCGCTGATCTAAGTATAGTAGGACGTGTTCACCCTCCGCCACTCTATGGTTCTGCAAGAGTATTCCCCGTTTAAAGCGCTAACATAGCTCCCCTAAGTTTGGACATTTTCACCTCGTGGAATAACATAAACGTCAAACAATTTAAGCCCTTTTTCAAAAGGGCGGGTAACCCCATTCGACATCGCCTAAAACATCCGCAAAAAGAAATAGAGAGTGAGCTAAATGTAGCCTTTGGGCTTTCGAAATGCAAGATAAGCCGTTGTAGCAACGAAGAAGACTGCAACAACCACTAGGAAAATCATGGCAGTCCGCGTATTATCCAACTCACTTTTAACGCCCTTAAGAGATTCATATTCTTGCTTTAGGCTTAGCAGCTCGTCTTTGGTGAGGTTTTTTCCAAAACATTCCATGAAAGTCTGGTTCAAGGCATTAAGCAACTCATATTTTTGTTCAAGTAGCCAGAGGGTCTCGTTGAGGGTCAATAACTCGTCGCGGGATAGATTCCTCCCAAAACATTCTTTGAAAGTTTGATTCAATTCATTGAGCTGCTTCTCAAGCGATTTAAGGTAAACGTTTTCAATTTCAGTCATAGAGAATCCAACAGTCAAATCGTAATCCATATTTAACGTTCCGCCTCCTACCACGGGATATTTAACGGTATATTCCAAAGTTGTTTCTCCGTAAGCTATGCCCCAGACATTTTCTGGCACTCTAAAGGTTGCTTGATATTGCTTAACACTAAGCTCGAAATTATCGTCTGAGGTGCTGTTTAGAAGAACTTTATCTTGACCACGTAGGAAACCGTATACGCTGAAGTTGAAGTAACTTACAGAGACATCAACGTCTTTTACCTTCGTCAACTTCAATGAAAATGTAATGTTTTGGTTGGGTTTTGTTTCCGCCGTTGCGTTTACCTGTATTTTTATTCCTGGAACTGAGGAGTCGAAAAATGTTTTGATGTTTTCTTCTTGATGGATTTGAGCACTGGTGGGGTTAAAAAGGGCTAGTGTTAGAATTAAAGGCATGATTATTGTGCATGCTTTATGGAGTCTTCTCATGGTCGTCCCCCACAAACTTAACGAGGTTTGACCAGAGCTTATTTAACGATTTTTTATTCTCCTTTTGTTATTTGCTGTTTTTGGCTTGTTTCTTTTTTAAGAATTATGTTTATTTTCGGCTATTTTATTGAGCGGATAAAACGCTGATATACGTATATGAAGTAGATAAGGGCGAAGAGGGTTAAGGCTATTTCGAAGCCTAAAACTACTGGGTTGTTCTCCACCGCCATGAAGTAGCCGTGTTGGAGTATGTCTGTGAAAACTAGGATTTGGAGGAATATGGCGCCTCCTAGGCAGCTTAAGCCTAGGGTGTGGATGAGGATTTGGAGGCGGCGGCTTATTTTTTCTGTTGCTGTCTTCATTTTTATCGCGTGTATTAAGATTTGATACTTCGACTTATATGTTGTGAATCCAAAACCACGACGAAGCCTTATGATTAATTCTCAAAACCCGAAATCCATCAAAATTATAGAGAGGCTAACCCCCCTATTGACTTAGAAAATTAAAGGCTGTATTCTTTGCTCTTTTCTGTTATCTCCACTCGGCTTTCAAGGTCCCGCATAAACTTAACGAAGAGTTCAGCATTTTCCGTGTGCACTGGAAAAATCTTTTTGGCGCCTATTTCTTTAAGGCAGGCTTTCAGCCTTAAGGGGGTTATATGTCCAGAAACGTGCACATGGTACTGGGGCAAGCCATAATGCCTAAGCCAGTTAACAAGCCTTTCAAAGTCTATCTCCATCTCCTCGTTGAAAGGCTCCGATGAAGAAAAAACATAGCAGCTTCCAGGTTTAGGCTGGATTTCTACAAGCTGCTCTAAATCGTAAAGGGACATTGTCAAAATTATGTTCCGCTGGCGCTTCGAAACTTGTTCGGCGTCCACAACCTTGTCTTGGTAACGTTCAAGAATTCGCTTTTCCCAAGCGTATAGGCGTTCCTTCGACTTTCGAAAAATCAGGACGCCCTCATCACTTAGCCTTGGAATTCGAAGCTTCCGGTCACTGCTTAAAGCCTCTATAAGGTAGGCTTGCCGCAGCGAAACAGTCAAACAACGGTTGTTTTTCAAGGCTGTTCGATAGAAAGAGTTAAGCCTGTCCACGTCTGTGTAGGCGAACTCCGCAAGCACTAAGCCTTCTGTTTGGCTGACAACATGGTTCAGTTTGGCTTCAACCTCCTTTTCAGAAGAAACTGAAACATTTGTCATGTTGGTGGCTTCGCAAACAATGGCCACGGGCTCAGCAGCCCTAGCTCGCTCCACAAACTCCCTGGTCATTTCGTCTTTTGCGCCATGATCTCGAAAGTCTCCAGTGTAGACAACAGCCCCCCTTGAAGTGTGAATGATGAAGCCATACGCCCCCGGAAGGGAATGGTCAACATGCACAGGCTCAATTTCTAAATCGCCAACCTTGACAGTGTCACCCGTTCTAAAAGTGTGGAAGTCTATGCCTTCCACGTTGAATTCCAAATCCGCCTTGCGGATTTCGCCGAAAGCCTGCAAAATAATCTTTGTTGTTTCACCGCAGTAGACTGGGATTTCCCTTTTCACAAAGGATAGGTAGGCTGAATGATCCATGTGTCCATGAGAGATAAAAATGGCGTCCACAGCCGGCGGTTTATCATCGAAACGGTAAACACCTTCGAGTTTTGGCAGAATGCCCAACTCTTGGAGGCTTCTCTCGCTTTTAGGCGATAGAAGCGGAGGCGAATAATACTGTTTCCTCAAAGCAAAAGACATTCCAAAGTCAAGGAAGACCGCTGTGTCCCCGTCTTTGAGGAGAATTTTGTTTCCGCCAATCTCGTTTACTCCGCCGTAAAAGGTTAAGGTTGCTTCCTTCCTAACCATTCCTTTGCCCAGCCCTTTTACAAATATTTGAAATAGCCAGAATAACGTGGGGAAAAACAAACAAACTAAAAACTTTCGTGTATTTGGGTTTTCCAGCAGCCCTAACCGCCTCCAGACTTCCACCAGCCCCTAAATACCCCTCAATAAAAGCTTTCGCAACATCCTCAACAAGCCTTGTTCCGGCAAGGGGCGGCGCATAATGTCCAACAAAATAGAGAAACTCAGCGATGTCCCAAGCCTTGTCGCCTTTCCGTGAAGCCTGCTCAAAATCCATCAAGTAGATTTCGCCATCCTTCCCAACCATGATGTTTTCGGGCTTCGTGTCGCCCAACGCCACGTTTAAGGCGTGAACTTTGGCGAAAATCTCGCCAACCTTGCGGATTAACTTCAACTCCCCATTAATCTTGTCTGCATCCTCTTTGCTGAAGATTCGTTTAACAACCTTATCGAGCGTTTCGCCCTCCACATACTCCATGAAAACAAGCCTTTCAGCATGGTTTATGCCTAAAAGCTTTGGAACAGCAAAACCTTTGGAGTAGAGAAAATTGTTGATGGAGCATTCCCTCTCAAGCCTTGAACGTCCAAGAATTGTAAAAGTTCTCGTTCCGACAGTCCACAAAGTTAACGGAAACCATTTAAACCCAGACCAGTCCTTAAAGCTTTTAACAACAATCTTGCGTTCCTCTCCATCCGCGGAAACCCTAACGAGATAAACATCATTTAGAACTCCGCCTAACGCCTCAACAATTGCTGGTCTGCTTTCTTCAACTTTAAGAATTTTCCTAGCAAAACCTTCAATATTCATTTTTGTAGCCAAAGGAACAAGTCCACTGGCCGTAGGCACAAACAAGTACGCTTTCGGGTCCTCAACGTCGATTTCCACCCTTAAAATGTCTTTTCCGTCCTCAAAAAACTGGAATTTTAGGAAAACGTCAATCTTTTCCGATAAAACACCTAAAATTTTTGGAAAGGTTCCCAAGAAAGACATGAATAGGGCTTTCTGTGCAGACCTAAAAAGATTTGTGAACAAGGCTTTTCTGCCTTTAAAGCCGTCAATAAAGTTTTTCGAAACCTTGTAAAAACTGTTTGCGCGCTCCACAACCCCTTTTGTTTCTAGCTCTTTTAGGGCGAGCAAATATCCCTCCATGACTTGGTTAACATTTTGTTTGCGTCGCTCATCCTGAAAGAATTGGGCAAGCGTGTAATAGATCGGTGGAAACAGTCGCGCCCTGCTAAGCATAGCCTCATACATGAAGTATTCTGGTTTTATCCAGATTTCGCGGGAAAGTTCTGGAAAAGCCAATACAAGGTTTTCCAGAAGCTCAAGAATCAAACGTCTCTTCAGCTTAATCTCTTCAGCCCTTAAATAATCAGCGTTTACCAATGGCGTGTACGGAAAAATTAGGTGTACGGCGTAAGCCTCGCCTAAAAAGCCCAGTTCTACATCTTTCTCAAAAACCCACCGGTCCACCGTGTAGAAGACGGCTGGCTTGCCGTTGAGAAACTTCACGTAGCTCATTAGTCTGGGTTTAAAGCCTTCTACAACCATCAAAACTTCAAGCAAAGCTTTCAAGTTGCCGCGTACACAAATACTGATTATTGGCTTGGAGTTGGCAATCTGCCTACAAAAATCGAGAATCTGCCTTTTCAGCCTATCGTCCAGCCCCTTTTGTTTCAAAGTCAATTTTTCACCAAATATTTTCTAGGGTAGAATAGCCTTCTCTAGAAGATATAGTTTAACGTTAAACAATTGTGCCATAAACCTTCAAGTTTAAAGGTTTAGAAAGGGAAGGAAGATGAGGCTATAAGACGGTTAGGCGCTTTCTATCAGCTTAATGTAGGCGAAAGCCGCAAAAGCGGTGAAAACCGCCGAAAAAGCTATTACGCTGACAACCATTTCAGGCGAGAAGGACGGTGTTCCCAATAGAAAGGAGCGAATAAGGTCTGACGCGTTGCTCAAGGGGTTGACTCTCGCAAAAGTTACAAGAATCATTGGAAACCTGCCCTCCAGTCCAAGCTGCTCAATTAGCGAGAATGGATAGAAGACGCTGCTGCAGAAGAATAGTAAATAGTAGACCAGACCTCTTGCGGTTACGAATTTGTCTAGGCTTGTCGTGGAGACGGCTATGGCTATGCTTAAGCCCGAAATTCCCATAGCTAGGAAAAAAAGCACAACAAAAATTATGAATAATTGATCCAATGTTGGAAGTCCGACAAAAGCGAAGCATGTTGCCAGCAGGGGCGACATGTAAACCATGCCTCGCAGTCCCCCGGAAAGCACACGTCCAAACGCTAGTTCAAAACGGGTCATGGGTAGGCTAAGCATGTATTGGTGGACTTCTCTTCGGCGTTCCATGTTCACTTCTCGTCCAATCATGAAAGCGGAAGCAAACAATCCAGTAACCGTTAACCCAGGCGCGAAGAAGTCGAAGTAGCTTTTTATTTGTCGAATCACCTCCGGGTTAAGCATGCGGTTGTAAACTATAGCCATGATAAACAAGTCGGCTAGGTTCATGCTTACCAAGCCGACTAGCCACCATTTATAGCGGAAAAAGTTTCTAAAATCGTTCTCCAATATGTGCGCGACATGTCTCATCTATTGCCACCCACCTCCCTCTATGGTTTTGTCGTAAAGAACGATTCCCAAAAATGTGAAGAAGGCGAAGAACACGACTATTCCAAGAAATGGCAACAGTGGATTTTCAAAAGACAAATTCGATTCGATGCCAGCGCCCCAACGGAAAAGTTCAGCGGCGTAAGTGACTGGGTTGAAATTGGCCATCCACCCGTAGAGCGGGTTCGCCTCCTTGACAAAGCTTAATGGGTACATGGCTGTGCTTAGGCGCACTATTAACGCGTCTAAAACTCCCATAAGAATGTCGAAGCGGTCGCTGGATTTTATGGCAACCGCCAAAGTTATGCTCATACCGGAAACTCCAAAGGCGAAGAGGAAAAGCGAAAACAACGCCAACAAAAAGTTAAGCGGATTAGCCATGCCAATCACGTAGAGGGCTACACATATAAGAGGGCCAACATATATGAAGGCGCGCAAGCCCCCACCAATAGAACGTCCAATGACAAGCTGCTTTCTAGTGACTGGAAGGCTTAGAAGATATTCGAAGACCCCGTGTTCCGCCTCCTCGTAAATGTCGAAGCCTATGAACACGGCGGTTGAATAAAGCGTCATGATGGATAAGCCGCCAACATAATAGCGGAAATAATCTTCAACGGCAACCATGCGGGAGGCGATAAGCCCAAAAAAGGCGATTTGAGAAACAAACCAGATGGCCCTCATGATAACCATAACTTTGTATTGGAAGAATAGGCGGACGTCTCGCTCCACAACATAGAGGAGTTTCCGCGTTTCAGCCTCCTCCTTTCTCTGCCTCTTCAAGCGTCAAACCAGTGTAATGGGCGAACACGTCGTCTAGGCTGGGTTCACTCATGCGAATAGAGGAAACAGCAGCTCCCTCCCTCATTAGCAAGTTCATGATTTTTGGCACAACCTCCTCAACCTTGTTCAAGTATAGACGCAGTGCAGACGTCTTGGTCTTAATGATTTTAACAACTTCTTTGAATTGTTTCAGTTGATCCACAATTTTAGGCCAAGGCTCAGCCTCAAACTGGATTTCAACAATGTCGCCGCCTACAATGCTGTCCTTAAGCTTCTGCGGAGTATCGCAAACAAGCAGTTTACCCCTATGCATTATGCCCACCCGGTCAGAGAGCACATCAGCCTCGTAAAGCTCGTTTGTCGCAAGAATAATGGTTGTTCCACCGTCGCGGAGTTCTCGAAGCATCCTCCAAATCTTATGTTTGCCAACAATATCTATTTGGGCTGTTGGCTCATCCACTATGGCTATTTTCGGCCTTTGAATCAAAACCTTGGCGATTTCAACACGTTTCCGCATGCCGCCGGAAAGGGCGTGGACACTTCTGTGACGGTAATCCCACATATCCAAAGCTTCAAGAACTTCTCGAACTCTCTGTTTGCGTTCTTGCGTTGGCAGTCCACAAACCTTCGCGTGCCAGTTAACCACATCCCATGGGGTGCTAACCCACAGCATTTTAGGCTCTTGGAAGGCTACGCCCAAAAGCTCTCTAACCTTGTCCGGGTTTTTCCGGACATCGTAGCCTCCAACGTAGGCTGTGCCCTCGGTGGGCCTCATAACAGTTGCAAGCATCAGAATTGTCGTCGTTTTTCCAGCACCGTTTGGACCCAAAAGCCCGAGAATCTCACCTTCCTCTATCTCCAAGTTGAGGTGGTCAACAGCCGTGAAGTTTCCAAACTTTTTAGTTAGGTTTTCAATTCGTATTATCGGTGGCATTTTAATTCCAGGCTAGGAGTACAAAACGTCTAAACGATGGGTACTTAAAGTTTACGCGTCAATAAATCCGCTGCGTGTCTTTCAGCTTTTTCAATGACGGCCTCTTCGTCTAAAGTCTTAACGATTCGGCTTTCCATAACTATTTTGCCGTCAACAATAACTGTGTCCACGTCGCTTCCGCGGGCTGAATAAACTAGGCCTGCATAAACGTTATGTAAAGGCTTTAAATGGGGTTTAGAAAGGTCTACGAGCACAATGTCCGCCCTTTTTCCAACCTCCAACGATCCAATCAAGCAGTCCAGCCCCAAGGCTTTGGCACCGCATAAGGTTGCCATCCTCAAAACTTGATAGGCGTTTAAAACGCTTGGGTTGCGGTATACATGTTTCTGAAGCAAAGCGGCAAACTTCATGGTTTCAAACATGTCAAGCGTATTGTTGCTTGCCGGCCCGTCGGTGCCCAGCGCCACATTAACGCCTAAATCCATAAGCTCCCTAACCCTTGCGGCGTCCAAGCCAAGCTTCATGTTAGCCACCGGCACATGGACAACGTTAACGCCGTGCAAAGCCAAAACACGCATGTCAGCCTCTGACAAGCTTATGCAGTGGGCTGCAAGCACAGGTCCATCGAAAAATCCAAGCCTGTTGAGAAATGCTGTTTCGCTGCAGCCATAAAGCCGCTCAAAATCCCTAAACATTTCAGCAGACTCCGCGAGGTGAATGTGAACGCCCACACCAAGCTCTGAAGCTTTTTCCCTAACCTTTCTGAGTAGTTCTGGACTGCAACTGTATGCTGCGTGGGGTGCCAACATGGTGGATACGCGGCCCTCAGCAAACCCCTTAAAGTTTTCCGCAAAACTTATGCTGTTTTTGAACATTTTTTCGCCAAGTTCCCTGCTGCCAGCTTCGATGATGCCTTCTGCCAACACGCCTCTAATTCCGCTTTGGCGTACAGCCTCTGCAACAGCCTTTTCATGGAAATACATGTCTGCAAAACATGTGGTGCCGCTTTTCACCATTTCCAAACAGCCTAAAAGCGCTCCAGCATAAACATCTTCGCTTTTCAGCTTCGCCTCTAAAGGCCAAATGGTCTCACGCAGCCAAGCATCTAAAGGTTTGTCCTCGGCTAAACCGCGAAAAAGGGTCATAGCCACGTGAGTGTGGCAGTTTATAAGGCCGGGGAGCGCAACTTTGCCCCTAGCATCCAGTGTTCTTTCCGCTTTAACTCCGCGTAGAGCCTTGCTTTTTCCAACAAAAACTATTTTTCCGTTTTTAACGGCTATGGCGCCGTCCTCAATTACCCCCTCGTCTTTCATTGGCAAAACAGCGCATCCACGAATTAAGAGGTCTACTCCCTCCAAAATGCCATCCTCAAAACTTAAAGGAAATGAAGGGTGACTAATAAAAGGAACGTTAAGCCTATAGGCTGTGAAGGCCTCCTTTCTCGTTTATTGGCTAAATTACTTTAGGATTGGGGCTCGGGCTTTCAAGCTTTCACCGTTTTTAATGAAGGAGTGCAGCGCTGGCTGCACAGTGTTTTCTTCGAGGGCTATTCCCTTTGTTACACTTGTCGCCCCAATCTTCCTGCATATGAGGTTTAGTGATTCTTCGGTGAAGTTTAGTAGGTTGCGGCCCTCAGCCGTCAGCTTATACACTTTTCTGGGTCTTTCGTTGCTCATGTCCCATTCGCTTTTCACATAGCCGCTTCTTTCCAAGGCGTTTAGCAGCGGGTAAATGGTGCTTGGGCCGAAGTACACGCCGAAGGTTTTCCGGATTTTGGTGATTATCTGGTAGCCGTGCATGGGCTGGCTGCTGAGAAACTGGAGCACTATTAGGTCTAGGAGACCCTTCATGAGTTTAACTTGAACTTGTTTCGCGTTGTTCATTTTCCAACTCCTCTTTTGTTGTTTTGTCTAACAGAAAAACTGTTAGACTTGGATACTATATGTCCCTTTTCGGACATATCTCAAGACTCTATAAAGCCTAAAACACCCATATAAAGGTTCACACATACCAAAAACATAAAAAAGCATACAAGGGCGTACTCCAAAAACCACATAAAACATATAAACCCAACAATAAATAAGTCAAAAACAGAACATAAAAGGCG
>Ga0185307_1002127_pt1 | contig 10468 bp, 7 predicted proteins | sample LHCtaG_FD_128010 | JGI IMG/M metagenome (GOLD analysis project Ga0185307, IMG submission 128010) | Hot spring microbial communities from Little Hot Creek, USA to study Microbial Dark Matter (Phase II) - LHC4sed_matched (SPADES... | ecosystem: Environmental > Aquatic > Thermal springs > Hot... | reverse complement strand
TATACAGCTAAGATTTTGTTAAAAATTTTGTTTCCTTATAAAAATATAAAAGATTATACTACGGGATATCGTTTGTATTCTGCTAAGGTTTTACTTCAAGCAAAAAATAAATACAAAGATAAGTTTGTAACACAAAAAAATTTTGTTGTCCAGTTAGAACTTTTGTTGAAAATATTAAAATTTAAACCAGCAGTATGTGAAGTACCATTGAAATTGTTATATTACAAAAAATATGGAAAAAGTAAACTAAAAATTGTAAAAAATATCTTTTCATATTTAAATTTTATTATAAAATTTTGGTTTTCAAATTATGAAAGTTAACTATGCAATAGGAATAGATATTGGTGGAACAGAGACAAAGTTTGGTATAATAAAATGTGAAGATAAAAACAATTTTATTTTAGAACACTGGTGGTCAATAAAAACAATTTGTGGTCAAAAAAATGCTGAATATATGTTAGATGTAATTGTTAACGAAGTCGAAAAAATAAAAAATTTAAGATCTATAAAATTTGATGTATGTGGAGTTGCAGTTGCTGCATTGTTAGATTTTTATAAAGGACATATAATTTATGCACCAAATTTAATGTGGAGAAATTTAAAACTTAAGAATTTGTTAGAAAAAAAACTTGGTCTACCAGTTATTATTGATAATGATGCAAACATTGCTACACTTGGAATATTCTATAGTAAAATAAAACATAAATATCCTAAAGTAAAAAACATAGTTTGTTTTACTTTAGGGACAGGTGTTGGTGGTGGTGTGGTATATAAAGGTGAACTTTTACATGGTGAAATATTTTCTGCAACAGAACTAGGACATATAACAGTTGAACCAGATGGTGAACTTTGTGGTTGTGGAAACAGAGGTTGTCTTGAACGATACATTGGTGCAAGATGGTTTGTTAACAATATAATTAAAGAACTTAAAAAGAAAAAAGTTAAAACAATTATTTACAAACTTGTTAACAACAACTTAGCAGATTTAAATACTAAAATTTTATATGATGCTGCTGAAAAAAATGATAAGTATTCTTTACACAAATGGAAATTGTTTGGTAAATACTTAGGTATAGCAATTAGTAATTTAGTAAACATTTTTGCACCAGAAGTTATTGTTTTTACAGGTGGAGTTGCAAATGCATACAAGTTTTTTTTACCTTACACAATACAAGAAGTTAAGAATCGTGTTTGGCCAATTATAAAAGATGTTAAACATCCACTTTTACAAAATATGAAATATGAAGTTGTTGCAGGACAAAATTATGGTGTTATAGGGGCTGGTATACTTGCAATAAAGTCTTTTCTTTTATGATAAGATTCTATCCAAAAAAAATTTTTTTATTTTTAGTTATTATTCAATTTTTATTTTTTCTTTATTCACAAAGTTTTTCTCAAGAATTAAAACTTAATGCAGAAAATGTCATTTTTGATAAAAATAACAACATTGTTGTTGCAGAACAAAATGTTAAACTACAATATAAAGATATTCTTCTTGAAACAGAAAAATTGTTTTATGACATAGAAAAAAATGTGGTATACATATCAACAGATGTGTTTTTAGCATATAATGGAAACAGACTTTTTGCAAAAAGTTTACAATATGATGTAAATTCTGAAAAAATTACAATACATAATTTTTATTCTTATTACGATCCATATTATAGTTATAGCAAATCTTGTGTAGTTGAAAAAGAAAAGTTATTACTTGAAGATGCAAAAGTAACTCATTGTAATTACAAAATCCCACATTATTATTTAAAATCAAAAAAAGTTGTGATTTATCCTCATAAAGAAATTAAACTTTATTCACCAACAATGGTTTTAAGAAACATTCCTGTTTTATGGATGCCATATTATAGAGTATCTTTAAAACCTTCAAAAGATTATTTAGTGATAGACCCTTCATATGAAAATGAACGTGGGTTGATCACTAAAATAAAATATGGAAGAAAACTGTCTGATAGTTTCGATATAAGATTTATGTGTGATGCATATTCAGTTGAAAGTATAGGGGTAGGAAGTGAACTTAAGTATAGTGCAGCTTCTTATACCGGGGTGGTATATTTGTATACAATTAACAACTTTAAAGATGGAAGAACACAACTAAGTTTAAAAATAAATAACAACCATAAATTTTTTTCAAAATGGTCCTTAAAAAGTAATGTTGAATATATAAGTAACGAACAATTTTATAATTTATACGAAAAAGAAAATTGGTTTATAATAAAAAGAAATATAAATTCTGGAATTTCGTTATCTCGTGATACACAAAAAACTTCGTTAAGATTTGCATATATTCGTTATGATAATTTTGATTCTCAACAACAAAAGTTTGTAAATATATATTACAAAACACCAATAAATTTTGTAGTGTATCCATTTAGTTTGGGTAGAATAAAATTTAATGAAAGTTTGAACATAACACCTACATTTATAGAATCGTCTACTTATTATTCACTACTTTCAGATAACAATTTTAGCATTTTTGTTCCTTTAAAATTAACTAAAAATATTTCAGTTTCACCTACACTTTCATTACAGTCATTTTTAAATTTATATTCTGAAAAAAGTTTGTACTATAATGTATATAGTTTTGGAGTACCACTAAAATTCTATCCGTTTAATTTTTGTAGTTTTGACCTGACATATAATTATAGAATAAAATCTATAGATAATTCTTTTAGCATAGTTTTTTCATCTAATGTTCTGACTAATAGTTTGTCACCACGTGTTGACATGTTTTATAAACAAAGTTTTCTAAGAATATATACTTTATACAATTTTTTAGCAACCTACGAGGATAGTCTATGGTATAAAAAATTTTCACCTTTAAATACAGATTTTGGTACTTCATATAGAAAGTTTGATTTTTTTACACATACAGAATATAAGATAGATGAAAAGGTTTTACAAAATTTACAACTTTCTTTAGGATACAAGTTTGATTTTAATAACAGATTTATTCTTACATATTCCAAAAGTTATTTTGAACAAGAAAAAAATTCTGTTTCTTTTGATGTTAATTTGTATATACCGGATAACTTGCAACTAAAAATGAGAAATACTTTAGACATAGAAAAAGAAAAAGTTAATTTAGTGAATACAAATTTAGAGTTGTATAAAGACTTACATTGTTGGGAAATGAAAGTTTTTTGTAATATAAGAAAATCAATATCTGCAACTGCACATCCATATATATTTGAAATAGGTGGTTTTGTTGGATTAAAATTCAAGCCTTATGTTGGAACAAAAGTTTCAGAAGTTGACAAATTATATTTCCCATGGCGAGATTAATAAACAAAAATTTTTAATTTACTTGACATTAAAGATATAATTTTGTATAAGATTTTAATAAAACTTCTTCAACATTTTTAAAACATCCTCGTCTATACCTTACTTCAAATATATGATACAAATTATATGATACAAATTAAAAACATAACAAAGACATTTGGTAAAATTATAGCATTAAACAATGTAAGTTTTGATATAGCAGACAATCAAATACTTGCACTTTTAGGACCAAATGGTGCTGGAAAGACTACACTTATGCGTATTATAACAGGATATTTACTTCAAGATAGTGGAACAGTTGATATTGATGGTGAGATAGTTTCACCAGAGAAACTTTATACAAAACAAATTATTGGATATTTACCAGAAAACAATCCGTTATATGAAGATATGAGCGTTTATGAATATCTTACATTTATTTCAGAAGTACGTGGTGTACCAATTCAAAAAGTAAAACAAGTTGTAGAACTTTGTAGATTAAAAGATGTTGTCTCAAGAAATATAGCAGAACTTTCAAAAGGATATAGACAACGTGTTGGTTTCGCAGCTGCGATAATACATGATCCTAAAATTTTAATTTTAGACGAACCTACAGCTGGTCTTGATCCTAACCAAGCTGCAGAAGTAAGAGAGTTAATAAAGGAATATAAAAAAGATAAAACTATTATTCTTTCTACACATATCTTGCCAGAAGTTGAAGAAGTTGCTGACCGTGTTGTAATAATTCATAAAGGTACAATTGTTGCTCAAGGTAGTATCCAAGATTTACATAAATTAGTATTGAAACATAATGTTATTCATTTTGCAGGAAAGTTTAACAAAGATCTTGTTGAATATTTACCAAAAGTGATATCTGGTATTTATAACATTAAAATTGTTGTTCAAGAAGATGATATAACAGAATATGAAATTGAAACAGAAGCTGATATTGATATAAGGAAAGATTTGTTTAATCTTGCAGTGAAAGAAAACTGGCAAATAGTAGAATTGCATCGTAGTTCTGTTTCGTTACAAGATGTATTTAGAGAACTTACAAGTAGCTGATAAAATTATGAAAAAAATTTTTGATATTGAAAAAGTTTTAATTATTCTAAAAAAAGAACTGAATTTATTTTTTAATTCGCCAATAGCATACATTGTTATTTCTATATTTTTGTTGTTATTAGGATTTTTTTATTCCAGACCGTTGTTTGTTCAAAACTATGCTACATTAAGACATGTGTTTGATGTTATCCCGTTATTTTTCTTGTTTTTTATTCCAGCAGTAACAATGAGATTATATTCTGAAGAATATAAATCAGGGACTATAGAAGTGATTTTTACTTTGCCACTTAGAAAAAGTGAGATATTATTAGCTAAATATCTTAGTGCTGTTTGTGTTATTTTTATATCAATAATTTTAACTTTTTTATATCCGTTAACTCTACTATTTTTTGGCAAGTTTGATATTGGACAGACAATTGCTGGATATATTGGTGTTTTACTTTTAGTTATATTTTTCAGCAGTATAGGAGTGTTTAGCTCAAGTTTAACTAAGAACCAAATTGTAAGTTTTGTAATATCTTTTGCTATAATGTTTATATTTTTTATATTAGGCAAACTAGGAATTTTTGTTTCACCAACTATTGCATATATTGGAATAGACCCTCATTATGACAACTTTGTTCGTGGTATCGTTGATGTAAGAGATATTGTGTACTTTTTGTCGTTAACAGCTTTATTTTTATATTTTACTTATTTGTCAACCACAACTGAAAAATGAAAAAAATTAAAATAAATATCCAACAAAAATATGTTTTAATCCTTTTTTCAATAATAACAGTTATTCTTTTAAACCTTATATTTTATTTTGGTCTTTTCCGGTTTGATTTTACAAAAAATAAAATTTATTCATTGTCAAAACCATCAAAAAAATTGGTTTCATCACTGGAAGAACCTGTTCATGTTCGTGCAATATTCAGTAAAGTTTTACCTGAACAGTTTAAATTTATTCGTCTTTATGTTGAAGATTTGTTAAAAGAATATAGACAAACCTCTCGTGGTAAAATTAAGTTTGAGTTTATAGATCCGCTACAACCTAATGCAAAACTTTCTCCACAAGAAGTACAATCTATGGGTATATTGCCAATAGAATTTAGTGTTGTTGAAAAAGACAAGTTTGAAGTTAAAAAAGGGTATATGGGTGTTGCGTTGTTGTATAAAGATAAAAAAGAAGTTATACCAGTAATAAGTAATATTGAAATGTTAGAATATGATATAACTTCTGCTATAAAAAGATTGACTATGAAACAAAAGAAAATTGTTGGTGTTGTTAATGTTCATAGATGTGATACATTATCTGCAGAAGATTATACTGAATTTAAAGAGCAGATTCAAAAACTTTATGAAATAAAACAAGTTGACATATCTTCTACAAGTTTGAACCAAACAGATGCACTTTTAGTTATTTCCCCAAAAGAAAATTTTGATGATAAAGAACTATTCTTTTTAGACCAATACATACTTTCAGGCAAACCCTGTGCTTTCCTAATTGATAGATATAACATAAATATACAATCATTTTGGGCAACAAAAATTTATTCTAATATATTTGATTTTATTTCTAATTATGGTGTAGAATTTTTTGATGAAGGACTTGTTGCTGATTATCAATGCCAAAAAGTTTCTTTAAGGACACAACAAGGATTCTTTATTATGGAAAACATTGTGGATTATCCATTTATGCCAATCATAACAGCCTTGAATAAAGAACATCCGTTAACAAAAAATCTATCGCAGGTAGTTCTTCCGTTTGTTTCTCCAATAAAAATAAAACCTAATTTAAAAGATATTTCTTACACAGTTCTTATGGAAACATCAAAATATAGTTTTCTTAAAAAAGATATTTTTTCCATCAACCCGTTAACAATAGATTTCAGAATGGATAAATCTGCTCAAAAAGGACCTTTTATCGTTGGAGTAGAACTAAAAGGTAAATTCACAAGTTATTTTTCTGACGATGAAAAATTTAATAAATTACAAATTAATGTTGCAGAACGTTTAAAAGAATCAAAAACTGATAGCAGAATTTTAATTTTTTCTTCAGGATTTTTTACACGAAGAGAGTTTACTCTTTTGGGTAACATAATTGATTATTTGTTGCAAGAATATGAACTTGTAAGTATAAGAAGTAAAAAAGTTGTCCCTTCAGCAATGAAAGCAGTGCCTGATATAGTAAAAATTTTATATAGGTATTTTATAATGTTTTTCCCACCAACAGTTGTAATTATATTAGGTATTTTAAGATGGTATTTTAGAAAAACTAAACCTATAATCTTATGAAAAGATTTTTTTATTGGATAATTTTAGTTATAATTTTGGTTATAATTTTAAGTATAAGAGTTTTTGTAAGAACTTATAGTAAAACAAAATTTTTGTTTAAAGGGAAAAATGTTTATAAAATAGAATTTAAAGATATAGATAACAAAGATATTCAATTAAAAAAAGAAGATGATAAATGGTTTGTATTAACATCAACACACACATACCCTGCTAATAAAGAAAGGTTGAGACTTATTACTGAAAAACTTGAAAAATTTGAACTATTAGAACTTATATCAAAAAAACCTGTTTCTTACGAAGATTATCAACTAAACGAAACTTCAGCAACGAAGGTAAAAGTTTATCATGGAAAAAATAGTATTACAACAATATGGTTTGGTAAAACAGGTGGGTTTACTTATAATGAATGTTATGTAAGAATTAATGATAAACCATACATATATTTAGCTCGTGGTATAACAGCAGAAGAATTTTTGGACCAATTCTATCATTATTGTAGTAGAACTATTTTAAAATCAGATATAGAAAGAGTTAATTATATCAGTGCTAAAATAGATAATAAAAAATATGAGTTTGTGAAAGAATTGAAAGATAATACAACTACATGGTTAAATTTAAAAATTTCAAAGCAAGTTAGTACAGACAAAATTAATAGTTATCTAAGGAATTTTGACGAGTTTATTGCCGATGTGATAATAGAACCCACTGATTATGATTTGACTAAGTTGACAAAACCTATTTCAGAGATAATTTTAAAATATGACGATAATTCTCAAGTTTTAATATATATTTATGATAAATTTACTGTTAAAATACGTTCAAGATGGACAACAGATTTTCTTAAACTTTATCCTATAAAAATAAAATGTTTAACTAACAGAGGCCCATCAATAGAAACTATTGCAGATGAAAATATTACTTTTTGTATATACGATTTTAGATATGAAAATTTAAAATCTCCCCTTATTAGTTTTTAAATTTCCTTCCTTAGATTTAAATTTCTGATTAATTCTTGTATTTCTTTTTTTATTTTTATACATTTAAACAAAAGATTATATGATCTATTGGAGAAAACCATGAAAGAAAAAATTTATATTTTTGATACGACACTTCGTGATGGTGAACAGTCCCCAGGCGCTTCTTTAACACCACAAGAAAAACTTAAAATTGCATTACAATTAGAAAAACTTGGTGTTGATATTATTGAAGCAGGTTTCCCGATATCTTCTGTTGGCGATTTTGAAGGTGTGGAATTAGTTGCGAAAAATATAAAAAATTGTCAAGTTGCAGCACTATCCCGTGCTAAAAAAATTGATATTGATAAAGCAGCAGAAGCGTTAAAAAAAGCACGTTTCCCACGAATACATACTTTTATTGCTACTTCTGATATCCATATAAAATATAAATTGAACATGACAAAAGAACAAGTTTTAGAAACTGCAGTTGAAGCAGTAAAATATGCACGAAAGTTTACTGATAATGTAGAATTTTCTTGTGAAGATGCTGCAAGATCTGATAAAGATTTTTTATGTAAGATCATTGAAGAAGTAATAAAATCAGGTGCTGTTGTGGTAAACATACCAGATACAGTAGGATATTCTATCCCTGAGGAGTTTGGTAAGTTGATTTCAGAAATAAAAAATCGTGTTCCAAACATTGACAAATGTATAATTTCAGTGCATTGTCATAACGATTTAGGTTTAGCAGTAGCAAATTCTATTTCTGCAATTATTAATGGTGCAAGACAGGTTGAGTGTACAATAAACGGAATTGGTGAACGAGCAGGGAATGCGTCGTTAGAAGAAATAGTAATGATATTAAAAACAAGGAAAGATAATCCTTTATTAGAAAATTTTTATACTGATATAAACACAAAAGAAATTTATCCCACAAGTAAATTAGTTTCTACACTTACAGGAATACCTGTGCAACCAAACAAATCTATTGTAGGTAAGAATGCTTTTCGTCATGAAGCTGGGATACATCAAGATGGGATTTTGAAAAAAAGGCAAACATATGAGATTATTAAACCTCAAGATGTAGGTGTACCATCAAGCGAACTTGTATTAGGTAAACATTCTGGTCGTCATGCGTTAAAAAAGCGTCTTGAAGAGTTGGGATATAAAGTAAATGAAAAACTTTTAGAAAAAATTTTTGTGAAATTTAAAGAACTTGCTGATAAGAAAAAATATGTTTATGATGAAGATATTATTGCTTTGACAAACGAAGAATTAGGAAAAGAAAAACAAAAACTTGAATTAAAGTATTTCCATATAAACAGTGGCAGTGGTGTTGTACCTACAGCAACTATAAAACTTGCAGTAAAAATAAATTCCAAAACAATAGAGTTGCAAGAAGTAGAATTTGGTGATGGACCTGTTGATGCAGCATATAAATCTATTGACAAAATTGTATGTAAACTATTAAAATTATCTTCTGCTCCTAAACTTGTTGATTATCAACTCAAAGCGGTATCTTCAGGTAAAGATGCTCAAGGTGAAGTTTTGGTGAAATTTGAGTACAATAATGAACTGTTTAGTGGTCGTGGAATATCAACTGATATTATAGAAGCAAGTATAAAAGCGTATATTTCTTGTTGGAACAATTTTTTGTTGAGAAAAAAATTGTCTACTAAAAAAATAAAGATAGAATTATGAAAAATTTTCCTCAAACAATCACACAAAAAATTATTGCGAAACATTGTGGCAAAAAATATGTTGAAGAAGAAGAGTTTGTGTTAGCAAAGGTAGATTTAGCATTAAGTAATGATGTTACAACACCACTTGCTATAAAACAGTTTTATAAAATTTTTGAAGGAATAAACAAACAACCAAGAATTTTTGATAAAAACAAAGTTGTAATTGTTTTAGACCATTTTACTCCTAATAAAGATATAGCTTCTGCTCAACAAAATAAGTTTACTACAGAGTTTGCAAGAAAGTTTAAAATAAAACATTTTTATTCTGGTGGATGCGCTGGTATTGAACATGCACTTTTGCCAGAAGAAGGACTTATAAAACCTGGGGATTTAGTTATAGGTGCAGATTCACATACTTGTACTTATGGTGCATTAGGTGCGTTTTCAACAGGTGTTGGTTCAACAGATTTATCTGTTGTGTGGGCAACAGGCAAAATTTGGCTTAGAGTACCTAAAACAATAAAAATTGTTTATTATGGTAAACTTAACAAAAATGTTTACGGTAAAGATTTAATTTTAGCAACAATATCAAAAATAGGTGTTGATGGAGCAAATTATAAAACAATAGAGTTAACAGGTGAGGTGATAAAAAAACTGTCAATTTATAGTAGGTTCACAATGACAAATATGGCAATAGAATGTGGTGCTAAAAACGGTATTATTGAACCTGATGAAATTACTTTTGATTATCTTAAAAAAGTACTTAAGACAAGGCTTAATTTTGAGAATTTTAATGATTTAAAAAGTGATAAAGATGCAAAGTATTCAGAAACGATAGAGATCGATTGTAGCAAGATTTATCCACAAGTTGCACTTCCACATCTGCCATCAAATAGTATAAATGTTAAAGATTTAAACAAAAAAATTTATATAGATCAAGTAGTAATAGGTTCTTGTACAAACGGTTGGTATGAAGATTTATATTTAGCAGCAAAAGTTTTAAAAGGTAAAAAAGTAAACCCTAATGTTAGATGTTTGATTTTTCCTGCGACACCAAAAATCTATCAAGAAGCTTTAAAAAACGGTTTGATAGAAATTTTCTTACAATCGGGTTGTGTTATAAACCCGCCTACTTGTGGACCTTGTCTTGGTGGACATTTAGGTATTCTCGCAGAAAGTGAGAAAGCAGTTGCTACTACAAATAGGAACTTT
>Ga0185307_1002126_pt1 | contig 10472 bp, 10 predicted proteins | sample LHCtaG_FD_128010 | JGI IMG/M metagenome (GOLD analysis project Ga0185307, IMG submission 128010) | Hot spring microbial communities from Little Hot Creek, USA to study Microbial Dark Matter (Phase II) - LHC4sed_matched (SPADES... | ecosystem: Environmental > Aquatic > Thermal springs > Hot... | reverse complement strand
ATAGGATGAGAGCCCTGATCTGCGACAAGTTGAAGGCTATGGGCTTCTCAATGGTTCAGAGAAGCGTCTACATAGCAAGGGGAGGCTCTTCAAAGGCTAAGGACGTTGCTAGGGCTCTCCAGAGATACGTAGACAGTTCTAGGGATAGCATCCTCATCACGATAGTTCCGCACGAAGTACTCGAGAAAGCTGTTGTTATCGGCGTAAACAGGGTGAAGAGTAGTGAACATAGCTACGCAGTTGTCTAGCGTAGAGATACCCATAGTACTAGTCAAAGAGTTTGCATACTGCCCAAGAATAGCGTTCTACAAGTACTTCACAGTATGGGAACCACCAACAGAATCCATGAAGTTTCCTCAATACACCAAGCTATACCTAGCAAGGCTCTTGAAGAGCTATGGCCTAGAGGGCGATATATACATGGAGCACCCAGTGAGGTCGAAGAGCCTGGGAGTATATGGAAAGGTAGACGCGGTAGTAGTCGATAATAATAAGCTCTACGTCGTTGAGGTCAAGCTCGATACGTCGAAGTCTAGGCTCAAGAAGAGGGGGTTCCACCACCTCCTACAGCTAGCAGCATACACGATTGCAGCCGAAGAGACGTTTCACAAACCTGTTAGCAAATCGTTAATCGCTGTACTCTCAAAAGAAGAAGTTATAGAGACTAGTATGAGCCCCAACATCAGGAGAACACTGATTAATGTAGCTAACGAAATGAGGAGGTATCTTGAGCAAGAAAAATTACCACAAAAAACGTCGCTAAGGACAAGATGTAGCCACTGTTTCTATAGAAAGGTTTGCCCGTAGTAATCCTCGGTATGGTGTAGCTACAAAGGCTTTATATGCAGTAACTTGATGGATCCGAATCCTATCCCCCTACTCTTACCAACATTGATTATCTCTCCAAGGCTTAGTAACAGTCTCAGAATACTCATGTTTTCGTATCCATACACACCGTATAGAACCTCTCCCCAAAACGCTTTTATAGTTCTGTTTGAACCTATCTCTAGCTCAACTATCCCTGTTCCATCCCTTAAGAGCTCTATATACCTAGTAAGCTTATGTACAAGCTTCTTCATGTTCTCGTACCTCAACTCATAGTGTTTAGACACAGCTCTAGCTAAGCTGTAAATGAGTCTGGATGGTGATGGATAGAGAACTCTCCATCCCCGAAACACGAATATAGTTGGATAAAACTGTAGAGATAATAAGTATTGCTGAGCATGTGGAACATCGCGAGGGAGATCATCTACAGCATGTTTATCAAGGAACTTGAACTCTATAGCTGCAACCTCAAGACCATACCTACTCAACAACTCCTGCACACACGTTATGAGGTGCTGACCTATAGCTGTAGACTCGCTAAGAATCTCGTATGTTATTCTCGTGCGAAGATTTGTACCTACTTCGAGAACTACTTGCTCTCTATATTGCCTCACTCTTCTTCCACTCAAAACCGGTCTCCAATCCTTATCCACTAAGGGGCTAACAGCAACAAGGTTCAGACCTTCCCCAACACATTTAACCACATTCCTAGCTAACATAGATACAAATGCTCCTGACCACGAAATAAGCGGAAGAGGTTTAGAAACATAGAGCTCCAGATCTATCGCTAGCAACATACGGGAAGACCCTCAGAACAACCCTACAAATGCTCGCTCATCACAGAGTTTACATAGATGTAGAGCATTACATCTGTTAGAAGATTTTACATCACTATTCTTCTTGAAAGAGCTGCAAACATCAAGACAAAATTCAAAAGCTTTAAAATCAAATGTCGCAATATCAAGAGTTTCAACATCTTTGTGTAACAATAGATTGAGACATATTCCAATCCATTCACGAATATCCAACTTAAGCTCTCGATCAACATCCATCTGTTGAACGGTCTTTGGGAGTAGCTTTGAGATCTCATTACACAACACCTCTTCTCTCTTAAGACGTATTTTTGAAGTTAATTCCTCAAGATCGCACCTCTGTATAACATCGTAAAGCTCTGAAGAAATTTCATTCCATAATCTATACCCAGCGAGAACTTCCGATTTCCAAATCTTTAGTTTTTGACTTAAATACAGTAAGATGTTGACGGTGTATTCATTCACTACATTCACTACGAATTCTCCGGATTGTCTAGAGATATAATGAAGCCTTTCAATGAGTTTGTTGATTAGCTCTTCAGAGATACCTCGAGACATTAGTATTACGAGCTCCTCTTCATCCTTACAAAGTCTGTGGAGAAGAAATACTATTAGGGCTTTGTCTATTTGTTTTACACAAGTTCTACACTCAATGTCTTTGCATAGGTAAACGTTTTCTCCGTTTCCAACACGAGTTGCTTCTGAAATATCTTCAAGACGTAGTCTTCGAAGAACATTGTTGCTATCTATACATAGCGCTTTTTCGAGTTTGTTACGTCTCATAGACATAGCACGCTCTACCTCTTCTATCATTTCCCGTATAATACTTCGAAGATAGTCCTATCCACATTCTTTATGTAATCAGGAATTTCACGTAGTATCGAGCCTTCAGTGCTAGGAACGAATTCCAGCACCTTATAGTCTTCAGGTTGTAGATGCCGATACTCAGTATTACTGAAGACCTCTGGTAATAGGGAGACACTTAGCATCTTTAGTAATTCATCTACCTTCTGGCCTTTGCTAATGCTCTCCATCACAGGTGCTTCGAATAGAAGCTCGCTGTGAGATGTAATAACTGTCTTGAGGTTGAGGTTCTCAACTTCGCTTCTAAGCTTTTCCCATAGTCGTATAAGGGCTAGGGCCAGGAATAACGTCTCCTTCCTAGTTAGTCCAAGACCAACGCTATCTATGGTTATTAATGAAGGAGATCCCAGTCTTTGGTAAGGCTCTATTCCTATAAGAGCTATTAGTACAGGTAGCACTATAAAGAGCTCTCGCGCACCAAAAGATTCTTCGCATATTGGTACGCTATCTACGATAAACCTAGTTACGTCAACGTAACTAACTGGTCTTCCAAGCCACTGACTAAGTATATGCTTAAATAGTGTATTTGAAATTCTACTCAAAGACGAGTTTGATAAAATTGTATGTAGTGGTTTCAATAAGCGATGATATTTACTTAGTAGGAGTCGGATCAATTTCAATGTCTGATCGTATTCAGATTCTACACTACTAACACGAGACATTCTTAACAATCTATCAAAATCAGACACTTCATCGGAAGATGCTCCCAACAATCTACTCAGAAATACATCAGCACGGGCATATTTATTCCATTCAGTACAAAGTAGTTCGAGAGCTACATGTCTATTCTCAGGAATCACTAGAATTGAAGGTCGAACATCCCTTATACTCGCAATTCCTTCAGCTTTAATATCTATCTTGATATTCTTGGTAGCTGAAAAGGGTTGTATTCTAGCCGATATCTGTACATGTTTATGTTCATCAAGTTCTAGAAGCACCTCTATATACCCAGTATCTTCATACATTGGAATTCTCTCAAGAACTCCACCTTCGTACTTAAGGCATTCTTTAACTTGAGAATCTGAGTATAGTGCTTGAAACATACAGTCAATTATATTGATGAGAGTAGTTTTTCCAGCACTTGAAGCACCATAAATCACTGTTATTGGAGTGTCAAGAACGAGATTTGCTTCCTTAATTGGTGCCACATTTTTCACTATAACTGTCATATTCATTGTGCTTCACATCTGTAGATTTGTATTCAGTTTACGGAGTAAAAACGATAAGGCTTTAATATCATGCTCTTCAAAGCCTCCACATCTCACTATCTTAGCTGCTAGTCTATCGCTTAACTGTAGCAAGGCTGTTAGTATAGGTGTTGACGCCTCTAAGATTTGCGATACATTAATGTCGCGATTTAGAGGATAGACATCTTCTAGCTCGCTAAGCATTACCTGAACATGATCAACAATGTTGTTATAGCCCTTATTAATAATGTCTATGACTATTTCTCGAGCTTTGTCAGTAATAACTTTACATATCTCATTAGCTGTGCCTAGACATAAACAGGTTCTGTTCAAAACCCTGGACAAAGCTTCGCTATAGTGTTGTGCGCATTTTAAAGCTTGTTTGTTGTGTGATGTGATGAAGTTTTTCAGTTTTCTAATTATCTCACCTTGAAAAACCCATCGATGTGCTGAGTGATGTAGGAGTACAGGGAGTAGGGGTACATATACTATATAACTCCAGTAGTTGTGATCCACATTTAGAGCTTTCACAACATCTTCGTTTCTGAACGCTTCATATAGTATGTAGAATGAAAAAATTTCGTGTCCAAAGAAACTCTTGATTTCATTACTACATTGATACAGCGGCAAGAGCTTGCCTATATCGTGAAGTAGTACAGCTAATTCATAGATGTCAGGTGCTTTCTCTAATAGAGAAATAACATGAGGTTCGTTGCCTTCTGGTACGTGTAGATATAGATTCTCTATCCTATCAAGAATTATTCTCCTAATCTTAGCGAATCTCTGAATTGCGAGAGCATGTGTTAGGCATGCATGAACTTCAAAGGGTTCGTTACTGAATGAGACTAATTTAAACAAATCCTCGGCGCTTATCATACCTATCCCTTCTGCCAACAAGATACTCAATCATGTAGATACCATCTATGAAGGGCAAGCCTTTCTTGAAAGCTTTAATGATGTTTTGTGTAGGAGCCCATTTCACTACCTTTGCTCTGTCACGACTCAATACGGCCAGCACCTTATCTCCATCTACACACAGAAGATCGCTTCTAATCTCAGTATTGTTTCTAGTTAAGATAGCGTAGAGAGGTATAGCAGCTACGTTGATATCAACATCGTCAAGGCTAAGGCCTTCTTTACAACTTGGTGCAAGGTATACAGATATAAGAACTTCATCCCTAATAAATGAGCCGCTCATTCTAGTTAGTGCCTCCATAGCATCCTTAGACGTGTGGACATAGCGCTTAGCTATGTTCTCGAGATGCATTCGAATCTTACGATCAATGTACTTACCAAGATCTATTTCTCCATATATGCGTTCTACTAGCTCAGCATAGCTTTTCACGCCATTGTATGAGAATGGAAGCTTCCAATCAATGCTTATAGATGCTACTTTATCACTTGATTTCGTACTAACGCCCTTAAGTACCTCTAGTGTTTTCCGTGTAAGTAACGCATCATAAACAGTGTAAAATTCTTTCTCTAGCTCATTCACATCAACAACTACAGAGACTTCTGCGTGACACTTGCGTTTGGGGTCTCTACAAACTCTTCCAATCCTCTGCACCAGACTTGGTAGAGGAGCGAGCTCCGCAATTATGGCATCGAAGTCTAGATCTAAACCAACTTCTATAACTTGTGTTGCCACAACAACGCGAGCATTCTCCTCAATCCTATGCAATTTCTCATCAAGATCTATATGCCTAAATCTTGAATGCAGGAGTACAACATCATTGCCACAGTACTGCTGTAAAGCTTCGTATACCTTTAGAGCTCGCTCAATAGTATTCATAACTACACATACTTTTCTAAATCCACGACTCAACATATCTGTTACCTTAGTGATTATATCTTCAACTATTTTCTCTCCATCAGTATAAATCATGTATGTATATATTCTCTGTCCACGTCTACTCTCAACAAATTCTTGATCCATGGAAGGGTCAAATGGAATATACGTCACTCTGATACCGTATCGCTCTAAGAGCTCTATAAAACTCCTTACATGTGTAGCAGTTTCGATTATTGTGGATATAGCGTACGTAGACAAAGTATCAAGGATTACAGTAAACGTTGTTATGGGCTTGAATATGCTTGAGCTATCGAAACGCGTTGGCATCACAATGAGGTGGTACTCATCAAATACATTGATGCCGGTATATATTGCGTATCTGGGTACCTCGAAATGACCCAGAGGATCTTCTCCCTTTACATATAGCTCAAGTAAGTACTTGGATTCGGCAACGGGTATCTTAAAGAGGTTCAGAGCGTAGGAATCTATAGTAGTGAACACCAGGTCCATTAGGAAGAAGGGAGACTTTAAGCTCTGTTCAATACCCGTGTACTGACCATATGCTTCCACACCCTTAGCCCTAGCACGCATCACAAGATCTCTTACAAGACTCCTTGTCGGAACAACATGTATCACTCTCTCTGCAATATCTAAACACGTTTTTACAGCTCTAGCCAATGCTATAGAGAGCGTGGATTTGCCATACCCTGTGGGAAGATCTATCGCAAATATTTTTCCACTTCTCGGCTTCTCAACTAAGTACTTAGCGAATTCTTCTAACACCTTTAGCATTGCTGGTCGCGGCTTACTCACTACAAAACGTAGTGACTCTTCTAAACAGGTGTAGACATCGTTAGGCCTCATGTATGTAAAGCCTCAAGAGCTTTGCAAATAATACTTAGATCCTTACTCTTCAGCACAGTGTTTTCGCTGTAGAGGAGTTTACGTGCTAATGAATAGAAAGATTCATATCTTAGTCTTGGATTAGTAGCTGCCACAAATAATCTATATGCTATTTCATTGCTATACTCATCTCCAATGATTATCGCTTTAAGGATCTTATTACGCGTATCTTCGTCGAGAAGTTTTGCAAACTCCACTAATTCCTTAACCTCCATAATATCAAAGCGAATGAGATCACATCTATTACCACCTTCAATGATTTCAACTAGGGTCGCTCTCTCACCATGCATATAAATTTTGAATGCGCTTACAATTCTCAATGCAATATCGCTTAACTGCTTAGCTTTTCCATATGTCACTACCTCTCTATGGCCATCAATAGCCTGTTTCACGTATTTTTCACCAGTTAGAAGGATATATGTTGATACTTCTGTTGTAGGATCCTCGTATAGCTTTCCTAACCACAAACCTGCAAGCCCTGCAACAAGACTGTGAAAACCAATTCTCATTCTCTCCCTCAATAATGCATGTCTAGGATAAATTTGTGTGCCACGACTCCAAGTAGCTCCAAAAACACGTAGTGCTTCCATACTCTCCGGAAGTAGTATTGATAGTGGTGAGAAGAGGCCATAGGTAGAGTCATTTATATAACCATTGCTGAATGTGCTTATGGATCGCGACAGCTCATTGAAGTACTCATCAGCGTTAAGCCTAGTCACAACTTTGTCTAGATAACACTTAATAAGGGAAGCGACATCTGCATCACTGCAGATACCAGCATCTATCAACGACCTTAACCTGTTCCTGGCTTCTTGTTGAGGAACATATGGTTTGAGTCCTCCTACCCTACCTTTGATGAGATCTGAAAGTAGAGCTTCTATACCGTCTTTTAACTTTTGCGAACTGCTCACAAGCTCTATATACTCATCCACTACCCTCAAAGATGCTCCGCTATAACTTGCTACATAACTAAAGTATGTAATTAGTGGGTAGCGCAGAAAGAATGTTGGTGGAGGAAGTGCTATGCGCAAAACCTTAATCATTCTCTCAGCTCCTTAATACCGTCCTTAGGATAAATAAGTATGTCACCATCTACCGATCGCACTACACACCTATCTCGCTGTACCTCTACCTGAAGCTTTCCACCAAAAGTGATCGGTGTAAATCTTCGCTCCATAGGTACGAAGATATGGACCACTTCACTTAACTCGATAGAGCCGTGAATCGCGTAGTGCTCGTCACTATAGCTAGGCACTGCTACGGTTTCGTAAACCCCTTTAACATTGGTAGCACAAATCCTTGGTACGTAGAACGAGGTTTCAACAACATTGTCGTAAACATCTCTTGGATCCACTATCTTAACGTTAGTTACTGTCACTATACTCTCCTTGCTACCTACCCTAATAATCGAGTAAGTTGCAAGCTTTAGTAGCTCTAGTGGATCAACATTCATGCCTAGATCTCGTAGCAATACACTAAGCTTCTCCACATCAATAACATATGCGATAGTGGCCTTTAGTCCTGGTGCATAGATTCTACCCATAGACGAAACCCCGAATTGCCGTGCCTCTTCAACTCTGTAACTCTCCCTTTGATAGGGGCTTCTCTCAAGCTTAACTAGGTCTGAGTAAGGCATTGCTAACCCATTTATCTTGGCAGAGCTCCACAACACGATGCTTCTATCTATGAAGAGCTTTGTCGCACTAGCATTATTAACTACTTCTGGAAAACCCAAGGCCCTCGTTAAGCTCCACGATAATGCTCCTATCAGTGTCTGAGGCGGTGGTATGAGGTAAGATAAACTAGCGGCTGAAGAACCTATGGTACGGATACTGAAGCCCCAGTAAAAAATTATATCAACTAAAAACACCTTTATCAAGGTGTAGCACCGTTAAGTTTATCTCACTTCTCAAACCTATCAATAGCTTCTAAAACTATTTGCTTAATTCTTGCGAACATTTCCTCTACCGAAGCAACATTATTAAATGTTAGTTTCTTGTCGTCCACTTTAACTTCACAGTTTTCTGGTACCACGATACCTCTTCTACGATCGTTCTCTGAAACGTAGGAGTATATAATTATCTCTAGAGGTTTCAATGACATGAACTCTAGAACTCTTTTAGTCTTTTCAACTGTTTCCTTTATATAGCTGAGGTTGTGAGGTGGACTTGTATTGAACACTATACCAATCGATACTGCAGCTACTAGGCTTTCAACCATGTATTGCGGATCGAATCTAGTTCTCTTAGCACCAAACATCCCCTGTCCAACAATCTGGTACAGTGCTTCAATAACAGTCTCTGCACGCTTCTTCTTCTCATTAAGAGACATCACTAAGCCTTGAGAGACATAGCTATATCTTCCAATTCCAGTTATATCAATTCCGAATGTCATTGCATAGACAGCACTAGCAGTCTCTGTAACATATATCATCTGTTCACGGACCTCTCTCTGCTGAGCCATTTTCGATGGCGGTGCATGTCTAGCATGCATCTGAGGTTCTATAGTTGCTGCTTCAAGATCTACTAGCGATGGTATTACATAGCCTGTGTATATCCTAGAAGTCCTCTTTACTGGTGGATCCGTAGGAGCGAGGAATCCTCCAACATCCTCCACTACGCAATTCAACACTCTCTCTTTTTCGAATTCATCGGGATTACTTATTTTCCCAGTTCTATTCCCTTGCTTAATTAGGTATCCAATAGCACAATCCTCACACACCTTTAGACCTTTATTCATCGCTATGTACGCTATCCACTCTTGCCATGCATGAGCCATGCTTTCACCACTTATTGCAGGAACATACTCTGTGGTGTAGCCACCACCCCTAAGTATTGGTATAGGTGCTCGTCTTTTACGCACATAGTTACCTATACTCTCAATCATGTTTAACGCTTCATTAGCTATCCTAACCCTTGCACATAGGGATACCCATATTAGGGGGTTACCCATCATGACCACCCGAATAAAGGCTAATCCTTTATTTCTCGAGTTAGAGCGTTTGCCACCATACGGTGCAGTATATCCCAGTAGCCATGCTTTAAGCAGCTCACAAGTGCTTCAATCTCTTCACTGGAGGGCATGGATGGACATATATGGCACGCTACGACTTTACCTACTAACCTCTCTACCGTTGGATGCATATTCTCTACAAGTACGAACGCGCTGGCGAGCCTCATTCTCTCAGGTATAGGTCTCACAGGTGTAAATACCCCTTCCGTCTTTTGAGCACTTATATACTCATCGAGAAGGTCATAGTCGCAACATCTGAGAGAGACCTCATGATCGCATACGTAACCTCTTACCTCCTCATCGTATCTACACCTACGACCATTCACCATTACTGCTGTAGAGGTTAAGGCGTGTAGTTCACGTAGTGCTTCAGCTATCGTCTTCTCCACAACACCTATGCTTATGGCTGAGGCAAGCCTATCAACGTAGCTTACACGACTTGCAGATGCATAGAAGCGCAACATAGCTACCATGGTACGGAACTGCTCGATATCGTTACAAGCATGTGTATAATCCTCCAAGGTATGCACCTCTGCAGTTCAAAAAATCCCTACTCTACTAGAAAATTTAAATATTATCTTGAGATATAGCTCTATAGGATATATCTGCTACTACATAGATATAGAAGGTGTTTGCTCGTGAGGAAAGTTGTTATTGCCAGCGTTGGCTTTGCTTGGGATCGTGTTGCCCGCTCTATTGGTAGGGTTGGGGTTGGTGAGGGTGATGTCGTGTTGCTCTTTAACTCTATTCCCCAGGCACCCCCTGCTGTTGAGGCGATGAAGCGCCTTAGGGGCTGGCTTGCCGAGACCTATCCTGGCGTGGTGTTTGAGGACTACTGGCTTGACCCCAGAGCTGGCTTTGAAGAGGACGTGGCCTTTATACGTAGGAGAGTTGAGGCGTACGCGCCTTGTAGGGCCTTCTTCCTAGCAGTGGGTGGCTTTAGGTGGCTGGCGCTGGCCGTTAGCTATGCTGCTTTTGCCGCCTATACCGTTGGCGCCATCAGGAAAATACGTGTGGAAGGGCTCGAGCTTGAGCTTGAAGAGGATGCGCAGTCTAGAGATGTTATTAGGCAGATGT
>Ga0185307_1002124_pt1 | contig 10474 bp, 10 predicted proteins | sample LHCtaG_FD_128010 | JGI IMG/M metagenome (GOLD analysis project Ga0185307, IMG submission 128010) | Hot spring microbial communities from Little Hot Creek, USA to study Microbial Dark Matter (Phase II) - LHC4sed_matched (SPADES... | ecosystem: Environmental > Aquatic > Thermal springs > Hot... | reverse complement strand
TTGGGCAAGCATCAAGGAAAGCTCTCATTATGAGGAGAGGAGAAAAATGGTTCAACAATAGGTTTCGTCCATTAATAGGGAATATTGCAGCTGTGGCATTGCTTGCAACAATCATAATACTTTTCTCTTTAAAGGGGGAAGTAATCGCCAGCCAACCCATTATTGTAGGATTGATCTCTATACCATTACTGATGCATTTCTTTACGATGGCCACGCTTTTCTACGTAATGCCTTAGCTTCTAAAATTCAGTTATAAAGACGCTGTAACAATAGCTTTTATAAGCTCAGGAACCCAATTCGAGGTTGCAATAGCCACAGCCAAAGTCGTATTTGGCGCAGGTTCCGGAGCGGCCTTGGCAACGGGGACCTTTATGGGAAGTTCCATCCATGCTAACATTCGTGAAATTAGCCTTAAAACACAAAATCATTTCTCACATAATACTATTAACTAATTAAGGAGGATGCTTAGCTGTCATGGTGAAAGAAGTGAAAAAAGAAGGATTCACCTTCTATATTTGTGAAGAATGCGGCCTTGCCTATAAAGAGAAGACATGGGCAGAAAAGTGCGAAAGATTCTGCTCCAAGCATCACGCTTGCTCACTGGAAATAACAAGCCACGCTGTTAAAATGGACGCTCTCAATTTTAGAAAGCAAAACTTCTCCTAAATACCCATACCATCCAACTAAACACGACAAGAACATTCAGACATTCCTACAATCCCTTAATTCGTTCTTTTAGTCATCGTTAACAGAAAAAGTAGGAATTTTCCTCGCTTTACATGTTTCAGGAGTAGGTGGGAGAGACGATAGTTTCTTTCATTTACCTATCGCGCGCGTGAAACAGTTTCATAAGACTTAAATGCGTTTGGGATGGAATCACCCCTATATCCGCGCCTATCTTGAGGTGTGGTGGTTTTGAAGTCAGTTAAGGTAGGTGTTATATCCCGATTTAAAGTGAAAGAAGTAAAGAAGCCTCCTTACGTAGTGGACAAGACTAGGCTTCGCCGTTTTGCAGAGAAAAACATAATTTTTAGTAGGGTGAATTGGGACTCCTCATGGGAAGGGTATGGGCGGATGTACAATGAGAAAACATTCACTTTGGCTGAAAGTGGTAAGAAAGGCTATAGCCGGGTTGACTTCGCCTTAGCCTATGCTTCATGGGTCGTCCATGATTCCTTCGCTGGAGGATTCTCCTGGAGCAAAATTCAGCCCTTCCGGAAGCCAAAGGCTTCAATAGAAATAGATTGGCAAAAATCCAAGCATTTGGTCGACGAACCAGCGGAGATGAGCGCCATAATCAAGCGTGCAGCCACGTTTTTCGGGGCTTCACTGGTTGGAATATGCCGACTCAATAGGGACTGGCTTTATGCAGAAGTTAACCTCCCGGAAAAGTTTGAGAATGCCATCGTCATAGCTGTTGAAATGGATCCCGCTGCGATAGCAACGTCTCCAGCGGCCACGGCTTCAGCAGCAACAGGCCTCGGTTATTCTAAGATGGTATTTATCCTTGCCTGCATGGGCGAGTTCATACGAAACCTTGGGTATGATGCAATACAGTGTGGGAACGACACTGCCTTAAGCATCCCCCTTGCAATCGACGCGGGGCTTGGAGAGCTTGGACGTAACGGCCTCTTGATAACACCCCAATATGGTCCCAGAGTTCGCTTATGCAAAATTTTCACAGATCTACCGCTAAAGCCCGACAAGCCCATTGAATTCGGCGTTAGGAAAGTCTGTAGAAAATGCAAATTGTGCGCTGAACACTGCGAGGCTGGAGCCATATCATTTGACGATGAGCCCAGCTTCGAAGCTGCTTGCCCATCAAACAATCCAGGCGCCCTAAAATGGTATGTTAACAGCGAGAGGTGCTATCTTTTCTGGTGTAAAAATGGCACGGACTGCTCCACATGCATAAAAGTCTGCCCATACAGCATAATCTCCTCCCAGAAAGCAAAGGTTTCTCCCGAAGAATTTTGGAAGTCAAGGAATAGCTGTTAAGAATTTTGTATAGGAGAAGAGTTTTAAAGTTGCAAAGTTTCGAAAAGGAAAAATGAGCGTCTAGTAATTCTATGATTCACGTGCGCGTAGACGAAGAAAAATCTATTAGTCGCTGTTAACGGAGAAGATTGCATGTTGGAATAAATTTTATGGATAGTCTTATTCAATAACTCCGCGGGACCTTAAGCGTTCTTTCGCATAACCTTCGCTAATCCATTCATCTTTTTCTTCATGTTCCACGCGTTCTCTTGCTGGGCACTTCTCTTTCAGTTCGATTTCTGGAAGCGGACATGTCCCATCCTCAGCCAAATAGGGACAACTAACAACCAAACATCTCTTACCCACACAAATCTCCTCCAAATCCATCTTCACTATTAGCTGTTAATTTTAAATTTACAAAGATATTCGCTCATTTATCGAGCAAATGTCCAAATTAAATCAAATTTTTGAACAAAAATAAAGTAAGGTCTATTATAAAGGATGGGCGGTTCAGCTTAACGGGTTTTTCAGATTCAATACTTTTTTAACAACTGTGAGAAGTGGAACACCGACTAGAAGGGATGTTATAACTACCAGGGTATCTTCTATGTAGGAGCTAATGGCTCCTTCTATGAAAGTGGTATACGGCTTCTGGAGACCAGCCGAAAACATTGTATAATCCTGCTGGAATCAGCAAGAACACTCGTGTTAGCGAGTCCATAACTGTGGCTACGAAGGACCAAGAAGATCAAGGATACAGGTAAGATTTAACAGGGTCCAAGAATAACACCTTCAACAGGATCCAAATGTATAGCCCAATTACGCCACAAACCAAAAGACAAAAAATACAATATGACATGCAAAGCTGCAAAACCCCAATAAAGGAAGCATGTTTCGCAGATAAGTGCAACATTTTCAATCGAATGCAATTTTTTACACGTTTATAAAACTTGCCTTAAAAGTTTCTTCCTCACAGAACCGTGCAACCCCACTCAATGCCACTCGAATACTTTTCAAACCAGCCTGTTTTCCTTTCCACCTTCGTTTCAATAGGTAGGGGAATACGCTTATGTAAATTTGACAAAATGGTGAGGCGTTAATGGCGCAAGATGAATATTTTAAACTAAATAATAACTTTATTTGTGGTGAGCTATTTCCATAAGGGGATGGAATGAAGAAGGTCAGGATAGAGATAAAGGAAACTTCATTGAATAAAAGGTTGGGAAGCGTGTTTGCTTTAGCTATTTACGATGGTGCAAACATTCTATGTGCTATTGATAAAATTGACTGGCTTATAATGAGGAAGTTGGGAAGGTTTCCGGTTGTTGGGTTTAAGAGTTTGCTGCACATGGTCTATAACCCAGTCCGCAAGAGATTTTATGAGCAGGTGATAATGCATGCCTGCTCCCCAAAGTCTGCCTTTCTTCCAATAAGAAATCAGCCTGAACTTGAGCTTGAAGATGGAACATTTGTTAGGCTAATTTTAATGGCTGTATGTGCAGATGCGCCGGAACCAGTGTTAAAGTATGAAGATTTCCATGAAGCATTGTCAAAGGATCCCCGCTTTAAAAATCTCAAAACTAATATCAACCTGTCTGATTAGCCTACATTAATGTAAGGTTTTAATGAAACCTTACTCAAATTCTTAGCGGAGATGTTCATAATGAGGTGGCGTGAGGTAAGCCAAGAGGAGTATCAGGAGGCATTCCATAGGCTTAGGCAGATCATCAGCTTGATTGAGAACGATCCCAGGCTCGGCTATAAAGGTTTTGAGCTTAAACAGAAGCTTCGTGAAGTAGCCAGAACACTCGTCCAGGTGGAAAAGGAGCTTTATGGAGAAATATGGGGTTTAAACAGAACAAAGTAGATTGTGGAGTTGAGACATGTTTATGCCTTCTTTCCATGCGCTAACATAGCAGCTATAGCTGCCCCGACAACCACTACTATCAGGTATACTGTGAGCGGCTCTTCCATTAGTGTGGAGGTTTTAAACGCCAGCATCGTAGCCGTCGGTATGGATGTGCTTAGTGATTGTCCGAGAAATCTCATTAGCCCTAGAAATGATGATGCCGAGGTGAATGCTTCCCTTGGGATTTTTCGCATTATCTGCGTCATGTTTGGAGAGGCGAAGAATGCGAAACCAGTTCCAAGCAAAATCAGCGATGCAATTAGAAATTCAACCACTTATATGACATGATTGATACTCCTATTCCCAACGTGATTAACCCCATACCCACAACTACAAGTATTCCGGGATCCCATTTGTCAGGTAAATATCCTGCTAGGGGGGATAAAAGCACCTGCGGGATGGGTTGCGCTAAGAGGATTAAACCAGCTTCCCATGGTGTAAAACCCGCTCCCAACTGTAAATAGTTACTATATAGGATTGTGAGGGCGTAGGTTGCAATGTAATTCAGCAAAGCCACCAAATAAGCTAGAAATGTGCTTTTCTCAAAAATCTGCTCTACAAGGTTTAAAGGCTTCCTACGCTCCATATATAACATGAATACAAACATCGCCAAGCCTACAAATAAGGCTGCCAACTACAATCTAATAGTGCTAGCATCAACACTTGGAAAGTAGACTGCCCTTTTTTGGAGGAATACAAGTGCTGAAAATAAACGGGACTGTTAAAGAAATCTCAAACGATGGATTCTCCTTTGTGACAGACAAGTATGAATTCAAAGTGTACTTTCATACAATGGCATGCCTACGGATACTAGAATCGTGAAAAACATGAAAATCAATAACGTTTCGAAGTGGGGCCGCCTCTTTCCACCCCTCTTACTAAAATCCAGAGATAACAAAGCCAGCATGGCGCTTACTAAAGCAAAGGCGCCCGAGAAAATGAATAGTGAAGGCCATCCAGCATAATTAACCATGAAACTGCCTAAAACAGGTCCAAGCGTAGTTCCCACATAAACAGCTGTAGTGTTTATTCCAATAACGGGGCCCGTTTCTTTCGGAAATAGGCTGGCAAGTATTACAACAGCAGTTCCTGAAATCATTGCTGCCCCTAGGCCTTGCACGCACCTCAACATTAGGAGCCGTGTGAAGCCGCTAACAAATAGAACCAAAAAAGCCGTAGCCATAAAAACCGCCGCGCCAATAACAAACATTAACTCTTTGCTGAGCCAATCAGCCATAACCCCCAGCAACAGTAGTTGCTGATAACCGAAAACGAAGAAATGTAAAATCAACGTGCTTTTCGCTTTCTAAAGAATAAGGTCTTGTTTTTAACTTTGTTAACAAATATTAAAAATAACAGTTTTCTATACTTTTATAATGTTAAACTATTAATGGCAATATTTATTAGGTTCTTTTACATGATAAATTATGAAACTTCTAGTTTCATCAGATTTCCATGGTAGAGAGCTTCCAGCAATATCAATATCAAAAATAGCTAGAGATGAAGACTGTAAAGCTATAATTGTTTGTGGCGATATTGCTGATGGACCATTCATACCTGTAGCCTCCCGTATCCTAACGTATCTTACAGAATTTAATGTTTCAGTATTCTACGTACCTGGAAACATGGATTCCCCAAGCCTTACATTAAGCACTAACATTCCAAACGTAAAATGTCTACATGGAACATACGTCGCATTCAACAATTTAGTATTTTCCGGTGTTGGAGGTGCTATAATAGGCCCATTCAATACACCGTTTGAATTATCTGAGATGGAGTTTAGAAATCTACTGAATAAAGCATTTCCACCATCACCAAGCAATACAGTCCTAATTACGCACTGCCCACCAAAAGATACAGCTATTGATAAAACAAAGTTTGGAATTCATGGTGGAAGTATTGAGCTGAGGAGAATTATAGAGGAGAAACAGCCTATAGCAAGCTTTAGTGGACATATACATGAGGCAAGAGGAATTGATAAAATCAATAAGACAGTAATTGTTAATCCAGGTCCAGCATTTAAAGGCTACTACTCAATAGTAGAGGTTAAAAATGGAGAGGTTAGGGTAGATTTAAGGAGAATATAAAGTACAACATTTCCAGTTTATACTTATAGTTTAATTTTAAGCATATACTTCAACAATATTAGTTAAAACAGACTTCCACAATAGAGAGGCAAAGTTCTGATTACTATATGTATTATGGCTGGGAATAGATGTGTTGAAAATTTAGCTACTCAATGTAGATTGCTGGTCTAAGCGGTATTGCTTGCTCAGCTTTATTTTGAGGATCGTATTTTTCAACATCGTCAGCTCTATAAACCCTTATCTCACATCCAAATTCTTTCTCTAGGAATTTACATGCTTCATTAAGTACTTTATACTCATCAATTGGGTTTTTAATAATTACCTCTCTATTAATTGTTGTTAAAGCTATATCCATCATTCTATCAATAAGCTTAGGAATATCCTTAACCCAATCTCTAAACATTGAATCTTTTAAAATCTCCCTAATAACATCACCTTTAGACTTTACACCTCTATCAACTATTTCAAGAACTTTTAGAAACATTCTCTGCCTCCACTCATGAGTAGTATAGTAGTATATTTTGCTAGGCTTTGCTTTAAAGATTTCAAGAATCTTACAGGTATCCTCAATAATCCTCATAATGTAGTTTTCAGTAAGTTCAGCTGTAACATCTATTTTTGATTCATCAGGTTCAGGCCATCTAGCTAATGAAACAAAACCTTCCTCACCCATTAAGCTCCAAAGCTCCTCACATACATGTGGAATAATGGGGGCAAGCATTCTTACTCTAGCGTGAAGAACCTGATATAACGTATTTATAATAGCTGTTTTCCTTCCCTCATCAGCATCATTCAACATAGTCCGCTTCTTATACCATTGAATATCCTTATCTAATAGGTAGGCTGCGTGGAGAATAGAGTCACGAACTTCAAGAAGCTCCATGGATTTTGAAGCTTCAATAACATGTTTCTGAAGCCTACTAATCATCCATTTATCAATATCTTCAAATCTAGGCTTAACCCTTACATTCTTGTAAGCCTCAATAAGCTCAACAGCTTCCTTAAAGAATCCATCAATCCATTCACGAATAGATTTGGCAAGTGCTGGGCTGAAGTCAACATCCTGTAGAAGCCCAGCAACGCTTAAAATAGCCATCCTCAACACATCCGCGCCATACTCCTTAATAGCATCTCTCAAGGGTATTATGTTCCCCATAGACTTACTCATTTTCTGACCCATCATCAACACGCTTCCATTAACAACAATTTGGCGGGGCCAAAGCTCTCTTGGAAATACTGCTACGTGATTAAATATAAAGTATGTTAGGTGATTCCATACCAGATCCCTGCCTGAATGGCGGCTATCTAACGGATAATAGTATAGAAACTCACTTCTAATACTCCTAAGTAGATTAGCATCTATCCCTAACTCTCTAGCTACATTATCAGCATCACCAATACCTAAAAACACATAATCGAAGAATTCATCCTTAAGCCTACTAGGGTCTAGATTGTAGATATTCACGTATTTAGCAATAATGTAGTAAGCCATATATATGGTGGAGTCTGAGAGAGATTCAATAATCCAGTCTGGATCCCATGGCAACTTTGTTCCTAACCCACTCCTTCTTGCACAAGCCTTCTCCCTAAGCCAATCAACAACATTAAGAAACTCTAATCTTAAAGCTTCAGGAATAATACTCATACCTTCTATACATTCCCTAACCATAGCCTTCCATCTTTCATCATTATAGTTAATAAACCATTGATCCCTAAACACCTTAACAGTAACTTCAGCACCACACCTACAGTATATTGGCCTATTTATAAGTTCAAACATTACCTCTGCTTTACCCTCATTAACCAAGTCTCTTTTCACCGCCTCCCTAGCTTCAGATACTGGTAGATCAGAGTATACACCAGTATTCTCCCTCATGAAGCCTCTATGGAATTCACTACTGTAAACTTCTGCTGTTGCATCCTCAAGCTTAGAGTCTCTCTGATCCTTTATGTTGAATCTCTTAACAGCATCCTCAGCAGGAATATCTGAATATTCCTCTAACCTTATGACAGGTATAGGCTTAATAGATTCAACATCTCCTAAGTTTAAACCATACTGTTTAATTAGGTTAATATTTCTCTTCAACTCCTCTAGGGCTATGTAATCATATGGAGCATGTGCAGGTACACTCATAACAACACCACTACCAGCTTTAGGATCAACAAAAAACCCTGGTAGAATAGGAATTCTTAAACCTGTAACAGGATTTAAAGCATACTTACCGATAAGAGCCTCACCGTTAAACTCCTCTAATACATTAACATCCTTACCTAATAGCTTAAGCTTCTCAACAGCATCCCTACTTACAATCCAAAGCTCACCATCAACTCTAGCTTTAACATATTTAGATTCGGGATGAACCCATATGTTGGTAACGCCAAAAACGGTTTCAGGTCTAAGAGTAGCTGTTGGTAAATACGACTCACCATGTATAAACTTTATTAATGTAAATTCTGAAACTTCAGGCTCAACATCACCCTTAGTATCATGCTGACCTACAGGATTACCACAGCTTGGACACCATCCAACAGGGTGAGAACCCTTAGTTATATAGCCGAGCTTATGAAGTCTTCTAAACTGCCACTCAATAAATCTATTGTATGCAGGATCAATAGTTGTAAACTCCCTCCTCCAATCTATAGAGTACCCTGCCTCAATCATGCCCTGCTTGATTTCATAATGGAAATACTTAGCAATATTGATAGGCTCAGTAAAAGTCTCTAAAACCTCAGGTGGAACCTTATAAATATTAATAAAATCTCTTTTAAGCTCCTCATCCCCACTCTTTAGGCGCTTAGCCATAGACAATATAGGAGTACCAGTATAATGGAATCCTAACGGTAGTAAAACCTCATAGCCCTTTTGCCTCATATACCTAGCATGAACATCAGCTAAAGCATAAGTTCTTAAATGACCAATATGCTGTGGAGAGTTAGGATATGGATAGGCTACTGTTATAAAATACTTAGGCTTACTATAATTAGGATCAGATTCAAAAACCCTAGCTTCAATCCATCTCTTCTGCTGCCTTTTTTCAATTTCTAATGGATTATAGGAGAATTCTATTCACCTCTTAACTTAATCTGGACGTATGGAGATTAAAATACTTTTCGCTAGTAGACCTTGTCATGATAACTTTAAGAAGTTTATAGTATTTTACCATCTTCTTAATTTCATAAATCTTCAATATAAGCATTTAAGATAGAGTAGTAATATTAACATCAAATCTCTCCTTAATTTAGAAGTAAACATATACTAATATGAGTAGAATATATTATGTATTCTCCATGTTTTCTTGAATACAATTCTAAGTTAATAGATTTACTAGCATTAAACCTATTAATGTGAGTTCTTCTAACATGATGATAAATAATAGATATAGTATCATATTCATAACTAAGATTAATAGATAAATCTTCACACTAAACTAATCATGAAATTATTAAATCCTAAATATAAGTGGTTTTCTTAACCTCCTAGGAATCATAACTGCTAGTCTAATTATAGTAAGAAATCTTATTTAAACTTTTAAAGTTAACAAGACATGCAATAATGAGATAACCACGTCTAACATGTTATAAAATCGTTCTGAGTATATGTGGTGAAATAGATAATTATAAAGGATCATTATATCCTTACATATTGAGTGAGTATAGAGTATGTACGTAAGGCTTCAGTAGTAGAAATAAGTTGAAAGATTCTTTAAATATTTAAACAAAGAACTAAAGATTCCAAAAACGTAAACACTAAGAAGATAGAGCCGATAGCAGACTTTACATCAACAAAGCCATATAAGAAAACTCCTCATAGCAGCAAGATCTCCAAGAAGTATAATACCAAGCTGTCAGCATCCATAATAGTTTAATAGAAAAATTTATATACATTTACTTCTAACATTTTGGAGAAAATGATAAATAGTAAAGCCATTTCCAAAACCATAGTTGTAATCGCTGTTATCGTGATAGCTATAGCTGTTGCAGTAGTTGCTCTACTTCCCATATCTGGCCCTACTCCAACACCAACTCCTACTCCAACAACATCAACACCAACTACACCTAAAAGCCCTACTCCAACACCAACCTCCACAACCCCCGTAACACCTAAACCAACTCCTACTACTCCTACTCCAACACCAACTCCTACTCCAACAACATCAACACCAACTACACCTGAAAGCCCTACTCCAACACCAACTACCCCACTTATACAGCCTATAGCTAACTTTAAAATTGGAGCTTATGCTGAATATATTATGAGGGTATCTGAAGATAGTACGTCGATGGAGGGAAAGTATAGGTTAAGTGTCGATGGAGAGGAGAATTATAAGGGTAATTTATGTTGGCTGCTATCTATAACTATTATTCAGGAAGACATGAAGATGGTGACGACCTGGTGGATTACTAAAACTGAATATGAAGTTGTTCATGGACGTATGCAGATGTATATGAATGATAGATTAGTAATGCAGCAAGAATTTGACCCAGGGGAGAAGCCTCCAGA
>Ga0185307_1002123_pt1 | contig 10478 bp, 14 predicted proteins | sample LHCtaG_FD_128010 | JGI IMG/M metagenome (GOLD analysis project Ga0185307, IMG submission 128010) | Hot spring microbial communities from Little Hot Creek, USA to study Microbial Dark Matter (Phase II) - LHC4sed_matched (SPADES... | ecosystem: Environmental > Aquatic > Thermal springs > Hot... | reverse complement strand
CTATCAAGTAGTAAATGATGTTTATGAGAGAGGGGAGGGTTTACAGGGTTGAGTCTATGGATGGAAGAGTTGAACACTCAGTATGCCACACAATAATAGACTCTGAAGATTTCGAGAGCTATGAGTTTTTAGATGCTGATTATAGTTACTATGGAGACATATCCTCTATAAAATTACTATAAGATGTAGTAGGTGTGGAGCGGTATTAGAGGTGCTCTAGATGGATTTCCAGACATCTCTGGATGAATATGTGGATGGAGAAGTAGAGGCTAAAGAAGAGTATGTAGTAAATTCAGAAGAGGAGGCTCCTGTAGGTAATGTAGAGTTTGAGGGATGTGAGTATTGCAGGTTGAGGGGGTAGAAGGAAGTTTAAGCTTCATCCAGGCTCACTATTCCTATATTTTAAGGATGGAAGGCTGAAGGCTATAGCAGACATAGACCATGTATATCATAAATGTAGAGAGGGCTTGAAGGAGAATATAATAATTCCTCTATAGAATGTTGGGAGACTTTAAGTCTAGGGGATTTGATACCGTGGTTGTAGGCAAGGCTTTTGATGATGACCTGTATGTTTATGTTAGAGGGAGTGTTAAAGAGAGAGAAGTAGAATATGATGGTTTACATATAGGTGTTACTGTCATATCCTCAAGTATAGAAGAGTTTGAGAAGATGAACTGGTATATGGAGATGGTGGATGATGATATAGTCTTAGAAGCTATAAACATATTTAGTGAAAGCTCTATGGAGAGTTCAGGCATAGAAGATGGGTGGAGAGATAGAAACAGTATAACATTAAATTCTCCGCATATCGTTATTAAGGTAGAAGAATCATGTTAAAGTTTAAGCAAGCAATCGTTGTTAGGAATGATCTAAAGATGAGTTCTTTAAAAGACGCTGTTGATAAAGTCTTTAAAAGTAATCGTGAATTAGCATCTAAGATTATTAAGGTAATTGGGGTTTTATGGAGGGATATTAAATCAGCCGGTGTTGAAGAATTAAAGATTATGAATTTCTGTGGAACACATGAGTGGACGACAACACACTTTGGTTTGAGAGCTCTCCTTCCAGAGGGTATAGACATAGTAGCAGGTCCAGGATGCCCTGTATGTATTACACCATCTTTCTATGTTGAGTCTGCGATAAAGCTTGCTCTTGAAGGTGTAAGAGTCTACACTTATGGAGATGCTTATAGACTTCCAGCTGTCAAGAAGATCAATGGTGTTAAGAGCTTAGCTGAGGCAAGATCGATAGGCGGGGAAGTCTCAATAGTATACAGCCTACTCGATGCTGTTAAAGATGTAAAAGAATATAAGAAGGAATCAGTATTCTTCGCAATCGGATTTGAAACAACATACCCAGTCTATGCCTCAGCAATCCTCAAGAATATCCTACCTGAAAGCTTCAGACTCATTACTGCAGGAAGACTAACTCCTCCAGCAGCTGAATATGCCATAGAGAAGGTTGGAAAAGTTGATGGGGTAATAGCTCCAGGCCACGTCTCGACAATAATTGGTGGAGAAGCATGGAAACCTCTCTCCGAGAAATATAACATACCGACAGTAATCTCAGGATTTGAGCCGCTAGACATACTAGTATCTATTGCAGAGATACTTAAACAGATAAATGAACATAAACCTAGAGTTGTAATAGAGTATACTAGAGCAGTATCTTGGAGTGGAAACAAAACTGCTAAGAACATGATAAAGAAAGTCTTCGAAGAATATGATGCAGCATGGAGAGGTATAGGATTCATACAGAGAAGCGGGTATAGATTGAGAGAAGAATACCTTAAGCTGGATGCATTACAAAGATACGGAATAAGAGAACCGGACCCAGCTCAATGGAGCTATGACCTATCACCTGGATGTAAGTGTGGAGAACTAATAATAGGTAGGATAAAACCAATAGAATGCCCACTCTTCATGAGAAAATGTACACCAAACTCTCCGTATGGTCCATGCATGGTATCATCTGAAGGAACATGTTCTATATGGGCAAGACACTCCTTTCAAGTTTTATCCCAAATCAAGAAATTATCTATTCAATTTAATAAGTAAAATTAAAATCTAGAGAATATGGGAAGACTCTTTAGAACAATGATTTCTTTTTAACGGAGCTGAAAATTAATATATCTGTAAGCCTATTAGAATTGAGATAAAGCATTGCTGTTAAAGCCAACATCAGAGTTTATGATAGTATGCAGGCAGTAGGGTATAGAGTCTTTGTTAAGAGTGTTGCTAGGGTCATGAATGTTAGAGGTTTGGTTAGGGATCTTAAAGATGGGTCTGTTGAGGTTTTCACTGAAGCAGAGGAGAATGTTCTAGAGAAGTTCTTGAAAGCAATAGATGTTAAGTGTAGACCTGGAGACATATTAAGCTTAAACGTTGATAGGGTAGAAGTAAAAAGGGAGGGTGAGACAGGACATACTAATCCATGGAGAAGATACAATCTATCCGAGATAGATTATGGTGAGGGGATGTTTGAAAGCTTGAGTGGGCAAAACTATACCTCACAAAACTAGTATCAGAATCCACAAACTATAGTCAAAAATACAGAGAAGAGTTTAGGGCTTTCAGAAATGAATCCCTAAAGATTGGTAGTGAAACTCTTAATGAAGTTAGAGAACTTAGGAGAGATCTTAAGGCAATCCTTGATGAAAGATCGGTGAAAGTAGAAAAGGATATTGATGAGATAAAAGCTAGGCTTAACCTATTATGAAGGTAGAAACAACCTCTATTTTTCATCTTAAATTAGATTAATTAGATAGTTTGCTACTATAAGCTGCTAGGTTGAAGATATATCTTAGAGACTGTGGGGTATTCTAGGCATGCAGAGCTTGGAGAGATATGAGAGGCAGTTGAGGATAGAAGGATGGAGGCAGGATAAAATCTCTGAATCAACTATTATGGTTATTGGGGTTGGAGCTATAGGATGCGAAGTTGCAAAGAATCTTACTTTAATGGGTATAGGGAGATTAATAATAGTGGATAATGATGTAGTTGAAGTATCTAATCTTAGTAGACAGATGCTATTTACAGATGAAGATGTAGGAAGACCAAAGACTCTCGCCGCACAGGAAAAACTAGTAAAGATGAACCCATGGGTTAAAATAGACCAATACTATAAAGATGTTAGAGAGCTAGATACTAGCGTCTTCAGAGAAGCTGTAGTAGTTTGCTCATGTTTAGATAATTGGCCTGCAAGAAGATGGGTGAACTCAATGTGCATCGAGCTGGATAAGCCTTTAGTTGATGTCGCCATGGACGGCCTCTACGCTAACCTGCAAGTAGTTCTACCTGGTAAGACCGCATGCCTAGAGTGCCATGGGGAAGACCTGATTCCTAAGGAGATACAGCTTGCAGAATGTACTCTTAGAAGGAGGAAGCCTGAAGATTTAAGGAAAGACCTTGAAGAACAGAAAATATACGTAAGCCCAGACTTGGTTGAGAAGCTTTTTGAAATAGGCGTAAAAACGATCTTTGACATAAAGTATTCTCAAGCTCAGATGCTTGAGAAACTAGATGAAGCATCGAGGAATAAGATAAGAGAGATTCAAGAATTACTGAAGCCGAAGATGCCTGCTCTTCAAAGTATTGCTGCAACTATCGCTGGATTAGCATCCACTGAAATATTGAAGATTCTTCATGGAGGAGTCCTTGGAAAGATCCTTGATGGGCTCCTAGTCTATGATGGTTCTTCTTCTAGAGTTACTAAGGTAAAGTTGAAGAGAAAAACCGAATGTTTTGTATGTGGAGACTATGTGAAAACGGAGAATATAGAGATTAATGTAAGCCCAGATGATAGAGTAATAGATTTAAAAAAGAAGATTGCTGAAACCTTTGGTTTTCCAGATCCTGAAATACTCTATAAGAAATGGAGGCTGGAAGATGAGCAGATACTAAGAGAAGTAGGAATAAAGGATGGTGAGATAGCATATGTAGAGACTAGTAGGAGGTTTACACCTCTACCCCTGAAACTTTTCTTTAAAACCTAGAATAGAATTTAGAACATCAAGTGTAAGATACTATTATTAAGATTATTGAGAATACATATATACTGATAGAGGAAGCTATCTGTCTTGGTAGATTATGGTGGGGAGGATAAAAGTAGGTAAGCCTGTGAACAGCGGGTTCTGGAATCCCTGGGCTATTGAGGAGGTTAAGAAGACTCCACCAGCTGTACCTAAGCTTGAGACTAAGCGCATATGTGTAATCTGCCTTTCAGAAGTTAGTGAAGGCGCACCTATAATAGAATGCCCATACTGTGGGGCTCTCGGGCATGAAAACTGTTTTGAAGATTGGATAACCATGAAAGGGAAATGCCCACTCTGCAGGAGGCTTTTAACACTCTAACGTAATAGGCTAACCACAAGCAAACTGCTGCATCTAGTTGTTAATACTTTTTTCAGAGATACAGTTATAAAGCTTTAAACTTAATATAATCGTAGAGGCAGTTTAGAGTGGAAGAATTGGCTGGTGAGTTAAAGAAAGAAGAAAAGAAGATTGAGATAGAGATTATCCCGGAGTATCTAGATACTCCTAGCGGGAAGAAAGTTGCAACATTTGATTTTGTAATGGATCTTGCCAAGGCTTTAGAAGTCTTAGATGAAGCTGAAGCTAAGCTTGAAGAGAGAATTGAAAAAATAGAGAAAGGTGAGAATCTAGTTAAGCTTACTGAGAAGCTTGATAGATTTGAAGCAAGGATATCTTCAATCGAGAAGACTCTATCAAACCTAGAGAGGAATATCCAAACTGAGATGAGCGACCTCTCAGATAAAGTCTCAGCATTAATTGATGCGTTCCACGAGCTAACTGAGAGACTACAAAAATTAGAAGAAGTGTTTAAGGGCTAAGATAAGCTCTCCTCAATTCTCCTAGAAGTTTCTCAAGTCTAGATCTCTTATCTTCTAGTTCTCTAATCTCGTTTTCTAGCCTTCTCTTCCTCTCTGTTAGAGCATTTATCTCCCCTCTTAACTGAGAAGCTTTCTTCTCCAATTCTGCTGCTTCTTCTTCTTTTTCTCTAAGCTTGGCCAGAGATTCTTTAAGCTCAGCTTCCCTTCTAACAAGTCTCTCAAGCCTAATCTCTCTAAGCTTAAAATCTCTCATCATTTCTTTAACCATTTCTTCAAGTCTAATTCTCGCTTCCTCGATGCCGGTTAGATATCTCTGGGATAATTCTGCAATCTTCTGTTCAAGTTCTCTCTTCTTCTCTCCAAGTGTATTAACCATCTCTTCCCTCATTTCTAGTTCTCTCTCTTTCTTTTCTAATTCCTCCTTCCATTTCCTTATTTCTTCTCTCATAGCTTCTACCTCACTCTTCTCCTTAACCAACTGCTGTATTTCCTGCTTAACCATCTCTCTTTCTCTGGTTAATGCTTCAACTATATCTTTTATCCCTTCCTGAACTGAGAGTAGCATGTTTTCATAATATCTAACTATTGTTAGTTCTTCAGAGACTCTCTCGAGTTTTTCAATGAATGGTGTAATCCTCCCCTCAAATATTGAAGGATAAGATGAAAGTGTTGATGTGAATGTAATTAAGCTATCTACATTTCTCCTAATATTCTCTAGCGTACTATTTAAGCGGTCGACTGCTTCTGAAAGTTTCTCAACTATCCCTTGCCTAGTGCTCGATAATTCTTGAGAAAACTTTTGTTCTAATTCTTCAAGCCACTTCTCCTTCTTAGAGGATGTAAATATACTCATGGCGCACCACTAGTATTATACTGAGGATATTAAAGTTTTATGAAATATAAGTTTTACGATCAAAAATGTTTTAAGCAATTAGCCTTAACTCTGTGATAACTTTCTGGATGAAAACTTATTCACTAAATTAATCAAACATGAATAAAATCTTGAGCGGTCAAGCCTGCCAGTAAGCTCCAATAACAATTAAGACAGTGTAAGGTGTTCTTTCTAGATAGAGTATCTCTATTGGAAAGTTTGGTTAAAGAATTTCTTGACTTTTTAGTCTGCTCATATCAATTAATATTCCGCTTTATATCTTTAGTCTTGTCTCTCCAATTATTACTGGTCTAAATATATCTTCTGAAAACTTTGATAGAAGCATTGAATCACCTTCACAATCTCTCTAATCAATCTTCATTATCAACTTCTCTAGTACACTTGTATATTTCAATAGACCACTATAGTATTCTTTTTAAGAGCTCTATGTTCTCTTCCAGAGCTTAGAAACAATCTACTAATATGATGCTTCTCTACTTCTACTCAAGTTTCTGATGTAGCCGTCGTCCCATATTCGCTTTCAATATTATTTATAGAATTCATGGTGATTCTATAAAGATAATTTATTAGCAGGGTGGAAAAGCTGTCTCTTTTAAGATTCTCGAGAAAAGTTTAAGAGAGAACTTTATAAAAGAGATGTAGTATTCATGTGTAGAGGCGTATAGTATTTGATTGTTACGCAAGAGGAGGTTATTTCTAGGTTTTTTAGGATTGGTGCAGGTGGAGCTGTTGCAGGAGCTATACATATTCTCACCCTGTTACTTGGATGGTATATTGAGACAGACGGAGAAGTTATCCTAACACTTACTGGATATGATTTTATTGAGTCGTTCCTATTTTCTATCATTGGTGGTTTACTAGCTGGTTTCAGTTTACTTACTGCATACTTGGTTAAGAGGTTAAGTGTTATTAAAGCAGTAATCGGAGGATTAACAACTACTGGAGGGCTACTAGCACTATCTTCTCCAATATATGTTTATATATTCAAGATTCTTGAAGCAAGCGTTAGAGGTTACCCAGACTTAGGTTTTTTTGCAGCAATATTTACTGGAATCATAGAGCTCGGTATAGGTACTCTTATACTGTTAACACCTTTAAAGAAGGAAATAGTTTATCCTGTAGAAGCACCGACTGTTACCGCATACCCGCCACTATTACCGGCCGAGCCAAGTGTATCATTTCCACCTTCTGGAAGGAGGTCCGCTAGGCCTACTGTAGCACATATAGATGTTGCTGAAGATGTTGAAGAAGGAGTATGTACAATATGCTATTATCCATTAACTAGTGAGAATGCTGTTAAGTGTAGCGCATGTGGAGCACTCTTCCATAAAGATTGTATAGATGCTTGGGTTAATTTAAATCACTACTGCCCAAGCTGTAAAGCAGCGATATACGGTTGAAAGAAATAATCATTCAACCCTTTTTAGAACTCATCTTGAAGATAGGAAGTCTAGAATCTAAGTAAGTTTATATGAGCCAGTATTATGCTTCATATCTAGGTAGGTTAGCTTGAGTGGAACTTCAAGTACAAATCAAAAGTATGAAGAAGTTATGAGGATCGCATTAGAAGAGGCTTCTTCTATCCTGCCTCAGAGATATATAGTGATGCTCCTGCAGGATTCTGGAATTATGGCCCCGAGGGTATCTCTTAAGAGGAAGTTTATCCAATTGTGGAGGAGAGAACTTGTTAGAAGAGATAATATGATTGAGATTGACGGAGCCTAAGTTCTCTCTAGAAACGTTTTTGTAGCTTCAGGACACTTGAAAAGTTTTGTAGATCCAATTGCAAAATGTCTAAGATGCAACTCAGTCTATAGAATAGACAAATTAATTGAGAGAACAATAGGCTTACATATACTTGAAAGGCTCAACTTGGAGAAGATCAAGGAGATAGATAAAGAAAATAATATTAAATGCCCTAATGTAAGGAAGAGCTAAATGATTTTTCCTACTTTAACATGATGTTTAAAATTGAAGTAGGAGCCGCAGGTATGGATGCATACCTTAGACCTGAAACATGCTAAGAAAATAATTTTAAGAAGATTTTTATTAACTAGACAGAATACCTAACCTCTCTATTAGGTATTCTTTAATTTGAGAAATTTTAAGCCGTTTTTGCTCCATAGTATCCCTGTCTCTTATAGTGACAGCCCCATCTTCTAGGGTATTAAAGTCAATAGTTATACAATATGGTGTTCCAATAATGTCTTGTCTTCTATATCTCCGACCTATACTTCCCGAATCATCATAGACCGTATCAAAATCGGTTTTCAATAACTCATGAATATCTTTTGCAGTCTTTACTAATGTGCTATCCTTAATTAATGGAAAAACTGCAACAGTTATTGGTGCAAGAGCTGGATGTAATTTTAGAACCGTTCTTTCATTTTCTTTTACGAGACCAAGGTCAAGTAGAGTTAGAATACTCCTATCAACACCCATAGATAACTCAAAAACGTGAGGTATCAACCGAGAAGTGTTATCAATCACATACATTTCCCTACCGCTCACTTTCATATGGGCTGTTAAGTCGTAATCTCCTCTATCATTACAGGCTACTAACTCAACCCAACCTATACTTGTCTCTACTTCTAAATCCCAAGCTCTTTTTGCATAAAATGCTTTTTCATCATCGTTAAGTTCTCTGAATCTAATTTTTTCAGACGGTATGTTGAGCTTAACATAGAACTCGTATATTAATGTTAAATAGTATGCTTGAAGCCAGTTTGAGATAAATCCATGATTGATTGCCTCCTTGCATGTTAATATGATTCTTTCATTATTGATGTATAATGGGATTTTTTTATTCTCTACCTCTTTATACTTCTCTATATTATCAATATTGTTAGGATTATAGAATACTTCAATTTCAAGTTGTGTGAATTCTCTAAGACGTAAGAGCAACTGACGTGGTGAGATCTCATTTCTAAAGCTTTTCCCGATTTGTGCTACCGTAATAGGTAGTTTACGTCTAGCGTAGACATATAATCGTGGGAAGGAGATATAAATATTCTGTGTTGTTTCAGGTCTTAAATACATTTCATCACCATCGACTCCAACCGTAGTTTTAAACATCATGTTAAACAGTCTTAGATTGCCGAGTTCACCGTAACATGATGGGCATTTAACGTTTTGTAGAAGTCTTGCTAATTCTTCGAGGGGTGTGCGCTCTGGAACAGGTTTACCTATCTTCTCTTCTATGAGTTTGTCAGCTCTAAATATAGAGCCACAGTTATTACAAGAACATAAAGGATCTGTAAAGAAATTTAGATGTCCAGATGCGAGGAATACCTCACGTGGAAGGATCTGAGACCCGTCTATAAGGATCATTTCATCTCTCCTAACCAATTCTTTCATTGCTATCTGTAGAAATTTCTGTTTAAGAAGCGTACCTAAAGGTCCATAATCCCAAAACCCACTAGGTGCTGTCCTATATATTTCTGCTGTAGGATAAAAGAATCCATATTGTAGACAGTATCTGCTCAACTCTTCCAATTTTGTCATTCTCATAGGATAGGAATGATAACGGTATAGTATATAAGTTTACCTAAATAATATTTGTTAAGTTTTCCGATAACCTTACAACTAATAGTATGGTCTTGGAAAGCTACGTAAAATAAGAGTAGTATATTATGCACTCACATTATAAATAATATTATTTATAATGATATACGCTCTTTAGTAAGATTTTTGTGGCTGTTTTCTTTTTCTTTTCTTTATGAATGTTTTCAGTCTTCTTTCCAGTGAGGTTGTTTGCTCGAGTCTTTTTAGGGCTGTTAAGTGGTGTTTACTATCCTAGGTGTGGTTCTAGAAGTATTAAAGGTCATGGAGGGTATAGGTGTGGTCTTAAACGCTATTTCTGTAGGTCTTGTAGGAGGAGGTTTAACGATAAGACAGACACCATACTCCACTATCCTAGGCTAAGCCTTAGATAATGGTTCATGCTTATGCTTCTCTTCCTGGGGCTTCATAATTCAAGCCTAGGCTTAAGCTGGCTTCTAGATAGAAGCCCCATGACTGTCTTCAAGGCTTTAAGGAAGCTTATGTTGAGGCTTAAGGATGGGAAGGTTGAGTTTAGAGGTGTTGTAGAAGTTGATGAATTATATGTTAATGCTGGCTTGAAGGGTAGGAATAATAGTGTACGTATTAAGCATCTTTGTAGGGAGTCTAGGCGTAGAGCTTTTAGGAGGCGTGGAAGAGGCTCATGGATTCATGATAAGCCAGCAGTATTCATTCTCTTTGGTAGAGGTGGATGTGGAGACTATGTCCCATCAATTAACGTTGAGGCTGAAGCAGCCATCAAGATAGTAGGTAGACGTATCCTGAAGAACTCAACAATATACACTGATAGCTTCAAATCATACTTAGGCTTAAGCAGATTAAGCTATATACATGAATATGTAAAACATTCAGAAGGAGAATGGGTTAGAGGAGAATGCCATATAAACAACTGCGAGAATAGAGCATCGATTCTTAGACCATGGCTATCCATCCATAGAGGAATACGAAGAGATAACTTGAAACTATATCTAGCAGCATCTAAGACATGTAGAAAGATCGAGAAACACAAAACCAATACAAGTAACAATAGAAATCATAAAAACAACTCATATAATAACAGCCAACTTAATTCTAACAAAAACGATGGTGTCTAGATAAGGGTATGTTTAACCGCTAGGAGACATATATTAAATTGTGTGGATATTGTGTTATAATTTCTAGTTGTTTTAAACG
>Ga0185307_1002122_pt1 | contig 10482 bp, 9 predicted proteins | sample LHCtaG_FD_128010 | JGI IMG/M metagenome (GOLD analysis project Ga0185307, IMG submission 128010) | Hot spring microbial communities from Little Hot Creek, USA to study Microbial Dark Matter (Phase II) - LHC4sed_matched (SPADES... | ecosystem: Environmental > Aquatic > Thermal springs > Hot... | reverse complement strand
TTCTACATAGTACTTGATATAATACCAAATACTATCCTTATATGTTCGTCACCTGCTCTGAATTCTCTACACCTATACAACCCTAGGTAGATTCATCTGCTTCGCTTAAGAGGTCTTTCATACCTGGCTCCCAGATATCTTCAGCTCTTCAAACCTGCTCTGTACGAATCTTGCTACCTCTCTAAGCATAGCCCTTATCATTAACCCCCACGCAACTTTCCTCACATGCTTAGGCACCAGTAATGAGTGTCTCTCAACATACCTTACCTTATAATAGTCCTTCCATCAAAACCAGCCTACATACTTCTTTAGCAGCTCTAGGGCCTCTATTGAGAAGTATGTCCATTCACAGGACTTCTGAGAATCCTATCATGATAAGCTTGTTAGTTAATGAAAAGCTCTTCCTGTTTCCATGAAGTAAACTGTAGTGCTGACTCTATGTGGTATGCATCTGCAGGAACAGTTATTGTGAGACCTATGCAGCTCTTCCAATCCTCATCCTTTCATCACCTCCTTCTAAAGGTAATAAGAAGAGTTGATGGAGTTAGCCAACTATTAAAAAAGCAATTGGTTGTAAGGATTTGTGTTACGGAGGTTTAACCTCCTTGAACTTTTCGCTCGCTAATTCTCCTCCAATTCCCCAGTTCTCTTTCGGAACCTCGTGAATCACTACTTCAACTGCATGTGATGGTATTCCAAGCTCTTCGAATACCTTAGTTATCCCCTTAACTATTCTCTCCTTAGCTTCTTTAGAAACACCGCTCCACATATATACATGGACTATAGGCACTTTAACTCCACCCATTACTTTACCTTTACAAAGCTACAATATAACTCTAAATGAGCAGGATACTCTCTCAATAAGCATGGTTTATGCTAGGCACTGTGTGGAGAAATTCTTGGACACTTTCATGTTTAACTATTGCTTGTACTCATTGTCTATGTTTTAGAGGTGTTAAAGCTCTTTGGAGAGTGTGCAGAGAGACTCTGTTGCCTTATCGCATAGCTGTTATTTCGTTGAACATCTCGATCCCTATGTCTTCAACCTCTTCCTCTATACACACAATTTCATTTGCAAGCCTTAGCATAGTCCTAGGTACACCATGGTCTTTGTCTTTCAGTCTTTTTAATTGATTTGAAATGAGGATGTGGTGAGTATAGAGAAGAGTAGGAATAACTTTAGCGATATTAAAACATGTAAACAACATCGATCAGGGACTGGGAGAAAGGTTGATATCCTTAAGTAGAAGGGGTTCTTTAGGAAAAGCGAGCTAGTTAGAAGTAGGTAATTATGTAAGAGTGGAAGTTAAAAGAGCTCTTTACCTCTCTAAGGAAATTCTGTAAATAGTTGTTGTAGGTGTTTGTAGTGAAGAGGGTTGGCTATGTAAAACCTCTGAGGCTTGTTGTGAAGAGAAGGGTAGGGTATGTTAGACCTCTGAGGATGTATAGGTATGGGTGTGAGGGTAAGGGTTAGGATTAGATATGGAAACTCAGTAGTAGACACTGTAGCCCTTGTTAACACAGGTTATGAGACAGATGTTCCAGAAATCCTCGTGCCTTTAACTGTTGCTGAAAGGCTTAGCTTATGGCCTAGGCTCCCAGAAAACACAGTTGTAGAGAGCTATCGAACTGCCTCAGGAATAATGAGGGTTTACAGAGTCTCAGGGGCATTGGTAAGCCTTGTTGTTGAAGGTGTTGAGAAGAAGACTGTTAGTGGGTACATAGTGATATCTGAGTACGTTGACGAAACACTAATAAGCGACCAGCTTGCAAGTGCTTTTGGAATCGCTATTGAGGATCCAGCAAAGGGTCTGTGGAGGCTGAAAGAAGAGGGTATTGTTAGACAAAGCGAGAGAACTTAGAGGTGAAGCAGGTCCATAGAAGAGCTATGAACATAGTAGCCGCTCTGGATCGCTAGAGTCAGAGATGCTGTAGAGGAAGCTCAGAGATCAGAAGGTCTTTAAACCTTGTGCACAGCATGGTCAAGGCGTTGAAACTTCTTCGCTACAGCATCTAAAAGATGTATCTCTATACCTATCGCACCAAACATTCTCTACTCAGTAACTGGTTTTACGAGTTTATACAGCTAAAGGCTTTAGCTATTCAAGCAGAGGATTAAGCATCGTTTCACTGTAGTAGTTTTGATGAAGTCTATAACTTATGGGGTGTAGGCTGTGTTGTTTGGCAGGAGTCCTATCGATGGTGTAGTAGGTCGGCCATCTCTATAGAGTTTTATATGGAGCAAGTAGCGGTGGGGTGCTGAAGCATGTAGGAGAAGATGTAGGAGAGCTGCTAATTACTAAGCTAGAGAAAATAGTTAAGAACTTGCCTAAACGATGTATAGCAATTCTGTAGATTGTTCCACTAGTTTTAAAACCTTGGAGTGGAATAAAAGCGTTTCACAGAAAGAACCACAGGTTGTATGCTAGAGAGTAGGTTTGATTCGCTGCTTCAAAACCTAGTTGAATGCGGCTTTGTAGAGAGAATAGAAAGCGGAGAGTATAAGCTATCATAACCCTCTCTACCTAGAGTAGTAGAGGTATTGCGAAGAAATACATCATCTAAAACCAGCCAAATGCATTTCATCTTGATCTATTCGTAATCTAGATAGTACCTTTGCTACTACTTGATAATACTCTATGAGGTGTACAGCGCTGTGCTATATAGAAATGAGCTGTAGAAGATCTTTGATTTACATGTATTTACCGCAGATAAGTCTTCTAGCTAGGTTTCAAGGTTCTGTATCGACAAAGGATTGAGATCTAGTTATACATAATCTGGATGAAGAGATATAGAGCTTGCTTGAGAGTATTTAAGGTGGTGCTCTAGGAAAGATTGGTGAGGAGTGTATGGGTAAGCTTGTAAAAACCTTGATCATATTTGTAGTCATAGCCATTGTAGCAGGTGCTATGGTATACTATTTCTTTTTATCTAGAGGTGTAAGAGGGGTGGTTAGTGTTGCTGGTGTAGAGCTTTGGGTTGATCCCAGTAAGGTAACTGAGGTAGCTACTCCAGTAGAAGTCTTCATAAATATTAGTAACAGTTTCCCTGTAAGTGTAAAGATTGTTGGCGGTAGTCTAAAGATAGTTCTTAGCGATTTAACTATGGCAGTAGTAGATATCCCAACTCAGGAAGTTGGGCAAGGAGCCGCAACACTACTAGTCAATGCTGTTTTAGATAACACACTTCTAGACGACTTTTGGTATCGCCATTTAAGCGGTGGAGAGAGATCGGATATGTCTATAGAGGGTAGTGTAAAGGTTTCAACACCTGTAGGAGTCTTGGAGATACCTATAAGATTCTCGAGTGCTGTTGAGACAAGGATTTTTCCTGTAGAGTTTGAGCTTAGTAGAGAGTATGATGCTGGTATTCTAGGGAAGGTGGTTATTAGAAAACTTGCTATTGAATTAGCTGAGGTAACACCAAGCGAAACAAGGCTGAAGGCTTACATTACTATAGAAAACAACCTTAAAGCAATACCTCTATACATTAACTGGATAGTATTCAACGTAAAAACTGGTGGAGGATTAGTTCTAGGTAGCGGTGAGCAGGAGATGCCTAAAATGATAGCGCCAGGTGAAGTAGATACGATAGTATTTAGCATTGTAGTCGATAACTCTAAGATACCTAAGCTCTGGGTTGAACATTTGAGGAATAGGGAAAAGACCACGATACACGTAGAAGTATGGCTGAAAATCAAAATAGACAAAATGAGCATAGAGGTTTTCAGAGAACACCCACTAACAATATCAACAAAGTTTGAAACAAACATCTTTAAGTACAAAACATAGTAACTCTGCAGTAGCTCACCTGTAGTAGAGGTATTCCCAGAAAATTCTGGGGAAACACCTACGACACACTTAGTTAGACTTGGGCCTCCTCCTCAGCGCTGCGCTCTATCTCGGACTCGGTCTCTCACAGATATGGAAGTGTGAATATACTTAACTTATATATATGACACATGCGACACACACGACACGCGGAAGACTACCACACGTCCAGAAAAGTTGGGGGTGTGCGGACCCTGTGTGTCAGTGTGTCATATAGCTACGAACATAGGGGTATAATGCCCCGCTCCTGGGCTGTACATGACACACCTACTGCACCTGGTCCTCGACCCCGCTCAGTAGCTCCAGTAGCGAGTCTAGAGTTAGAGAGCGTGAGGCTTGGTGATGAATGCCGTAAACGCTGAGAGCTGATGAGGTGTTTCAAGACTGATTTAATGCTAGTATTAAGCTATATAAAGTGTTTAACGTAAGAGATTCTTTGAGGGTGCAGTTTCGTGAGGGGAGTTTTAACGACTCTCCTAGTGGTATCGGTAGTTCTAGCTACGGTACCAGGTCTTCATACCCCGCTAACACCGGTCTTAGTGGGGCAGGTTAGGCTGGTTAGATCCCCTGCTGAGATCCTCTCAATGCAACCAGTTCTAGTCTTCGCCTACGCCCCCCGTGGTGGGGTTGTTGAGCTAGAGGTTACGGTCTACGTTGAAGCTAGAGTAAACGTCTCCCTACCGACACCTCCACCGTCACCTATGAAGAGTACCTACAGAGTTCGGATGTCCCCCGTACCGTGGGCTAGTGGGTGGTACGTAACCCAAATACCGGGACTACCGTCGAGGACCTGGACCTTTACCTATATGCTTAGGAGAGTTGGCTTTACTGTTACCAGTAAGGTAGTCTATAAGCTCATGGTCGAGGGTAGTGCAGTAGTATCCGATAGCTACATAGTTAAGGAGCTAGAGGTAACCCAGCACCTACCACCTCTTGTTTACGCCTTCGTATACGACGCACTTGAGGACCCAGGAGTATTTAATGAGACCCTAGGGCTAGCACCCCGCGGTTGGGCACTCGGGGAGGGTAGGGCCTTGAGGGTTGTGGTTGTAGCCTTCGACGAGTCTAGCGAACCCGACGTAGGCTTCGAGTACCGCGTCGGTGAAGGACCTTGGACCGCGGTAACTACCTCGGATAGCCCCCTCGTGGCCGAGCTAAAGGCTTTCGTTGAGGCGGTCAGCAACTACATTAGGTCCTTGGAGAGCTGGATTAGGTCGTACAGACCCGACGTAGAGGTGCCTAGGCCGAGGCTAGCGATTAGGGTATCTGAGGCGATTATACCACCGCAGACCGCTGGTACCTACGTTATGTTTAGGGCTACCGCTAGGGATGCCGATGGGAACTCCGCGACCTCTCCAACAGGGCTCTACTACGTTGTTAGGGAGGCTAGTGATACTAGGGTGCTGGTCATAGACCCCCACATTAGGTTGTGGGTCGTCCAGGAGAACTTGAAGACCCTGCATAGCAAGGCGAAGGCTAGTATAGACTACGAGCTTCCTAGCGAAGTCGCGGAGACCCTAAAGCACTTGTGGACTCTGTCGGAGGTTATCGGTAACTACGGCTTAGTCCAGTTCCACCACTGGGAGCTCCTCGGGAAGTACTACAACCTCTACATTACCTGGCCCAGCAAAGAGGTTATCGACGTGCTCGACAGCTTCAACCCCAATGTCCTAATCCTCAGCAACCTTGCCCTCGGGTTAGAGAGCGGTGGGCTCTGGAACTGGGACCTCAGGGATATCAAAGTTAATGGGAGGAGCCTCCTGGAGCATATAGTATCCTACATTAAGCAGACCCATGCCGGGGTTATCGCTACCCACGCAACGCTTAGCGACGAGGTTCTGTGGGTTAGCTGTGAAAGTAGGGTAAAGCTGGGTGCGAGGGGCCATGTGGGTTACAACCTGAGCGATGTGGACATCAGATACGAGAGGTCTGTGGCGGCCATCATTGGAATGCCGGAGCTTGCCCTATGGGAGTATGTACGTGACAAGGTCGCCGAGGCCCTCTGCCAGCTGTCTAAGGCTTATGCAGCTACGCAACCACAGCTAGCAGCCCTACTGGAGGCCGCTGCGGTAGCTACTGGCTCAATGCCTTTCCAGGTACCCTACGTACCGTGGGACGGGAGGCTGAGGCTAACGCCGGAGGCAAGGGACCTAGGCTGGGACCTCCCAGAGGAGTTCGAGGTGGAGATGCCAGCGCTGCTAGAGAGGTACGGCTTTAAGGCGTACACAGAAGTTGGATGGCAGCTAGCGATGCCGAGAGTAATAGCATACGTCGGGTGGGATGGGGCCCTTAAGACGAGGGCTGGTGTAGCTAGACTCGTAGGTGGGGTCGCCTCCCTGTACGAGAACATCACTAGTAGGGTTGTAAGGGCTCCGGAGTTAGGTATGTACTTCGATAGATCCGTTGAGTGGGGTTTGAGAAGCTTCTACCGGGGGCTGAGCATGGCCTCTATTAGAGGGGTAAAGCTGAACATCTCCATACTGGTGCCGGAGCTCGGCAAGGCCGTAAACCTAACGGTGGATATCGGTAGAGAGGCTTTAGCTAACCTAATGCAAAGGCTACCAGCTAGGATAGTAGCACTATCGCCTAATGGGCTAGCCGGGGTAGTCGTTCACGATAAGTACTGGGACCCAGAGGGCTATAGAGCGGTTTACTTCAGCTTCGAGGTCGAGGCATCGAGGGGTAGTACTGCCGAGAGGTTACTGGTTAGCGCGGTTGAGTGGGTAAGGAAGTGGCGGTACAGGGACATAACCGAGCTCCTGGGGGATCTAGTGAGGGTACCTAGGGAATCAGCCTCGAGGTTTAGGGAGGCTGTAGCTGGGGTACCCGGCGATATTGTGTTTGAAGACGGCTTACTACTGAACGAAGAGGGGGGTTCCGAGATAGAGCTAAGTGTAGTGCCCGGGAGGCTACACCTAGTCGTAGCTCACCCGACGACTGATTCGGTAAGCGTGGAGATTGTTAGAGGCTTAGCTAAGGTGGTTAACGTAACTCAGGTAGGTGGCCGCGTAACCCGGGTAGCGGTCCTAGTTGAGGAGGCCGGGACCGTAGTGCTATCGCTGAAGGCGGGCTCAGATGCGGCTTTGAACCCAGCCTACGTAAATGTAAAGCAGGAGGTTATCCCCACACCGACACCCGCACCGGTAACGGTTACGGTAACCGTAACGACTACAGTAGCAACTACCTACACCACAACATCCGTAACGCTGGTGACCTACACTACAACTGCGTACGAAACGCTGACGAGGTACGAGACCCTAACAAGACCCGTTACGGTCGTAGCTGAGAGAACAGTTGAGAGAACTACCACAGTCACGGTAGCTACCCCAACAACAGTCTACTACAGGGAGACGGAATGGGGCACAGCAGCAGGTCTATCAGTGGCGCTACTCGTAGTGGGCATAATAATCGGAAGGCTTATAGCGAGGAAGAGGTAGGGGCACTAGAGTAGGGCAGCTCAACCAACATAGAAGTTTTACCTACTCCTCCCAGCAACTCAGTAACCACTAATCATAGGCATCTAGCCGACTAAGAACGTTGCAAGGAGTTGTTCTAGACAGCTTATCAACAATCATATTGTATTTTTGCTCTAGCTCCTGATACTCAGCTTTTATTTCGTCAATGATTTTCTTTCGTTCTTTGTATGCTTTCTGTAGCTCTTTAGCCCTGTGTATAAAATAGTCACAAATAGTGTATATCCCTTCTAGCTCTCTAGCATGGTGCCACGTCTAAGTCCAAGAAGAAGTGCTCAGCTATCTCTCTAGAACCAGGCTCCTTTAGCAGGTCTCTCAAGTGTTGGAGTTTTTGCTCTATCTCACCGCTAACCTCCTTCAACAGCGCGTCGAGGGACTCGTCGTATTCGCCCTTAAGCTCGACTACAGCTATCCTTTTAACCAGCTCTGAAACTGGTATTGAAGCTAGCAGTTTTTGTATTTACTTAGATGCTCTACTTACATCGATTTCCCCTACCTTTGCTTGCACAACGTAGAGTATGGTATCCACCGCCTCTCGCACTTCTAAGGATAGCGTATTCCTAACCGTGGGTAGAACCTTTCTTAAATAATCTAATAGTAGCTGCCCAGCCTCCGTGTCGTTATCGACGAAAACCTTGTGGTAAAGAGTGATGATAAACGGCTCGATTGATCTCCAAGACCCTCTAACCTCTCGCCTACTTAGCTCGACTGTTAGCATGCTTAACGCCCGACCCCTTTAACCTAGCGTCGGAGCTGAGCAAGTACCTAGGTAAGTGAAGCTTACTGTAATACTGAAGAGAGGTATATCTGTCTCGCTAGTGCCATCTACTGTAAACCATATTGTTGTTTCGTTAATTGGTCCTAGGCGTTTATAGGAGGGTGGGAATCCAATAAATGGAATTGAAAGTACTAACTTAGGGACTCGTGATAGGCTTATTCAGTGTTGCTTCACTAAATGAGGTTGGATGAGGTAGAAGTACATTAATGCCTTTTCTCGCTTTTTCTTAGTTTTCCTGGGGGATCCCATGAGAATCTCCACAGACCTTTAGCCACATTCTCTAAAACAATCTCTAACTCCCCTGTCAATATGTCGCTTATCAGTGCTTCGTCTATGTACTGAGATATCGCTATATCTACCTCAACATCTCTAGACTCTACATCTTCTGCAATAACTCTAACCTTCGCGCACTTCTCAATAAACCAGACCCTTACAGGTCCACCAGCAGTTTCAAACACTCTCTCCCTAGCTTCTGGAGGTGGAGGCCAGAGCCCTAAAGCTTTTGCTATAGGTATAGGGATCATTAGCTGAGGTGAATCAGCTTCATAACCGCTATTGACAAGTGCTATTGCTTCAACTACCCTATCTCCTCTCTGAATCCTTAACCTCAGTCTTACAGCCATACACAAAACCTCTTACCCAACCAACTCTAACCTTAACAGGCTTAACAAGACCAACACGAACCACGAGCGATTCACCAATACAGAAACTTTCTCATTACAGCTAATAAACATTGAATATGCAAAAGATGTAGAACCACAAATTCTGAAAATCTACCTAGAGTAGAATAGGTGTTCCCAGTATTGAACCGTTTCAAAACTATACTGTATACGGTATGTATCCTCCTACACCTATCTCTTCTACTTCTACAGAACCATTAACCAACTCTATCTTCACTACTACTAGTGTTGAATAATCTTCTAATTTTTTCAACATAATCTCGTAGATGTTGTGTATAACTAGACTAGGCAGGTATTCTCTATCTTGCAATGTCCATTCATACCCTTGTTTATACCATATAATCCATGTAATATTCTTAATCTTGTCAATAATCTCGCTATCTATGTATATAACGGCTAAACCATCTTTGAATACTATATCAACAATTCTTCTTGGGCACGGAATTGTAACAACTTTGAAAGGTTTTGTAGTGAAAGTTGTAGAGCTGTCCACCATGTTAACTACAGCTTCTACAAGCCTTGCTTGGTAAACACACACCTCGTTATCCTTGTCCATGGAGATTATTTGAGGAGCTTTTGTAGTTGGTGTAGGTGTAGATAAACTAGTTTGAGGTAATTCAGGTATGTAACCTGTATACAAAAGCAGTGCTGCAGAAATTAAGATAAGTGCTAGAAGCATTAGGAAATGTCTCCACTTCACATATACTACCATACACATAGATAACTTTGTTAAAGTTCTATATAAGCTTTTCGTAAGCACGGATACCCCATCCATACTTCTCTCCCTATCCCTAGCTCAGAACATTCCCCAACCCTACCATCATTGTAGTAATCTATTTCACTGTCATACATTGAGTAAAGGTTTGGAGTATCCCTAGCTTTGCTTATTACTGCAATGTTTTATGGGTTGAGGTCTTCAACAATGGGAATTAGCTCCAGACTTCTCTCTTCTCAATCTCTTTTCTCAGCATTGTTCTGAGCCTCTTCGCATCTTCCCTAACTACGATCTCTACCTTGTCCTGCTCGAGAAGAGTTTTCATGCCTACTCCTAGCCTCTCCTTAATCACTTCCATCAGCTCCAGGTCTATTTCGTAGCCTATGCAGTTCCTACTAAGCATCTTGGCTACTGCGCAGGTAGTGCCTGTCCCTAGGAACGGGTCTAGGACTGTTTCTCCCCAGTAGCTGTAGAGCTTTACAAGTCTCTCCACGAGCTCTTCCGGGAACGCGGCTGTGTACTTGCTCCACTTCTCGCTTGGCAGAACGTTCTTTATGTCCCAGACTGAGAGGTACCATTTCTCTGCTTGGAACTTCGCTATATCTATCCTGCTCTTCTCCTTCACATGCTCCGGTACAGAAGATCTGTCGAACTCCCCAGGCTTCTTAAACACTACAACTTCTTCATATATGTTGTCTGGGTAGAAGTACATTGGGTAGGGGTGCTATACCAGTACACCGCTTCTCCTAGATATCCTTATGTAGCCCTCGGGCTTCCTCCAGATGATCTTCTCCTGGTACTCGAAGCCGACCTCGTAGACCATGATCCTTATCAAGTCTGCAATTATCGGGTAGAGCTTGCCCTCTATCCTAACGTCCTGAGTCACGTAGCAGGCATACCTACCAGGTTGCAGAACTCTGTAAACCTCTCTACCAACCTTCCTAAGCAACTCGAGAAACTCGTCATAAGAGCTGAACAGGTTCGGGAAATCGAACGGCGCGTTGTA
>Ga0185307_1002121_pt1 | contig 10483 bp, 9 predicted proteins | sample LHCtaG_FD_128010 | JGI IMG/M metagenome (GOLD analysis project Ga0185307, IMG submission 128010) | Hot spring microbial communities from Little Hot Creek, USA to study Microbial Dark Matter (Phase II) - LHC4sed_matched (SPADES... | ecosystem: Environmental > Aquatic > Thermal springs > Hot... | reverse complement strand
AGACTTATACAGGAAAGGTGTAAAAATTGTTGAAGAAGATTTAGGGTTTAAGGAGCATGAGATGAAGCCTCTTCATGCTCTTACGGATATGGCTTATCAAGTAGCTGAAGCAATATTAAAGAGAGCAATCAGAGATATGAAAATAGATGAAGTCTGGGCGAAAAAGTACATTTCAACTATAGGTGAGATAGATCTAGGTGGAGCTGGATACGCATGAGATCTATAGTAATAGGTGGAGGTCATCTAGCATACTTTACAGTTACGGCTTTAAGAGAAATAGACCCGAAAGGAAGAATAATAATTGTTGAGTTTACTTCTGAGAAAATTGAAATGCTTAAGAAGACTTTTCCATACGTAGAAACAGTATTATCAAGTGTAGATAAAGTAGAAGGATACATTACTCAAAATCGATCTTTAATAGATGTACTCATATCTGCGACAGACTCAGACGCCCTCAACCTAAGATACGCTAAACACTCTATTAAGAATGGGGTACCTATAGTAATCACAATCTTAAACAATCCTCTCAATGAACCAATATTCCTAAAAGAAAACGTAAAATACATAATTAATCCATACAAGACGATTACATCTAAAATAAAAGAGATTATAAACAAGTTTAGAGTCAACATAATATATGAGTTCTCTAAGATCAACGCGGGAATATATGCTCTCAAGATTGAAGATGCTAAAACTCTACGAAAGGTTCAGAGTTTTATTCTAAAGAATGATTCACCCTTCTTCATAATATCTATTGACGATAAGGTGAGAGCTGGCTCTATAGAAAATATACAAGTCGGTGATATAGTATATATTTCTTGTCTAGATAAAGATATTAGAAGCATTCTGGGGGAGATTAAGGAGGGTGGAGGTTGACTCTAGAAGAATATTCTCTCATAATAAGAGTAGTATTTGCACTGCTCTCAATAGTCTTAGCAATGTTTCTAGGTTCAAGGTTGAGGAAGATTATAACAAAGAATCTAAGTAAATTCGGACATGCTTTTGCCTCAAAATTTGCTGAGATCGTAAGGTACTTTCTCATCGTTCTAGGTGCGGTCATAGCATTCAGCATACTAAGCTTAGACGTAGTCGTATTGACAGGTATATCTATCGGAATATTCATAGTCGTATTGATTAGTATGAGGGATGTCTTTTCAAATTATGCGGGAGAAATTTATTTAAGAGTGAGGAGACCATTCAGTGAAGGAGACTTCGTAAGGATCGGAAGGATTTCTGGGAGAGTATTATCTATAAATAGTCAGGATGTAGAGCTTGTATCTATTGAGGGAGAGCGGATAATAATCCCAAACCAATTCTTCCTTAAACATCCAATAATAAATAAATCATCAACAATGCCAACATCAATAGAATTAAAGATAATCTTTAAAGAATCTACGCTTGAGAAAGCTGAGGAAACCGTGATGGAAGTGTTAAATGAACTTAGACCGGAGCTTTTTGAAGATCCTAGAATAATCTCGATCAGCAAGACAGACAGTAAAACGGAGGTTAACCTACTACTCCACATAGTAAACCAGCGGAAGATAAAATGGGTAATAAACAAACTCTCCAGAGAATTCCATAGAAAAGGAGTAGAAATTGAAATCGAATAAGGCTTTGGTATTAGACCTTGATGGAACACTCACAAAGGGTGGAGAAGATAGAATATCTAGAGAATTAAGAAGCATGCTCTTACAGTTTAAGAAAGATGGATGGATACTAATACTCGCCACTGGAAGAGATAGAAGATATCTTGAATCTAGAGAAGATCTAAGAAACATGTTTGATGGATGGGTTTGTGAATCAGGTATTTCAATCTGGATTCTCTCAACAAGGGAGTATAGAGTTCTAGTTGATGAGAGATGGCGTTTATTCATTAACGGAGTAAAGAAACTGGGATGTATTATTCCTAAAGAGAATACAGTGAATTTATCATGTAGTGAGTGTATGGAAAGTATTGGATTGATTGCCTCTAGACTTGGGATAAAATATAAGATTCTAAATAATAAAGGCTCGCTATTACTTCTACCTGAGAATATTGATAAATTTATTGGATTAAATGAATTGCTGAAGTTGATTAATTTTAAAGGATTTGTAGCTGCGGTAGGCGACTCGGAGATAGATATTGAGATGCTTAAGAACGCTGATTTTAAGGCTGCGCCCTCAAACGCAGACCAAGTTGTTAAAGAAGTAGTTGATTATCTATCTCCGAGAGAAGATGGTGAAGGAGTAATCGATATACTGAGACTTCTTAAACATAAATTTGTAGGAGATCGTTAAAAGTTTTGAGTAGTTTAGATAAATTTTTAAAGAGCACGTTCATCTGAATAATAATTATCGATCCTTTTTTCGTTTTTAGTCGTTTAGTAACTCTTTTTAAAATGGCGTTATTACATTATCTAGCCGTGGGAAATATGGCTAAGAAATATGAACTTCCACCACTTCCATATAATTATAATGCTTTAGAGCCAATTATAATTGAAAAAGATAATGCATCTGCACCACTAGAAACATTATCAAGCATATGTTGATGAAGCAAATGCAGTACTAGAAAGATTAGAGAAGAAAAGAAGAGGAGAGAATACTAGAGGCATACTTAGAGATCTGAGCTTTAACTTAAGTGGATATGGGTCCATACAGTATTCTAGAATAACATGGCCGTTCCGACCTAGCGTTAACTTCCATGGCTAGGTCTCCCCTCTTTTCATGGGAGGGCTTTCGAGTTGAACGGATGAAATCTTCACATCTCTCTAGTATATGCGGGGCAAAATTTTTACTGCTATGATATCTCCGTCTTCTTTAAGTCCACATATAGGGCACTTCGTTTGCCTATACCCGTTCGTGCTTAGCTTCTCCCACATACTGGGCATAGGCTTGAAGTACCTTTGGTGTCAACATGCCTCATGTTTACTAAAGAGAAGCTAGATTATGGTTATTCATTTTGTTAGATTCAGTACTTCTACGAGTATAATAGCAATTATTGCTCCTATTATTGTTGCTATTAGGTTTACTGTGTGGGTATTGATGTATTTTACACCTTCTATCTTTTCTGCAGATGATCCACAGTGGGTGGGTGACTCTGTATTCTTACTGCATATTCTACATCTATACTTTGCTTGGACTGTAGCTCCAAGTATGCTATCAACAGTCATTCCAACCAGTCCTGATGAATATATTATTATTGCAGCTTCATAGAATGTAAGTCTTTTATCTATTGTAGAGCTTATAAGTGTAAGGGTAGTCATGCCTATTAATCCACCTAGATACCCTAGACAGGTTACTGCTCCAGGTGTGCCTGGCTTAACCTTCTTCATGTTTGTTATTAGCCTAGGCATTCTAGGGTAGAATAAGCCTATCTCTGTTGCTAGAGTATCTGCAAATGCGGATGATAATGCTCCAAGGTATGCTGCAAAGAGTATTTTCTGGTCTGTTGATAATCCAGATGCAACTGCTGTTATAGTAGCAGTTAATCCATTTGCAATAACATTTCTCCAACCTCTTACTCCATCTTCTTTATTCTCTACTTCTTTTATTCTTCTTACTCTAATCTTTGTGAAAGCTACTGAGACTAGATAGAATGTGATTAATGCTAGGAAGTATATTCTTCCACCGAAGACGTATATTAAGTATCCGACTATAAATGATGTAGCTACTCCTCCAGAATCAATGAACCTAAATTTTATAGATAGTAGGAAGATTATAGCTAGTATTGCTAAGGCCTCAAGATGGGTGTATGGGTTAAGGTAGCTCAATTCAATTCACTTCTTCAAGTATCTTCTCAATCTTATCTACATCATCTATCTTACATTTTACTTGAGTTTTCTTCTCTAAATTTCTTATGCTGACTTCGCTTGATTCTTCTTCAGATTTACCGATTATCAGCAGGTACTTGAAATTATTCTTTACAGCGTATTCTAGCGCAGATATTATTTTCCTCTCTAGTATGTCGACTTCTAGTGGGATGTTTCTACTCCTCAAGATTTTTAACACCTTTGCAACATATTTCTTATCTACACCATGTAGGTATGTTAGAAATATTTTAGGTCTTTTAGGAGTAATCTTAATATTCTTCTTCTCCATCATGTACTGCATTATTCTCGTGATTCCTATAGCACATCCAACTGCAGGTGTTGGTTTTCCACCGAATAATTCTACAAGCCTATCGTATCTTCCACCTCCATTAAGTGAAATATCTACATCTGGTAATGATTGCTCGAATATGAAACCTGTATAATATTCTAGACCTCTAGCCATCCCAGGCATAACATGTACTGGTGAGTCTACACCGCTTGTAATTGCTAACTCCACTATCTCAAGTAGGTTCTCGAAAGATTTTAGAGCATTATTCCATGGAGAGAGTACATCCTTGATTTTGTTGAGAGCTTCTCGATCTACTGAATCTTTCTTCCACGTGATAAGTGGAGACTCAATAATTTCCCTGATAGATTTTATTGCTTCATCTCCTATATTTAAGCTATTCATAATATTGTATGCTTCCCGAATCTTCTTCCTATCAATGTATGTTATAATTCTATCTTGCGTTTTTTCATCTACTCTATATGATTCTAGTATGCTTCTAAGAATTCCTACATGGCCAACTTTAAAATACTGTTCTTCCAAGCCTATCTTCTTGAATACTTGATAGCTTACTTGGAGTATCTCTGCATCTGATAGTGGATTGCTCGATCCAAAGATCTCGAATCCACCTTGCCAGAATCTACGTCTTCTACCCCATTGTGGTTCATCATACCTGTAGCAGTCAGCTATGTACCCCAACCTAATAGGTGGAGCAGCTGCTTTCAACTTAGTAGATACTAGCCTAGCTATAGACGCAGTTACTTCAGGTCTGATAACGCATCTTCTTCCAGCTTTATCATAGAAATCAAACATTCTTTCTCTAATCTCTTCGCCAGACTTAACTTCGAATAATTCATAATATTCTATGGTAGGTGTTTCTACTTCTAAGTAACCATATTCACTGTAGACTTGCCTGATAATATCTACTATATGCTGTTTTAATGCGTATTCATCAGGAAGAAGGTCATCCATTCCTCTGGGAGGCTCTAGCAGCATCCCTAGAAAGCTATCTACATTGATTAATAATTCTTTGCATGGTTTTTCTAGAGAAGGTGTGCCTATTGTTAAGGGTCTTACTAACTCTTGTATCTTATTGAATAACTAGGTTTTGCTTAGAATTTTCTATATCTTAAGTAGTAGATTGATTGGAGTATACTTATCCTACTGCTTAGTTCTTCTAGCTCAACCCAGTCTCCATAACTCATTCTCCACACAATCGAATCCACGAACTCCTCGACTTGCTGCATATTCTTTGCTCCAGGTATAGGTACTACAACTGGGCTGGACATTATCAACCAGTTTAAAGCAATCTGTACAGGCTTCTTTCCATATTTCTCACCCAGCTCTTCTAGCTTAACTATGAGAGGCCGTATCCTTGAGAAATTATCTGGATGAAAATATTCGGTCTCCAGCTCTAACATCTTCAAATCTCGGAAGATTCTCTAGAGTATATTTTCCAGTTAATGCTCCTTTAGCGATTGGACTCCAAGCTTGTACAGTAATCTTACATGCTTCAGCATACGGTATTAATTCTTCTTCAGCCCACCTTTCCAATAGGTTATATCTTATCTGTAAGACTTCAATATCTGTTGAAGCTAAACTACTTCTAAAGCTTTCAACCAGCTCTACCGGGAAATCGCTTAACCCTAGATAACTTACCAAGCCCATCCTGATTAGCTTCTCCATTGCTCTAGCATACTTATATGTTGGATAGTTGTGCCAGCATGGAGGCCTGCAGTTGATTTAGGGCAGAACACGATAGAACTGATGCTGAAAGCATTGATACTAGCAAGGGGGAAGCGCTGCCGAGAAGCCATGGAGGTTACACTCATAGATTTGGAGAAATCTATGTAGTTCAAGGTGAAGCTGGTAGAGATATAATAACGGAACTTTACAGGGCTCTAGAGATAAGGAATGAAGCGAGATACGACCTCAAACGAATAGGGAGCCTAGGGAGATAGCCTACAAAGTTATCAAGAAGGGGAGGAAGTAAATCATCGATAATATATGTGAGTGATTGAGTAAAGCAATCATGTTGGCAGGTAATACTTCTCTCTGAGTTTTTGTTGTGTGAATGTTTCTTATTACTGCTATTGTTAATACTAATCTTGTTTCTTCACATTGTTGAGGGGAAGTTAAAATGGAAGGGTGTTAAAACTTTTTCTAATTTACTACATTAAAAGAATCAAAGTTTAGATTTGTTCTTGGGCTTCTGTAACTTGTTCTAGGAGTGTAGATGATCCGAAGTCTATTATTGAGATAACTGCTGATGAGAATGGCTTACCAGCCATGTAGCCTAATTCTTTACTTGAAGCATTAGATTTCAGATACGGTGTTCTAGAGATTCTACATGCAATCTTTATCTCTCTCTCAAGGTTTGGTGGGCAATCTCTTGATAAAATTATGAGCTTAGCCTTCTTATTTAATGCTGAGAGTTTACTCTGCCTAAACCCAAAGATTATCTTGCCTGTTCTACTTATTACTTCTAGATGCCTCTTAAGGTCTTTCAACTCGATTTTAAGCGGCTCTGTAGACGACAGTGTATAGCACCCTAGCTTAATGATAAACTAAAGAACAATAAAAACCTACTCAAAGTGATGTATAAAAATTCAGTGATCAATTCTAGCACTCTTCTTATTTTACTCAAGTAATCTAAGAGGTAGCCTCAGGGTCAGCGTGCCCCTCACATTACATGCTTACTTAATTTTGATTTTCTGACCCATTAATATCTGCAGATTTATCTCCTGATCCATCTGCTATTCCTGGATGTCTCATTAGGAGTGTTACTTGACCTGTTCCGAGGAGTATCTCTCTACCTATCAGGATACGTTCAACGTTTCCTTTCAAGGCGTCTACTTCACCTCTTACAGCTGCATCTAGGAGTGTCTGGACGCTTATCTCAAAAGCTGCTCTAGCTAGTGGGCTGCTCTTTAATCTAACTACTCCATGCCTGCCTACTTGTTTGACTGAGCCGTTGAGTGTCATGACGTCTGCTAGAAGGAGAAGGTGTCTTATATCTACATCTAAGCCTTGTTCCTCAAGGACATGTTTTAATTCTCTTACTATTGCTTCTCTTGCAGCTTCTATTCCTAGGACTTCAGCTATCTCATGTATGTTATTTGTCCATACTCTTCTATAATCTACTCCAGGAAGCATCATTATATCTTTCAGGTTTGAGCCTTCTGTAAGGATAACGTATTCTCCATTCTCGTACTTTAGAATAGCTTTCGTTATCTTCTTTATGCCTTTGACTCTTGAAGAGAGTATCTTTTCTTTTAACTGGTCAAGGGTCAGACTACTTTCTTCAGATGCATATACTATTAGCCTATCTTCTCTTAATTCATAATTGTATTTCATCTGTTTTATTGCTTCTTCGACATCGTTTAATGTTACTCCATGTTCTTTCATAGCTTCTTCATCTAGTTGGAGGATTAATGCATTCTTCTTTAAATTGAATCCTACACTTGATACTATATCTTCAAAGTATGTGGATTGGATTTGTTTTACAAGCTTCTGGGCTTTAGCTCTATTCTGTGCATACTCTGGCTCGAGGGGTACTCTCATTATGGGTGTTGAGGGAGTTTTACGTGCATCAACTATCTCTATAAGCCTTGGAAGTCCTAGAAGAATGCTCTGCTCTCTAACCCCTGCGAAGTGGAATGTTCTTAGCGTTAGCTGTGTACTAGGCTCTCCGATTGATTGAGCTGTAACTATTCCTACAGCTTCACCGGGCTCTACTCTATTCTTCAGGTACTCTCTATAGACTTCTTGAATAAACTTTTCTGCATCTTCGATGCTGAACTTCTTATCTATGATCTTCTTTTTCGCTTTCTCTAATAGTAGCTTCGGCATCTTCCTAGCATATCTTGAAATTATCTGGTCTACTTCTTCCTGGCTTAGTGGTTGCTCTTGCTTAGCCTTTAACCCGAGTCTATTTATTATTATTTCTAGGTTTACTGCTTCTCCATGATAGCTTTTAGAGGGGTCTATCCCATCTTCACCATAGAGGAACTGTACAATCTTCTTATAGTCCATCATTCTGACAGTTCCATCATACTCGACGTATAGGGATTCTAATGCATTAACTAGCCTCCTCTGCATGTATCCACTCTGCTGTGTTCTTACAGCTGTGTCTACTAGCCCATCTCTTCCTCCAGCCATGTGGAAGAAGCATTCTACAGGGTCTAATCCTTGGAGGAATGAATGGTAGACGAATCCTCTAGCTTTAGGTGAAGCATCCTTAGGCTTAAAGAATGTTAATACTCTATCTGTAAATCCTCTCTTTATCCTCTCTCTTCTAACTGCTTGCTGACCTACTACCCCAACCATCTGGTCTATGTTTAGCAGTGAGCCTCTGGCTCCAGTTCTAGTCATTATTACTGCACTGCTCTCGGGGGAGATATACTTCCTAACAACTCTACCTGCAGCATCTCTTGCCTCAGCAAGTATAGATAGGATATTTGATTCAAATGCTTGTTCAGGTGTTTCTCCAGGCTTAATCTCTATTCTACCCTTCTCATATTCTACCTTTAGAGCATTGAATGCTTCATCCATCTTCCTAAATATATTTTCTATTTCCCTGTATGCTTCTCCGGGGACATATAGGTCATCTATACCGAAGCTGAAACCTCTTAAGTTCAAGTATGTATTAGCTATCTTAACAATATTGTTGATGAATTGCTTAGCAGCTTCGGAGCCATACTCCATAGCTATTCTGTGGAGGATGCTGTTAGCTTTCTCAACACCTATCGCGCTCTTGTCTATCACACCTTTAACTAGCTTTCCATCTTCTATAACGACCTCTATATCTGGAGAGAATGATGCTTTAAATCTATGATTGAAGCCTTTAGGTAGTAAGAGGCTGAAGACTTGCTTTCCACCCCATTTAGGTTCAGGCTCTTTAATCTCAGGCTCAGGCAGCTCTCCAGTATATGCTATCTGAGATAAGAGATAGGATAGCTCTTTCTTTGTAAGGTATACGTCTGGTTTTGTAAGAAGGTATAAAGCTGTAATGAAGTCTCTTATAGCTCCTATAATAGGTGCACCATATCTTGGTGAGAGTATATTGTTCTGTACTATGAGGAGGAGCCTTGCTTCCGTCTGTGCTTCTTCACTCTGAGGTACATGTAGATTCATCTCATCTCCATCGAAATCTGCATTGTATGGTGTACATACGCAGAGGTTTAACCTGAAAGTCTTATACGGTAAGACTCTAACCCTGTGAGCCATTATAGACATTCTATGAAGGCTTGGCTGACGGTTGAAGAGAACTATATCACCATCTATTAAGTGCCTCTCAACAATATATCCTGGCTCAAGAGCGTTTGCAACCTCATCTAAGTCTTGTGCAAATTTTAGCCTTATCCTCTTACCATCAGGTCTAATAACATATCTTGCTCCAGGATATTTGTCTGGTCCATTCTTAATATACTGTCTAAGTCTTTCAATATTCCATTCTGTTACTTTCTCAGGAACTGTTAACTGCATAGCAATATCTAATGGTACTCCAACTTCATCTATGCTGATATTAGGGTCAGGGGAGATAACGGTTCTAGCAGAGAAGTCTACTCTCTTACCGCTTAGGTTTAATCTAAATCTTCCTTCTTTCCCTTTTAGACGTTGAGCTAACGTTTTTAATGGTCTACCACTTCTATGTGTTGCAGGTGCTACCCCTGGGACTTCGTTATTCAAGTATGTAGTTACATGGTATTGGAGGAGGTCTGCAAGCTCGATTATTACTGGTGAGGGTGAGCCGGCATTAATATTCTCTTTAAGTCTTTGAGCTACTCTAAGTATATCAACTAGCTTATGAGTTAAGTCATCTTCACTTCTAAACCCTGATTCAAGAGTTATACTAGGTCTAACATATACAGGTGGGACAGGGAGTACTGTTAAAACCATCCATTCTGGTCTAGCAACTTTCGGATCTACATCTAGTAGTTCTAGGTCTTCATCAGGAATTCTCTCAAGTCTTGCTCTAACAGCATGAGGTGTAAGTCTTCTAGGTCCTTCATCAGTCATCTCTATGAATGTTGTCGGCTTCTCTAATTCGATCCTAAGTTGATGCTCATCACAATGCGGGCAAGTAGTTGTAGACATAGCCTTCTGGAGTATCTTATAATAGATTTCTCTACTAGTCTTTCCAGACCTCTTCATTTCCTCTATCTTAGCTCTATAATCTCTGATATCTTCATCTGTTAATAGGATTCTACCACAGCTTCTACATGTTGCTTTCAGTAAGTTGTAGATATGTTTTACAAATCCCACATGTATTACTGGAGCTGGGAGCTCTATATGACCGAAGTGACCTGGACAGTTTAGGTAGGTGTTGCCACATGTTTTACATCTTTGACCCGGCTCAAGTGTTCCAAGCCTTGGATCCATTACTCCACCGGGTACAGGCATCCCA